>Ga0209013_10005826_pt1 | contig 10560 bp, 7 predicted proteins | sample Cruoilmetagenom2_FD_187291 | JGI IMG/M metagenome (GOLD analysis project Ga0209013, IMG submission 187291) | Oil polluted marine microbial communities from Coal Oil Point, Santa Barbara, California, USA - Sample 2 (SPAdes) (version 2) | ecosystem: Environmental > Aquatic > Marine > Oil seeps ...
CCGGCAACATGAATTGTTGTGTGTCAGCATCCTGATCAACCGCACCACCTATTGCAGCAAAAAGTGATGCGTACAGTAAAAAGCCTCCGAGAAAATAAAAAATGAAACTGAAAATCATTATTTTGAAATTGATTCCATCGATTATTTCAGTTATCATTTCAAACTTGTTTAGTTCGTTGACAGAATTCAAGGGAGCAGACTGCTCAATAATTTGATCTGACTGCCCGAATTGCATTAAATTTTCCGGTACATTTCCCTGAAAAATACCAGCCTGAAACACACCTAAGAATAAACCTGTAAGGACGATCCAGAGAAAGAATTGTGTTAATCCAACTAAGGCAATGCCAACAATTTTCCCAAGCATTAACTGGTATGGCTTTACGGAAGAGATTATTACTTCAACAATACGTGATTGTTTTTCTTCCATGACACCTTTTAAAACCTGGGCACCAAACATAAAAATGAAGAAATAAATCATTATACCTGCAAAAATGGATAAACCGACTTCTACTTCAGTATTGCTTTTTTTCTCAATTCCATCTTCCTCAATCCTGATGGTAGCTAAATTTATATTGACTTTGGTTGACTTTATAATATCGGGATCAATACCGGATGCCAATAGCTTCTTATTCTCAACCTCAGTTTTCATAACATTCCTGATGTATGCTGTAACATTTAAACCGGGTTGTTTTGATGAAAATAGTTGGGCATTTACAGGAACATTTAATTCAGTCCGTGGAATATAAAGAAGCAGGTCGCCTTTTTGGCTGATGGCTGTATTTTTACCTGTTTCCAGATCGTCAGTTATATAATAGAAGGTAATATTTTCCTGGTCATTAAATTTTTCAAAAAACCAGCCTGTTTCGTCTAAAACTGCTACGTTCTTCTTTGTTGCTTCGCTCCAGTCGGCTAAAAAAGCAGGAAGTATAATTGTTGCTGCCATCAGAACAGGACCAAGAATGGTCATGACAATGAAGGATTTTTTTCTGACCCTCGATAAGTACTCGCGTTTTATGATCAGCAAGGTCTTATTCATTTTTACTCTTGTTTACTTCCTGAATAAATATGTCATTAACTGAAGGCAATACTTCTTGATATACTGTTACCTCAACCTGCGGAATTATCTGTTGAAGTAGTTCATTGGACGACCTGTTATTTGAAATTTTAATCCGGCTTGTAAAAGAACCGTTGGTCTTAATTGTGGAGAGAATATCGAAGTCATTTCCTTTTAGCAATAGTTCTTTGGGAGAGTAATAGATAACTTCGAATATATTAGACTTGTAGCTATCAATTATTTTGTAAATTTCTCCGGAAAGAATTGTTTTGCTGTTATTTATGAGTGCTATATGGTCACAAAGTTCTTCAACTGAAGCCATATTATGGGTAGAAAAAATAATGGTAGCACCATCTTCTCTTAATTTTAAGATTTCATCCTTTAAGAGGTTTACATTAATCGGATCGAATCCGCTGAATGGCTCATCAAATATCAGAAGTTTTGGGTTGTGTAATACGGTAACAATAAACTGAACTTTCTGCTGCATTCCTTTTGAAAGTTCTTCTACTTTTTTGTTCCACCACGAACCTATTTCGAATTTGTCGAACCATACTTTTAATTTTTTGTGTGCCTCACTTCTAGGCATCCCTTTTAATTGAGCAAGATATAAAGCCTGTTCACCGACTTTCATTTTTTTATATAATCCTCTTTCTTCAGGCAGGTAACCGATATATCTGGTGTCTGATGGTATTATTGGCTTGCCTTCCAGTAAAATTTCACCCTGATCTTTTGCTAAAATCATATTGATAATCCTTATCAGGGTAGTTTTACCGGCACCATTAGGCCCTAACAAACCAAAGATGCTTTGTGGTGCGACATCTATGGAAACGCTGTCTAATGCCTTGTGACCGGCATATGTTTTTGTTACGTTTATGGCTCTAAGTAATGACATCAGCAAAGAAGTGATATTAGACTTATTAGGTTTTTAAAGACAAAACAATAATACAAAGATTAAATTGTCCTGACAACAATTATGAAAAGAACTCCCTCATCCTGTCAAAATAACTTTTATCTTGTGAACTTGGGTTTGGTTTGAAGTTTGGTGAATTTTTCAGCCCTTCAAGAATGCCCTTCTCATCTTTACTCAAATTTTTCGGAGTCCAGATATTAACATTGACAAGCAAATCACCTTTTCCATATCCATTAACATCTGGTAGTCCTTTTCCTTTTAATCTTAATACTTTTCCACCCTGTGTTCCCGGGGTTATTTTTATTTTGGCTTTGCTGTCTACTGTGGGAATTTCGACAGATGATCCCAAAGCTGCATCAGTAAAACTGATGTAAAGATCATGTAATAAATTATTACCATCACGAATCAATTGTGGATCATCCTTCTCTTCAATAAGAACAAGTAAGTCACCAGGAATACCACCGCGTGCAGCATCATTTCCTTTACCACTGATCGCTAATTGCATTCCGTCGGCAACGCCTGCAGGGATTTTAAAAGTTACTACTTCTTCTCCTTTTGTAATTCCATTACCATGACATTTATTACACTTATTAGTTATCACTTCGCCTTCTCCACCGCATTGCGGACAAGTTGAAGAGGTTTGCATCTGTCCGAGGAATGTATTTGTAAGTTTTGTAACCTGCCCCATACCTTTACATGTTGGGCAAGTTGATTTTGAGCTTCCGTCTTCGGCTCCGCTTCCGTGGCATGCAGTGCAAGAAACGTATTTGTTAAGTTTTATTTTTTTCTCAACACCATGAGCAATTTCCTTAAGGTCTAATTTAACTTTTACCCGTAAGTTTGAACCTCTGTTAACGCGTCTTCTTCCCGAACGTTGCCCACTGAAACCACCGCTAAATCCACCTCCAAAAGCACCACCGAAAATATCCCCAAAATGACTGAATATGTCATCCATCGACATATGTTGGCCGCCACCAAAGCCACCTGCACCGGGCCTGCTATGTCCAAATTGGTCATAACGGCTGCGCTTTTCAGGATTACTTAACACTTCGTATGCTTCAGCAGCTTCTTTAAACTTTTCTTCTGCATCTTTATCATCAGGATTTTTATCAGGATGATATTTTAAAGCCAATTTCCGGTAAGCTTTTTTCATCTCTTCGGCTGAAGCTCCTTTCGAAACCCCTAAAACATCATAATAATCTCTTTTGCCCATTATTAAAATTACTGTTCGTTAGTCAAATCTTTAGGTTCTGCGTTAATTTCCGACAACTACTTTTGCAAAACGTAACACTTTATCATTTAATAAGTATCCTTTTTGGATAACATCCACAACTTTTCCTTTCATGTCATCATCAACTTGAATATTAGTAATGGCTTCATGGTAATCGGTATTAAATTCAGTTCCCATTGAATTCATTGGTTCCAGTCCTTTCTGGACAAGCAGATTAAACAATTTGTTATAGATAAGCTCAATTCCTTTTATCGTTTCTTCATCTGCTTTATGCTCTTCAAAGGCTTGTAACGCTCTTTCAAAATCATCTATAACCGGAAGCAGATCTGCAATTAAATCTTGCGATGCAGATTTTTGTAGATCTATTTTTTCTTTAATTGTCCGTTTACGATAATTGTCGAATTCAGAGTATAGTCGTAAATATTTATCGTTAAGTTCATTATTCTTCTCATTAAGCTCGTTCACTTTTTTAGTGGCAGCTGTTTTTTTTGTGGATTTGCTTTTCTTTACACTTTTATCCTCTTGTTCGCTAACCATTTCCGCCTCTTTATCTATTTTCTTTTTTTGTACCATATATTATCAAATCTTTATAAGGTATTTCTGGATTACAATTTTTTTGCCAATGCCGTTAAACGGTCATATTGGCAGAATTGTCATGCTATGTGTGTTGAAAGAAATTTATTGACTAAATGCGTTCGATATCTGCACCTAATAGTCTTAAACGGGTGTCAATATTTTGATAGCCCCTGTCTATTTGATCTATATTTTCAATGATACTTGTCCCGTTTGCAGAGAGTGCAGCTATGAGTAGGGCCACACCTGCCCTTATATCCGGCGAACTCATCCTGATGCCTTTTAAAGAGTGTTCATGATTTAGGCCAATTACTGTTGCTCTGTGTGGATCGCAAAGTATGATTCTGGCACCCATGTCAATTAGTTTGTCAACAAAAAACAATCTGCTTTCAAACATTTTCTGATGAATTAGTGCACTTCCTTTGGCTTGTGTTGCTACAACAAGGACAATACTAATTAAGTCGGGTGTAAAGCCCGGCCAAGGTGCATCAGCGATGTTCATTACCGATCCGTCAATGAAGGTTTCTATTTCATATTCTTCTTTGGCAGGAACACGAATATCATTGCCGATTTGCTCTACACTTACTCCAATTCTTTTAAACACTTCAGGAATTAACCCAAGGTCATTTAATTGAACATCTTTTATGGTTATTTCAGATTGTGTCATTGCAGCAAGTCCTATAAAACTTCCTACTTCAATCATATCGGCAAGTAAGGAATGTTTTGCTCCGTGTAATACATCAACACCTTTAATAGTAAGTAAATTAGATCCAATACCTTCAATTTTAGCTCCCATTCGATTGAGCATTTTGCAGAGCTGAACAAGATAGGGTTCACAAGCTGCATTAAATATGCTTGTTTTACCTTTTGCCATAACTGCAGCCATAACAATATTAGCGGTTCCGGTTACAGAAGCTTCTTCAAGAAGCATATAAGAGCCTTTTAATTCAGATGCATTAACATGGTAGCTTTTCTCATCTTCATTATAATTGAACACAACACCAAGTTTTTGTAATCCGATAAAATGTGTGTCAAGACGCCTCCTGCCAATTTTATCTCCCCCGGGCTGAGGTAAATAACCAATGCCGAAACGTGCCAGTAAAGGACCAAGAATCATTACACTTCCCCTGATGCTTGTAGCTTTTTCGTAATACTCCTTTGATTTGATATATTTCAGGTTGATATTGTCAGCTTGAAATATATATTCGTTTGGACTTTGTTTTGATACTTTCACGCCCAAACCTTTGAGTAGTTCAATAAGTCGATTAACATCCCTTATATCAGGTACATTGTTCATATGAACTTCTTCTGCAGTAAGTAATACTGCACAAATGACCTGTAAGGCTTCATTTTTTGCACCCTGAGGAATTATTTCACCAGATAATCTGTTACCACCATTTATTTTGAAGGACTTCATAAGCATATGAATTTAAACTTATAAAATAACGAAAAATCAAGCACTTTATGTGTGCAAAAAAGAGAATAATTTTAACAAATTAATCCCAGGTTCATCGAGATAGGATAATGCGAGAATATAAACTTGATTCTAGTACTTCTTTTTAGTGTAATTGTCTTTCCTTCTTTTCCCACTATTATCTTTTGATCTCGGTGGGAATTTCTTTTTCTTTGGTTTGTTGCGAGATAGAATATCAGAAGTAGATGTAAGCCTCAGGTTTTCAGATAGTTCAAGTTTTCCGCCCGATAATAATTCAAGATGACTAGCAATTGCCTCATCGTCAACAGACTCTCTGTTCCAATTTAAGTATGACTTTTTTAAATGATTTGCGATAGTATGGATTAGTGCCTCTTTTTCAGGGCCTTCATCATATGTTATGGCTTTGTTGATAATGGCTTCAATATTTTTTCCATAATGCCGTAATCGAATTCTTTTATCGCTGTACTCAACTTTGTCTGGTTTACGTTCAAGTGTTTCTTTTTCAGGCATGGGATATGGTCCATCAACATCTAAAAGGAATTTTGAAATAATGTAAAGATGATCCCATAAGGTTTGTTTATAGTCACCTGCATCACGATTTTGAGAATTCATAGACGCCATAACGCTCACAATGAACTTAGCTGCATTGGTTCGCTTTTCACGATCCTCAATAGTTATGGCATAATCAACCATCTTCTGAATATTACGACCATATTCAGGAATTATTAGTTTTACTCGCTGCGAATTATACTCCATATTGTAAACTTAAGATAAGGTTGGAATAACTAACTGAAAAGTTAAATATTGCGCAAAATTAGCTAAATAATTAAAACGTAGTAATTAACTGAAGTTTTTTTTAATCTTATGTGATAATTTTCAGCTTAGCAAAACGAAGCAGTAAGTTCTTTTTTCCGATAGCATTGAAATAAACTGTAGCTTTTTTGTTAGGCCCATCTCCCTCTACCACAATTACTTTACCCAATCCAAATTTAGGGTGCTCTACCTGCATTCCGGTTTGCAAATCTGTTGTGTTCGATGCGTCGAAAGTAATTTCTTCATTTTTAAAAGCACTTTTACCTAATGATTTAAAACCAGGTTTTGTTTTATTTGCAGTAGGTGTAGTTGTACGAGTTACACGGTGAACTGATGCCTTTACAGGTTTATCAATAAGATCCTCATCTATTTCTTCTAAAAACCGGCTCGGTTCGGTAATGGTAAACTGCCCCCAGCGATACCTGCTCTCTGCATAGGATAAGGTAACCTTCTGCATGGCGCGTGTAAGTGCAACATAAAACAGGCGTCGTTCTTCTTCTAAATCTGCTCTGGTGCTGATTGACTGGATTGACGGAAACAGATTTTCTTCAATACCAACAATAAAGACGTGTGGAAACTCGAGCCCTTTGGCTGCATGTATTGTCATCAATGAAACTTTGTTGTTGTCCTCCTCTTCATTGTCAGCATCAGTTATTAAGGCTACATCCTGCAGAAATTCTTCTAAAGTGCCTTGGCTGGCTAAATCACCTTCGTCATTTTCAACACCTGCTTCTGCAAATTCCTTAATTGCATTAAGCAATTCTTCTATGTTTTCAACTCTACTAATTCCTTCGGGAGTGTCTTCTTCGCGATAAAGTTTTAAAAGTCCTGAAGAAACTGCAATGTGCCTGGCAGCTTCATATGCATCTTTTTTCTTTAGATCTACCACAAAGCTCTTTATCATTGTTGCAAAATCTTCAACTTTTCTGATGATGCCGGAATTTACATTTACCTTGTACTTTTTAAGATTATTGATGACCTCCCATAAATTAGTGTCATTTTCATCAGCTGCTACAAGCATCTTTTCAATACTGGTTTTTCCAATACCTCTTGCCGGAAAATTAATTGTTCGACGTAAAGCATCTTCATCATTATGATTGATTGTTAATCGGAAATAGGCGAGAAGGTCTTTAATCTCCTTACGGCTGTAAAATGAAAGCCCACCATAAATTCGATAAGGAATATTTCGTTTTCTTAATGCTTCTTCAATGGAACGGGATTGAGCATTTGTACGATAAAGTACAGCAAATGAGCTGTTTGGAAGCTGATTGTTCATTTTATTCTCGAAAATAGTATTTGCAACTAGTTGACCTTCCTCGTTATCGCTTGTGGCTTTTATAAAACCAATTTTATGTCCTGAATCATTATCTGTCCATACTGTTTTTTGAATTTGATCTTTGTTGATTGCGATGACTTTATTAGCGGCATTAACTATATTTTTTGTTGATCGGTAGTTCTGTTCAAGTTTGAAAAGTTTAAAATCAGGATAATCACTCTTAAAATTGAGAATATTGGCAATATTCGCACCGCGAAAACCATAAATACTCTGTGCATCATCTCCTACTACACAAATATTCTCAGTGTTTGCAGCAAGTTTATTAATGATTAAATACTGTGCCTGATTGGTATCCTGGTATTCATCTACAAGGATGTATTTAAATTTCATTTGGTATTTATACAGGACTTTTCCGAAATCCCTGAACAGGACATAAGTATTAAAAAGAAGGTCATCAAAGTCCATGGCGTCAGCTCTTTTTAGCCTGGCAGTATAGCTTTTATAGATGTCTTTAATTAAAGGCTTACGGGCACTTTCGTCGGCTGATATAATTTCAGCGTTGTTAGTATAATCCTCTGCATTTATTAAACTGGATTTAGCTATTGAAATACGATGGGCCACAAAATTGGGAGGATATATTTTAGGATCGATTTTTTTTTCATTAATAATTTGGCGGATCAGCCTTTTACTGTCATCCGAATCATAAATAGAATAATTAGAAGGATACCCTAAATGGTGGCCATCAATCCTCAGGATTTTAGCAAAAGTAGAATGAAAAGTACCCATCCACACATTTCTGCCATCGGCATCTCCAATTAAATTTATTACTCTTTCTTTCATTTCACGGGCTGCCTTGTTGGTAAATGTTAAAGCAAGAATGTTGAAAGGGTCAATACCCTGATCTAACAGATAAGCTATTTTATATGTTAGTACGCGGGTTTTTCCTGATCCTGCACCGGCTATTACCATCATAGGGCCATTGCTGTTAATAACAGCATTGTTTTGTTCTTTGTTTAGCTCGTTTAAGAAATGGCTCATGGAGTATAAAATGTGACGCAAAAGTACCTTAATTATCATTTAATTGATTCTGATCTTAAAAGGTTTTTTAACAAAACATTTTTTGGTATTTTTGATTTTATTATGAAGCACTCTTCATCAAAAAAGCAAATAGAACTTTTACTTTTATTTGTTATTCTTATTGGTCTTATTCTTAGATTCTGGCGTTTTACTGAGATTCCTTTTATGTTCGATGAGCTAAGTGCAATGAGTCGAACTACATATGATAATATTTATGATCTGATACGTTATGGTGTAATTGAAAAGGATACTCATCCGGCAGGAATACAGGTGTTTATGTATTATTGGGTTTATTTATTTGGTGAGAAAGAATGGATTGTAAAATTACCTTTTATACTGGCTGGCCTTTTATCAGTTTGGTTTTCATATTTAGTTGCAAAACTCTGGTTTAACACAACAACAGCTATTTTAACAGCTGTTTATATTGCAAGTCTTCAGATGTTCGTATTGTATAGCCAGATTGCCCGACCATATGCCAGCGGCTTGTTCCTGACCTTGTTAATGGTTTTTTTCTGGAGTAAATACATACGCAGTGGATATAAATCCATAGACTTGGGTTTGTTTGTTTTATTTGCTGTTTTAGCGAGCTATAACCATCATTTTAGCCTGCTATTCGCTGCAATTGTAGGAATTTCAGGATTATGGTTTGTGAAGCAGAATAAAAGGATGTCATATTTTGCAGCTGGCATTGCTATTTTTATTCTGTATATTCCGCATCTGCCGATTTTTTTTCGCCAATTGCAAAAAGGCGGTATAGGCGGTTGGCTGGCTAAGCCTTCACCTTGGTTTCCCTTTCAGTTTCTCGAATGGCTGATGCATTACTCCATCTGGGTAGTAGTGGCTTTGATACTGGTTTTCTTATTCTTGTTTTATACTGCGAAAAAAGCACCTGTTTCTATAGCAGTACGAAAAATTAGACTGTTTATGCTGTTATGGTTTTTATTGCCCCTTATAATCGGCTACGCCTATTCTGTGATGTTCGAACCGATTATTCAGTATTCTTTATTGATATTCTCGACTCCTTATTTATTTATGGTATTGTTTTCATATCTCGGCCGGGCAAAATCAGGACACTTAGTACTTGCAACAGTGCTTATTCTTCTTGTAAATATACTTACACTCGTCTTTAAAAGAGAACATTACAAAGTGCTATACAAACAACCTTTTGAACATGTTGTACAAAGTGCTCTTGCGCTAAACCATAAATATCCCGGAGATGTTATGATGATGAATAATTATATACCTTATTATACAGAATACTATTTTAGGAAATTTAATAAGGAGGTTCCCTATATTACTGTTCGAAACAAAGAATGGAGTATCGTGCAGTTTGATTCGGTGATAAATAATGTAAAACAGCAAAGGATAATCACCTGCGGTCTGGATATTGATTATTTTCAAATTACAAGAAAGTATTTTCCTTATTTAACTGCTTATGACCGGGGATTTACTTTTGAAGAATATACATTTTCAAAATGTGATAACGATTCGACAAATTCCATTAAACCTTTTAATATAGCTTTTACTGACTTTAAAACAACTATTGGCAAATGGAGCATTAATACCGATCGGGTTATTAACGATACTATAGAACACCTTTGGTATTATCATAAGTTAGCTGAAGAAAAATTTGGACCATCTTGTAATTTCCCAATTTCTGATGTTACCGATAGCAAGTATGTATTTGTTGATGTTTCAGCACGGATAAACCCGTTGACGGATTCGTGTTCAGCTGTATTGGTAGTCCAAATTGAAGAAGACGATGAAATGATTTTCTGGAAGGCGGTAAATTTTAAGGAGTTTGTACTTGAGAAAGGGAAATGGCAAGATGTATATTTAACAGTAAACCTACAGGGTATTTTGAAAAATAAAATGGACATTAAATCATATGATTTTAAAGCTTTCATCTGGAACCCTCGCAAAGAGAATTTTCTAATTTCTGATATGCAAGTATGGCTACGCCCGGGTAATCCATATCGCTATTCGTTGTTCAGCGGAATTTAGAGAGACTGTTTGGATTTTATCCCTGGTAATACATTGGTGCGCCTGGTCCTAATGGTAATCCAAAATAAACCCAAATGATTAACAGTATCGACCATAATATGAAAAATACAAATGTATAAGGTAGCATTGTTGAGATGATTGTCCCAATGCTTGCCTTTTCATCATACCTCTGGAAGAATGCTATAAT
>Ga0209013_10005827_pt1 | contig 10559 bp, 9 predicted proteins | sample Cruoilmetagenom2_FD_187291 | JGI IMG/M metagenome (GOLD analysis project Ga0209013, IMG submission 187291) | Oil polluted marine microbial communities from Coal Oil Point, Santa Barbara, California, USA - Sample 2 (SPAdes) (version 2) | ecosystem: Environmental > Aquatic > Marine > Oil seeps ...
GAATTATTGTTTTTTTATTCTCCATAGGTTCCAATGCAAGTAATTCCCGCTTCCGGATGCTCGTAAGATTTTATATTTTTTAAATTCGCGTCTTGAAACCACTTTTCAATTTCTTCCGAATAATAATAATTACTTTTTGGTGTGGCCAGAACATCAAAAGCGTCGTTTAATTTCATATTGAAAGGAAAATTGGCATAATAGGCGAATGGCATTTTCTTGGCTATTTTTTTAGCGCCGATGAAATTACAAAAATGAGTGAGATAATTCAAAAAATGAACAATACTGCCCGGAATATAACAGAGTTTAAATAATAAGGATTTCGGTAATTTTCTGAGAAGTGATCGCAAGGGCTCGTAGAAATAAAGAGCTCTTTTGTTATTTCTTCGGTTATAAACCCAAATTAGCATTTTGCCTCTCGCCTTGAGAATTTTGGGCAATTTAGAAAATCCCTCTTGCGGTTTTGGGAGATGATGCAAAACCCCAATGGAATAGGCTATATCAAATTGATTTTCAAAAGGCATATTGTAAATATCAGCCTGAACTATGCATACATTTTCCATATTTTCGGTTAATTTATACGCCACTTCAACGCTTTCTCCTAAATCTGTGCCAAAAACTGTCTTCGCTCTGCAAAGAGCTCCCCATTTTGTAAATCTTCCAGATCCGCAACCTATATCTATTATATTTTTTCCTATTATATTTTCCTCTTTAATATAAGGGCTTAAAAAATGAAGAAAATTATTTTTTTCATAATTATTTTCTTTATAAATATTTTCCCATTCATAAGTAAAACTTTCTCCGGTTTTTTTCTGATGCTTTAAAAAAATATCTAAATCGTTTATTTCGTTAATTGCTCCTTGCCATTCTTTTGCGATATTTTTTGGCAGTTCACCTTTAATTTTTTGGAAAAAATTATAATGGGATTTTAATAAATTATTTTTTAACTCATTAATTAAGATTCTCGGTATGCCATTTATGATGGGATACCAATTATTATTATTAAATAATATTCCAGATATAATTTGTCCGTTTTTTTCTTCTTCGAAAATATCAATTTTAAATTTTTCTGATGTTAATGGATCTAATAAATAATTTAAGAATTTTTTTCTCATTTTTTTATAAAATAAATTGTTTAATTAAAATATTCCCTAAACCATAATTCAAGTGTTAATAATGCCCAGATATGTCTATCTCTGTTAGTTTTTTCACTCTCGTGTTCAGAAAAGATCCTTTTTATATATGATTCTTTGAATAAATTTCTATTTATAGCCTTTTTGGATAGTAATATCGATTTAGCATATCCATTAAGTTCTTTTCGGAACCATATGTCTAAAGGAACACCAAATCCCTGCTTTTTTCTGTACATAACATTATTGGGAATGAATCCCTCAAGCGCTTTTTTTAAGATATATTTTTTATTATTACTTCTTTTGAGCTTTAAATGAAAAGGAATCTGCGCGGTCATTTCCATAAATTCATGATCAAGAAAAGGAGATCTTCCCTCTAATGCTACAGCCATTGTGTCAATATCTACCTTGACTAATAAGTCATCAACCAAATAGGAGTTTATATCAGTATAAAGCGCCTGATCTAACTTATTTATATTGGGGACTTCATTAAATTTATTAGCAATTATATTGTAAGTGTCTATTTTCTTATTTCTTTTTATAAAAGAATTTGAATATAAATTCTTTTTCATTTCATTTGTAAAATAAGCGATATAGTTTGCATATCTATAATTATAAGGATCGTTTATAATATTTGAAAATAGATTAACTCTTTCGGTAAAAAAATTTTTATGATTATTCGCTAAAAAACTAGACAAAGGTTTTATGAATAAATTATGCAATGGAAGAAATTTTTCATAAATCAGAGAAAATTTATGTATGCTATACCATGGATACCCTGCGAAATTTTCATCTCCGCCGTCACCGTTTAGCGCAACTTTAACATGATCCCTGGTTAATTCACTGACATAATAGGTGGGAAGCGCGCTACTGTCTGCATAAGGTTCTTCATATTGCTTGACTAGCATGGGTAGCATTTTAATTGCGTCTGGTTTTACTATGAATTCAGTATGGTCTGTTTTAAATTTGTCGGCGATAATTTTGGCGTATCTTAATTCATTATATTTAGCTTCTTCAAATCCGATAGAAAAAGTTTTTACGGGCTTATTGCTTAGTTTACTCATTAATCCGACTATGGCGCTGGAGTCAATTCCGCCGGAAAGAAAAGCTCCCAAAGGAACATCGGAAATCATTCTAAGTTTTACTGATTCTTCTAACTTGCTCATTATTCTTTTTTTCCATTCTTTTTCGGAAAGATTTAGCTTTTGAGAATAGTCTAGTCTCCAATATCGTTTTTTTTCTATTTTTTTAGTTTTCAGATCAATAAAGAGATGATGTGCCGGTTCCAGTTTTTTAATATCCTTAAATCCCGTGAGTGGAGCGGGGCAGTATTGCAGTGTTAAATAATGGTGGATGGCAACATAATCCGGTTCTTTTTTATATTCCGGTTGAGTGAGAATCGCTTTAAGTTCCGAAGCAAAGATAAAAACATTATCGCTTAAATAATATTTAAAAGGTTTCTTGCCTACTCGGTCGCGAGCGCAAAAAACAGTTTTTTCTTTTTCATCATAAATGGCGAAAGAAAACATTCCTCGTAAGTGCTCTAAACATTTTTTTCCGAATTTATCATATAAAGCTAAGATTACTTCAGTATCTGATTTAGATTTGAATTTATATCCTTTTTTTAAAAGCATGCTTCTTTTTTCTTGGAAATTATAAATTTCTCCATTGAAGACAATCCAATAGCGGTTCATGTAATTCATCGGTTGGTGGCCAAGAGGAGATAGGTCTATAATAGAAAGTCTTCTATGACCAAGGCCAATTTTTTGATCTGAAGAAACATAAATTCCGCCGTCGTCTGGACCACGATGGGTTATTTTTTGATTCATTGTTTCAATATCTTTTTCTGAAACAATATTATTATTAAAATAAATTTTTCCGGTTATTCCGCACATAAAAATAGTATAAAGTATTTAGTATAAAGTATTTAGTATTTTTGAAAATATTTCTAAATACTGATTTATAGATTTTTCCCAATTGAATTTTTTGTGAACATCCGCATAGGCTTCTTTACCAAGTTTTTTTCTTAATTCCGGATTTTTTAATAATAATTCAAGTTTTTCTTTTAGTGAATTAATATTTCTCGGATTAATTAAATAGCCGCTTTTATTGTTAGTTATTATTTCAGGAGTTCCGCCAACATCGGTGGCAATGATGGCTTTTTTGCACAGCGCCGCTTCAATTACGGATGTAGGCAATCCTTCGGTATAGCTGGGATTGACAAAGATGTCGGATATTTTTAAAATTCCCATCGCTTCTTCAAATTTTTTATGGCCAAAAAAAATAACCCGGTCTTTTATTTGCAAATCGGCGACTAATTTTTCAAGATTATTTTTTTGCGGTCCAGTGCCTACGATAAGGAGCTTGAATTTCATTTTTAAATCAGCGGTGGCCTTAATTAAGTCAGCTACTCCCTTTCCGTCAATAAGCCGACCGATAAATGTTATTATAATATTATCGGAATAATCATTTTTTAGCGTTAAATTGGGAGGAGCGCTTTTTATTTTTTCTATCTCAACACCGCGATAAATTACTGCGCATTTTTTATTTTTTAATAATTTCTTGCAAAAATTAACCGATGCTTGAGAATTGGCGATATTCACATCTGATAGTTTTAGCACCAATTTCCCCATTGTATAATCGTAAATTTTACTTACGAGAGAATTAAATTTATTATTTAATTTAACAAAGTCGGAACCATGTTCAATATGCGCCCATTTAACTCTTTTTATTTTAGCATAAATCAACGCGAGGAGAGATGTGTTAAAAAATCTTGTCCGAGAGATGATTATATCGTATTTATTTTTAAATAAATTCAAAAAAAGTTTCCAAAATTTAATATTCCAATATTTGGGCAGGGGATAGTTCGGTATTATTTCAAAGGCTGGAAAACGAATTATTTCAATATTTTCATGCTTTAGTTCATTTTCCTTAGAATTAAACGGCAGTCTTGGTGTAAATACCGTTATCTTTTTGGTATGCAAAGAAAGATATTTGTTAAATTCTTCTGAATGAGTTTCTAAGCCTCCCATATGAGGAGGATAATAGGGGGAGAATACCAAAAGTCTCATAATATTTTCCAGATAATTATTCCAACTTCTCTATTATAGAATACCCGCCGGAATTTGTCAGGATAACGATCAAAAATAAATTCGTTTTCTAATTTCTGCGTTTTTCCATAATAAGGCCTATTTAAATATGGATTTTTTTTATTTTTTTCAGAGTAGTAAATGAATAAGCTTGTTCTGTCCAACTCTCGCGTGCTTTTGGGAGAAAGAAAAGAATCGATTATTTCTACCTCTCTTATGGCTTTTTTGTTCAAAGAAATAATGGCTTCTTGCTGTGAATTTGGCTTTTTCTTTTCCAATTTTTCAAGGATATTTTTGAGTGTTTCTGTGTATTGCTTATATTCTTTATTTATATCGATATCCTGATTCTTAAAAGATGTAATTTCTTTATTATATATTTCGGGATCGTAATAAAATTCCGACGAAACGAGATATGTTTCCGATTGCGCATGAGTTCTTAGTAAATTCTTATTAGTATCGGATAGCAAAATCTTATTGTTGGGCAGATTATTTTTTATCCATTCAGCAGAAGCTAACTGTTCTTTTGTTATGGTAAACTTTTTTAAATTATTAATATAAATGGCTCCGCCAACATTAATAAGGAAGGTAAAAATTAAAATGTAATAAAGTAATTTATGTTTATTGTTGTAAAATTTGAGAATGATAATAATAAATATTAGAGAAAATATGCCTCCTAGATTCCACGCTCTTTCGGGAAGAAGCGCGATACTGAAGGCGCGGGGTAAGAATTCCGAGATTGAAAAGAATAAAAGAAAACTTGTAACAATAATCGCCACTTCTTTTTTTTGTGATATTTCTTTTTGTAAGTACTCTCTAAATTTTTTATTATTAATAAGAAATATCACAATTGCCAATAAGATTAAAAAAGTAGCCGGTCCCATATAAAATAGGTAATATTTTACTACTCCATCTAGGCTATCCCATCCCATTGGATTTCCATCAATGTTAGTGTAATATTTTGGAAACAGCCAATTGGAATTCATCGCCGAGGCCATTAATAATATTTTTTTGCTCCAAAAAGTCAAGAATAAAAAAGAATTCTTAATAGGCAAGAAAAAATTGGAAATAATTATGATTGAAACCAAAAATACTGTTAGCCATTTTTTTTTTATATTGTTCCAAAGTTTTTTTCTGTCAAAAATAAGAGTGATAATAAGCCATGGCAAGAAAATTGCGATAGCTATTTCGTGGTAGAAATAAGCAAGCAATATAATTAGGCCTGCAAGATAATAAAAAAACTTTTTTTCTGAAATCCATGAATAAATGGTAAAAAAGAAAAAATAAAAAACAATAATAGTTAATATGGACTGAGGAATCGGCAAATGCAGATAAAGAATCGTTGATGAATTTACAAAAACGAAAAGAAGAATTATGGCCTGCTGGACCTTTGATGGAAATTTGCTTGCGACCAATGACGCGGGAAATAAAATCATTATTGTTAATAAGGGAACGGTATACTTGAAAAAAGCGTAGAGATCAATATTTGCTGATTGATTAAATATATAAGCGAGGGAAGAAAATAATGGCCGATACAATGAGATTTCCGTGATCGTGCTATTTTTAAATTGTTCAAGATATATTGAAAACCAATAATATGGATCTAAATCAGGCAGCGCGTAATAGGCGCTAAAAATAATAAATGTTAAGAAAAAATACAAGGGATATGCCCAAAAAATGGGGGATGTAATTACTGGCCTGATAAGCGCCAAATTAAATTTTATAGCTTTGAAGTTAAAATTATCAAGATATAATTTCGCGTTTCTTGAAAAAAAGCAAAAAGCCAAGAGCGTGAGCAAAACAAGAAAGGAGTTTGTTAGCGGGAGCCAATCAAAAACTATTTTCAATTTATTATATTCAAGGCTCAAGATAAAAGGCATCACCAGTAAAGAAAAAATTGCCGAAACACTTATAATTTCCCAAAAATTAAATTTCTTTTTGAAAATTATTTGCGCCAAAGCAGTCATATTCAGGCCGGGAATTGCCATAATGGCGGCTAGTTCAATCAGTGATCTGAAAAATCTAAAAAATAAAAAACCCTCCAAGCAATCAAAAGGTTGTAGTAGGAAATATATTAGAAATATAAAAAGATTAAGTTTAAACAGTGCCGTCATTTATTTTATGGTTTTCTTTAATTTTTTTTAAAGCATTCTCCCTTGTTACTTCTGATATTTGCTGTTCCAATTTTTCAATAGCGGATAAAAGTTTGAATATCATCAGAAATACCAGCAAAAAGCCGGTTAGAATTACCGCGTTGATATTTCCTTCAATTCCCATAAATTTAGCTAAAATGTTTGTGATATTCGGGAATAAAGCCACCGCGGCCATTCCTCCCCAGACGGTAATTCTGATCAATAATTTAAAAATAGTTTGGCTGCTTTTTCCTCGGATAAAATTATCAATTCCCTGATAAATCATTACGGCTGAAACGGCGGTTATTATAATTTGGTATAGACATAGGTTTGTAAAAGGCATAACTATTATTTTAAGAAATTAAATTCCAAAGCATTTTATAAAGAGTTTTTAGCCCGTTTATAAGCCCTTGCTTATGAGCTTTTCCTTTTGAGTAATCAGTATAGACTGCTTTAATCGGCACTTCCTTGAATTTTAATTTATTTAAGTATATTTGTCTAATTATTTCGCTTTCATATTCATAGCGGTCCGCTTTGGTGTTAATCACATTGAAAGCGTTCGCGGAGTAGGCGCGAAACCCTGATTGGCTGTCAGTAACCCAAAGTCCGTACAAGTACCAAGTGATAATATTGGCTATTTCATTATGAATAATTTTATAAAACGGCATTCCTTTCGGATTAATCAATCTTGAACCTAGAATTACATCAAAGTCCTCATTTATGATGGGGTTTATCAGATTTTTTATGTTTTCAGGATTATGCTGTCCATCGCCGTCCATCGTGACAATTATATCAGCTTCCAGTAATTTAGCGGCTTCAATTCCCGTTTTAGCAGCCGCTCCTTTCCCGCGGTTAATCTTGTGTTTAAGCGCCGTAATATTTTCTATTTCTCCGGCTTTTTTATAAGTATTGTCAGAACTTCCATCGTCAATTACTATTATATTTTCATATCCGGAGTTTTGAGTTTCCGCGACAACATTCTGAATAACTGTTTCTTCATTGTAAGCGGGGATAATAATATAAATCTTTTTACTGTGGCTATTCATAAATAACAAAAAACTTTTATGTATGTGATAACTAAAATTTGTTACGCAGATTATAATTTATCTGCTAGCATTGTAGCATATGAAAGTAAATCATAAAAGCAAAAAAGTTATCGCGGCTATGTCGGGCGGGGTGGATTCTTCTGATGAAGCTGAAATTATTTGACGCGAATTAAGAAAAATGCTAGCATATTATCAGTTCTGTAATTCACTATTTTTTATGAATTAAAGAAATGGATTATTTAAGTTTTAGGAAAAAAATTGAAGAGTTGCCGCTTTTTGAAACGCGGGAATTACGGCTTATTTTAGGAAAAGAATTTAATAAGTCTTTTTTGAATAATCTCAAAAACTGGGAAAACAAAAAATATCTGATTAGAATCAGAAAGAGCTTATTTCTGCCCGAAGATTTAAAAATCGCAGTCAGTCCGATGATGCTGGCAACGAAAATTTATTCTCCTTCTTATGTAAGTCTAGAATCAGCGCTGGGATATTATGGCATTATTCCCGAAGCGGTATTTACTACAACATCTATCACTGCTAGAAAAACGGTGTCTTTCGCGACGAAAGATTTTGGAAAGTTTTCTTATCAAAAAGTTAAGCGGGAAGCTTTCGGCGGTTTTGAAACACACAAGGAAAATAACATCTCTTTTAATTTAGCTCTTCCTGAAAAAGCGCTGGTTGATTTTTTTTATTTGAATAGGAATATTTTAGACGAATCCAAGAAGCAATTCGCAAGCTATAGATTTAACGAAGAATTTAAATACAATAAAAAGCGGCTGGTCAAATTCGCCGGTTTTTTCAAGAATAAAAAAACAGCGGAATTAACTAATAAATTTATTAAATATTATGCTGCCCAATAAAGATTTTTTCAAAAAACACGCGAAAGAAAAAAATATTCCTTGGCAGGAAAGGAATATTTTAATGGAATATCTGCAAACGCAAATTTTGAAAGCTCTGTCTTTGAGCGAGTATAATAATGCCATTTCTTTTTTAGGCGGAACTTGCTTGCGTTTTATTTATGGTATTGACCGTTTTTCGGAAGATTTAGACTTTGATTTGGTCCGAAAAAAAGGATTTAAAATCGAAAAACTGGGAGAAGAAATTGTCAAAAGATTGAAATTAGAAGGATTTTCCATTGACACTAAAATTAAAACAACGGAAAATATTTATATTATCTATTTTAAATTCAGAAATGTTTTGCAGGAATTCGGATTTAAAGTCCATAAAGATGAAAAATTTTTGGTTAAATTTGAAATTGATTATAATCCTTATAAAAATATTCGCGTAGAAACAAAATTTTCCGATAACTTTAACGAAAGGTTTCCGCTTTTGGTGAACTCGCTGGAAACTTTATTCGCCCGGAAAATTATTGCTTTGAAATCTCGGCCGTATCAAAAGGGGAGGGATTTTTATGATCTTATCTGGTTTATGTCGCAGAAAGATATTGAGCCGAATTACAAACTTTTGAAGGAGAAGGGGATTAAAATTAAAAACCGCCGGGAATTGAAAGCGGAGATGAAAAAAGTAATTTCTAAACTTGATTTAAAACAAGCCTCCAAAGACGCGGAAAGATTTCTTTTTTATCCTGAAAAAGCCAAGTGGATCGCGGATTTTGGGAAGTACTTGAGGAATTTTTAAGAGAGTTGAATTAAGAAACCCCCTCTGTCCTGTGGACATCTCCCCCTTAGTAAAGGGGGAGAGGGAAATAATATTTTCTGAAAAACATTTGAAAACAAATCACAAAAGAAAAAAAGTTATAGTGGCGATGTCAGGCGGAGCGGATTCTTCGGTGGCGGCGGCTTTGCTTAAAAAACAGGGGTACGATGTCGTTGGAGTTTTTATGCGTTTTTGGAAAAGCGCTTATTATTCCGAGGAAGAAAAAAAGGCTAAAAAAATAGCTAAGATTTTAAATATTCCCTTGTATATTATCAACGCTGAAAAAGAATTCAAAAAAGAAATAGTGGATTATTTTTTGCGGGGTTGTGAAGCAGGGGATATGTTAAATCCTTGCGTCAAGTGCAATCCGGAAATAAAATTCAAGCTTCTTTTGGATAAAATGGCGGAGTTAAAATATGATTTGGCGGCGACAGGGCATTATGCGAAGATAATTTCCAATTTCCAATTTCCAATTTCCAAATTTTTTTTTGATTCAGAGTCTAAAAAAGCAAGTAAGATTTATCGCTTGTTTCAGGCTAGGGATGAGAGTAAAGATCAGTCGTACTTTTTATACGGGCTTAGCCAAAAACAATTGGCGAAGATTATTTTTCCGCTGGGGGATTATAAAAAATCGGAAGTATTGAAAATGGCTGAAGAATTTAAACTTCCCGAATTTAAGAAAGAAGATGAATCGCAGGGAGCTTGTTTTATCGCGGAAAAATATCCCGGTAAGTTCTTGAAAGAAAATTTAAAAATGAAAAAGGGAAAAATTGTTGATATGGAAGAAAATATTTTAGGCGAGCATCAAGGATTGCCGCTGTATATAACCGGACAGAGGCGAATGATTAACATCGGCGGAACGGGACCTTATTATGTGATAGGCCGGGATTTTTCCAAGAATTTATTAACTGTGACTAATAATGAAAAAGACCCGCGGCTTTACGAAAAATCTATGGAAGTAGAGAATGTTAGTTGGATAGTTGACGAGCCTAAACTGCCATTTAAAACAAAAGTTAAAATTCGCTACCAGCATCCGGCGGTCTGTGGTATAATGAGCAAAAAGCGAGTAGTAAGTAGTAAGGGGCAAGCGGGGTTTTATAAGATTACATTTAATAAGTCGCAGAGAGCGGTGGTGGCTGGGCAGTCGGCGGTATTTTATTCGGACGAGGGCGAAGTGTTGGGAGGGGGAATTATAGAAAGGGAAAAATAAAAAACATGGAAATTTAGCGCTTGAAAAACTTACTGGAGCTGTTCCAGAAAACAAACAAAATATATTTTTCTCCAAAGGCCCTCTTTGTAAAATCCAGAGAATTTTGTTTAGATAACAGATTGATTATATCCATCTGGCCCGCTTAAAGTATTGACTGTGGCCAGAGTAGAAAAATATATTTTGTTTATTTTCTTCCAAGCGTGAAAGCTCTAAAATAAAAAAGTTAGTGTTGTTTATTTTTTACAAAACTATGCGATATTCATATCAAAATCAAGGTTATAGTAATGAAGACGAAAAAGATGGCA
>Ga0209013_10005828_pt1 | contig 10556 bp, 10 predicted proteins | sample Cruoilmetagenom2_FD_187291 | JGI IMG/M metagenome (GOLD analysis project Ga0209013, IMG submission 187291) | Oil polluted marine microbial communities from Coal Oil Point, Santa Barbara, California, USA - Sample 2 (SPAdes) (version 2) | ecosystem: Environmental > Aquatic > Marine > Oil seeps ...
GTGTATTCAGTGAGTTCCGTGGTTAATAAATGGATCTGATCCTTATCCGGGAGACTCCTGCGGCGCGGCCTCAACGACGGGTTCTTTTGCCGCCTGCTTTTGCTGCCAGTGATCGACGACGTTCTTTAGTGCAATGATGGAGCCCAGGCCGAGGAATGCGCCGGGTGGCAGGATGGCGAGCAGGGCGCCTTTGAAGCCCTCGATCTGGATGGTCCAGTCTCTTGCCGCTTCGCCAAACATTAGGTGCGCCTGCGAGAGCAGGGTGCCCTGGCCGATCAATTCACGGCTTGCGCCGAGCACGAACAACACCAGCGTAAAGCCGATTCCGATTGCCAGGCCGTCGACGGCGGCTTTGGCCGGGTTGTTTTTTGAGGCGAAGGCCTCTGCGCGGCCGATGATGGCGCAGTTGGTGACGATGAGCGGGATGAAGATGCCGAGGATCTTGTAGAGATCGAAGAACCACGCCTTCATGGAGAGTTCAACCGCTGTCACGAACGAGGCGATCACCAGCACAAACACCGGCAGCCTCACTTCCGGGCGCACCACGTGGCGGATCAGCGATACCGATGTGTTGGAGAGCAGCAGCACCAGGGTTGTCGCCAGTCCCAGCCCCAGGCCGTTGATAGCGGTATTGCTGACCGCCAGCAGCGGACACAGCCCAAGCAGCGCAACCAGCGCCTGGTTGTTGCCCCACAGGCCGTTGGTGATAATCTCTCTATAGCTGTTCATGATGGATTTTGCACCTCTTTGTGTGCCTCATTGTCTCTCTTTTCGACATTATTGATCTCAGGTTTCATAGCTGTCATCTCGGCGCAGGAGAGATTTTGTGTTCAACATTGAAAGATCCCTCGTCGTTCGTTCCTCTCTTCCCTCGGGATGACAGGTTAATCGTTCCTCACTTTCATCGAGATGACAGGTTAAACTGTTAATTACGTTTGAGTCTCAATATCAGCCTTTTTGGGCGTCTCTTCCTGGGTCTCTTTAATGTAGCGTTTGAAAAGCACCTGGTGCTCCTGGTCGAAATAGAGCAGTGCTTTCCTGACGCTGTTGACGATTGCCCGCGGGGTGATGGTCGCGCCTGTAAACTGGTCAAAGACCCCGCCGTCCTTTTTGACCTTCCACTGCGATTCGCTGGGATTTGTGAGCGATTTTCCGTTGAAACCCAGCACCCAGTCGGAGCGCTCCAGTTCAACCTTGTCGCCCAGTCCGGGTGTTTCACTGTGGGAGACGACACGCACCCCCTTGAGTGTTCCCTTGCTATCCACAGCAACCAGCATCAGGATGGGGCCGGCATAGCCGTTGGGGATGGTTGCTTCAAACACGACTGCAGCCAGTTTTCCCTGTCGCATCCCCACGTAAGCAGTGGTATCGCTGATGCCGAGAAATTCAGGCGCATTCAGCGTCAGCGGGTGTTGTAAAAAATCGTTGTCAATTTCGGACTGGGGCACAAGTTCGTACAACTGATTCAGCAGCGCCATGCGCTCATTGTGAATGATGATGTCGCGGGTCTGCTGCTCTGTGCCGGAGACCAGCAGTGCGCCGAGGATGCCGAAAAAGCCGAGAATCAGCCCGGATGCCAGGATGTTTTTATACTCCATCCTTGCTCTCCTGCTCCCCATAGATGCGCGGTTGCGTGTAGTAGCCGATGGTCGGCGCAGCCATGTTCATCAGCAGCACGGCAAAGGCGACAGCGTCCGGATAGCCGCCCCAGCTGCGAATGCTGTAGACCAGTACGCCGATCATGGCGCCGAAGATAAGCTGTCCTTTTTTGGTAGTGACAGTCGTCACCGGATCCGTGGCGATAAAGAAGGCGCCGACGATGACTCCGCCGCTGAAGAGATGGAAAGCTGGAAAGGGATTGGCCTCCGGTTCAGCCAGCCACCATGCCGTAGCCATGATGAGTATCGCGCCGATCATCGATACCGGGATATGCCAGGTGATGATGCGCCGCCATAACAGAAACAGACCGCCGAGCAGGAACCAGTTGGCGATCCACTCGGTGCCCAGTCCGCCATAATCGCCCCACATCGGGCTTTGACGGATCTCGCTGATCATCTTGCCCATATCCAGCTGGGTGCGCATTTCGTCCAGCGGGGTTGCCATGGTAATGGCGTCCCAGCTCAACCCCTGCGGAAGAGCGTTGCCGAAGATGATGCCGAGCGTGGAGAGGAAGTCGAGGCTGTGCGTAGACAACTGTCGCGGCGGCAGCCAGTTCGTCATCTCGGACGGGTAGGAGACCAGCAGCAATACGTAGGCTGCCATGGCGGGGTTAAAGGGGTTGAAACCCAGACCGCCATAGAGTTGCTTGACCACGATGATGGCAAACAACATGCCGCCGACAGTCAACCACCAGGGGAGCAGTGGAGGAATGGAGACGGCAAACAGCACTGCAGTCACTACGGCGCTGAGATCCATGATGACCGGGGCGATAGCGCGTTTGCGCAGTTTCAGGACAAAGGCCTCGGCGGAGACGGCAGCCACTGATGCCAGCAGGATATTGATGACAATGCCCCAGCCGAAATACCAGGTCATGGCGATAATGCCGGGAATCATGGCGAGCAACACCTGCGCCATCACGCGTGTGACGTTTTCACTGTGGCCGGTATGGGGTGAGCTGTAGGTTGAAAATTGCATTATTCCGTTGCGCTCTGGTTAGGGATGAGGCAGAAATTAAAGTACCAATATGTGCAGAATTTTTGTCCGTGGTTTTTGTTGGCGCGTCGGGCGCATAGTGAACTATGTAACCAAAGCGGCGGCGAAAAGCACGGACAAAAAGGCAAGCGAGATTGGTATTTTAATAAATGCATCATCCCTTAGTGTCGGTTGCAGTCTTTGCTGCGGCCTTTTTTGCTGCAGCGCGTTTGACTGCGGAGGCAATGGCGGCTTTTTTAGCGCTCTCATCACCGCTTTTTTTGCTCTTCAGCGCGGCCTTCTTTTTGCGCATGCGCGCTTTGCGCTCTGCGGCGATACGTTCAAGCCTCGCCACCCTTGCTTCGTGGCGTTGACGCGCATGATCCGCCTTGCTCTTCTCCTTCTCCTTGCTCCAGATTTGCGTCTTCGCAAAGCGGTAGTAATGCACCAGCTGAATGTGGGAGGGGCAGACATGCGAGCAGCAGCCGCATTCGATGCAGTCGAACAGGTGGTAATCCTGCGCCTTGTCAAAGTTGCGCGAGCGCGAGTGCCAGTAGAGCTGCTGCGGCAGCAGCTGCGCCGGGCAGGCTTCGGCGCATTTACCGCAGCGGATACAGGCTGTGGCAGGCTCCGGAGGAGGGCAGTCCGCAGTGCTGGCAACCAGCAGGCAGTTGACGCCCTTGGTGACGGGTATCTCGTCCGTACGCAGCGAGAAGCCCATCATCGGACCGCCGCAAATCAGTTGATGCGCCTTGTCGGTGTAGCCGCCTGCCTGTGAAACCAGCCCGCCGGCGGATGTGCCGATCAGTGAATAGAGATTCTGCGGCTGTGCAACACCTTCACCGGTGAGGGTGACGATGCGGGAAATCAGCGGACGCCCCTTCAGCACCGCGTCGGCAATCGCGTAGACGGTGCCGACATTCTGACAGACGATGCCGATGTTGGCGGGAATTCCGTGGGAGGGGACCTCCTTGCCGGTCAACAGCAGCGTCAACTGGCGCTCACCACCGCTGGGATAGAGTGTCGGTATGGTGACAACTGACGTATTCTGCAGTGAAGCTGCCGCAACAGCAGCGCTCATGCTTTTGATCGCTTCAGGTTTGTTGTCCTCGACCCCGATCAGGCAGCGTTTGACGCCAAGAATATGCTGCACGATGTGGATGCCGGAGACGATATGTTCAGCCTGTTCACGCATCAGCATGTCGTCACAGGTTATATAGGGTTCGCATTCTGCAGCATTGATGATCAATGTGTCGATGCTGTTGTTGCGCGCCTCCATTTTGATGCTGCTGGGAAATGTCGCGCCGCCAAGCCCGACGATGCCGGATTCGCGGATGCGCTCAATCAGCACAGCGTTGTCAGCGGAGGCAAAGTCATCGATCGGCGGTGGGAGTTCCGCCCACTCATCCTTGCCATCGGTATCGATGATGATGCACCTGGCGCTGAGCCCTGATGAGTGAGGCACCAGGTGGTCGCTGATCTCCGCGATGATGCCGGATGTCGGTGCATGTATCGGTGCGCTGACGCGGCCGCTTGCTGCTGCAATCAACTGCCCCTTGAGGACATGATCGCCGACAGAGACTACGGCCTTTGCCGGTGCGCCGATGTGCTGCTGCAGCGGCAGGATCAAGCGGGGCGGAATCTTCACTGCTGCGACAGGCTGCGTCGTTGATTCAGCCTTGTGATCGGGCATATGAATGCCGCCATGAAAATGGCCGAGCGTAAGCGGTGATGTGTCTGACATCAGAGCGCCTCCCGGGAGAGCGACAGATCCCTGTGGTCGTTGTCAGGGTAGGGCCAGACCCAGTTGCCGATGCCCTCCCTGATGGGAATCATGACGATGCACTCGACCGGGCAGGGAGCCAGGCAGAGTTCACAGCCGGTGCATTCACTTTCGATGACGGTGTGCATCTGCTTGGCGGCTCCGAGGATGGCATCCACGGGGCAGGCCTGGATGCAGAGCGTACAGCCGATGCACTCTTTCTCGATGATGAGCGCCACCGAAGGCAGTTTCTCACCGATATCTTCATCCATAGGAACGGGATCGCGTCCCAGCAGATCGGCGAGTGCAATAATAGTCGCCTCGCCGCCGGGCGCGCAGCGATTGATATCATCTTCGCCATTGGCGATGGCTTCGGCATAGGGGCGGCAGCCTGGATGCCCGCATTGACCGCACTGTGTTTGCGGCAGCAGCTTGTCGATCTGGTCTGCAATCGGATCGCCTTCGACATGAAAACGCACGGCGGCATAGCCGAGCAGCAGACCAAACAGCGTGGCGAGCGCTGCTATCGTGACAATGGCGATGATCATCAGCCTGACACCAGTCCGGAAAAACCCATGAATGCCATCGACATCAATCCCGCGGTAATCAGGGCTATGGCATTGCCCTCGAAGTATTTGGGTACATCGGCAACCGCGATGCGTTCGCGAATGGCCGCAAACAGCACCAGCACCAAAGAAAAGCCTGCCGCAGCGCCAAAGCCGTAGAGTGCTGACTGGATGAAGTTGTGCTGCTCCTGGACATTCAACAGGGCGACACCCAGCACTGCGCAGTTGGTGGTGATCAGCGGTAGAAAAATGCCCAGCACGCGATACAGCATCGGGCTGGTTTTATGCATCACCATCTCGGTAAACTGCACCACCACGGCGATCACCAGGATGAATGCGATGGTGCGCAGATACTCCAGCCCCAGCGGGATCAGCAGGTATTCATTCACCAGGTAGGAGCAGATGGATGACAGGGTCAATACAAATGTCGTCGCCAGTCCCATACCTGTGGCTGTCTCCAGTTTGCGCGAGACGCCCATGAAGGGGCACAGCCCGAGAAACTTGGACAATACAAAGTTGTTGACCAGGATAGTGCTGACAAGAATCAGGGCGAACTCTGTCATGGCGTATTACTCGGGCTGGTCATAAAAGATATAGGTGGAGTAGTCGCTAATTTCAAAATAGACACTCTTCTCGTCGTCATCTTTGATTCCATTGAGATTCGCATCCAGCACGCCGTAACCGAAACGGTAAGCTCTCGACGTATTGCCACTGGTGCTGACAGCGGTGCTGAGTTTATCAATCTGCATGAATCGTTTCACAAGTTTATCACCGGCATAGATTTCGAGCACACCGTTTGTGCCTGTCCAGTTCTGCACGGCCCGCCCGAATTTGTTCTGCACCTCCTGGGTGCAGGCTGTGAGCATTATTACCAGCATGCAGGTGAAGGCAATTTTCAGGAAAGGAGAGTTGTAAGCTATTTTCATCATACCTATAGGATGTGCTGAATTTGTAGGGGGGATAAGCGACAGCGCATCCACCATGGTTTTGGCACATTGGTGGATGCGGCAAAAAGACGCCTTATCCCCCCTACGACTTGTAAAACTCCGTCATTCCGGCATGCTTTTAGCCGGAATCCAGTAAGTTGCCAAATCCTCTGGAACCCGGCATGCGCCGGGATGACAATTGTTGTGGTTTCTGGACGGACGCTAATTATTTCACCCGCATTCCAGGCTGTGCCCCTTCGTCAGGAGTGAGAATAAAAAGATCCTCTCCCCCCGGCCCGGCGGCAAGCACCATGCCTTCAGAGATGCCGAAGCGCATTTTGCGCGGCGCCAGGTTGGCGACCATGACTGTCAATTTCCCCAGCAGATCTTCCGGGGCATAGGCTGACTTGATGCCGGCAAAGACGTTGCGGGTTTCACCGCCGATATCGAGCGTCAGCTGCAGTAGTTTATCCGCCCCCTCGACATGTGTTGCCTCGACAATTTTCGCAATGCGCAGATCGATTTTTGCAAACTCATCGAAGCTGATGACATCAGAGATCGGATCATCGGCAAGCGGACCCGCAGCGGCAGGAATTTTCTCGATGGTCGAGAGATCCTGCTTCGAATCTTCGACCATTGCTTCAACCTGTTTGCTGTCGACACGCGTCATCAGCGGTTTGTATTTGCTGATTAGATGCCCCAGCAGCGGAGCTTTGCGATCATCCCATAAGAGCGGTTCGACCTGTAAAAAGGATTCTGCGGCTTCGATGGTCGCAGGCAGAACCGGCTTGAGATAGATGGCGAGTACACGGAACAGATTGATGCCCATGGAGCAGATCTGCTGCAGTTCCTCATCTTTGCCCTGCTGCTTGGCGACCACCCAGGGCTGCATCTCGTCGACATATTGATTGGCCTTGTCCGCCAGCGCCATGATTTCACGCACCGCCCGTGAATATTCACGCGCCTCGAAATGGTCGGCGATGGCTTCACCGGCAGCGGCAAACTCATCAAAGAGGTCTTGATTCTGCAGTTCCTCCGATAACCTGCCCGCAAAACGCTTGTTAATAAACCCGGCGCAGCGGCTGGCGATGTTGACAAACTTGCCCACCAGGTCCGAGTTAACCCGCTGTGCAAAATCTTCGAGGTTCAGATCGATGTCATCGACGCCGGATCCCAGCTTGGCGGCGAAATAGTAGCGCAAGTACTCTGGATTGAGATGCTGCAGATAGGTGCGCGCCTTGATGAAGGTGCCGCGCGATTTGGACATCTTGTGGCCGTCCACAGTCAGAAAGCCGTGAATGAAGAGCGCCGATGGTGTGCGAAAACCGGCTCCGGCAAGTGTTGCAGGCCAGAAGAGGCCATGAAAATTCATGATGTCCTTGCCGATGAAGTGATACAGCTCAGCGCTGGACTCCTTGTTCCAGTAGTCGTCAAAATCAAGCGTCGGGGTGCGATCGCACAAATTTTCGAAGCTGGCCATATAGCCGATAGGGGCGTCCAGCCACACATAAAAATATTTGCCCGGATGATCCGGAATTTCGAAACCAAAATAGGGAGCGTCACGCGAGATATCCCACTCCTGAAGTCCGGAATCAAACCACTCATTGAGCTTGTGCTCGACAGCAGGATCGAGATGTCCGGCATGAATCCACTGCTGCAGCATCTCCTCAAAATCACCGAGTTTGAAGAACAGGTGCTCGGAATCCTTCTCGACAGGCGTGACGCCGGAGACGGCGGAGACCGCATTTTTTAGATCTGTCGGGGCATAGGTAGCGCCGCACTTCTCACAATTGTCACCATATTGATCCGCTGCGCCGCACTTTGGACACTCACCCTTGATGAAGCGATCCGGCAGGAACATCTGCTCTTTGGGATCATAAGCCTGGGTGATGGTTTTACTGTGGATGTGCCCTGCATCAAGCAGACGCTGATAGATCAGGGTCGAGAGCTGCTGGTTCTCCTCGGAGTGGGTTGAGTAGTAGTTGTCAAAACCTACGTTAAAATCCGCAAAATCGGCCTGGTGTTCGGTGGCGATTTTGGCGATCAGCTCTTCGGGAGTAATTCCCTCCTGGCGGGCGTGCAGCATGATGGGGGTGCCATGGGCGTCATCGGCGCAGACATAGTGACAGCTGTTGCCGCGCATCTTCTGCAGGCGAACCCAGATATCGGTCTGGATGTACTCCACCATGTGGCCGATATGGATCGGACCGTTGGCGTAGGGGAGGGCGCTGGTAACCAGGATTTTGCGCGTCATGGATGCTGTCGCAGTAGTGTATGGAATCAATCAATCATTATTTCATAGTTCACATGAATACTTAACCAATAACTGAGATGGTTTTAAATAAATTCTTGTGCTGGATGTGGGAGCTGTCTTCTGACCGCGAGGAGAACATACATGCATGGCGCAATAACTCCTTCGCATTGCATCAAATGCAAAAAGACCAAGTATTTCACTTGGTAGTTGAACAGGCAGTAGTGTAAAATTCTCTGTTTACGATTATTTCAATGCCGCCTAACCGCAGCATTCAAGTCAGGAGTCACTCAATGGCAGTAACCCGGGAACAAATTGAAGAGGCCATCAAAGGCTATGTTGAGCCACATCTCCAGCGGGATCTGGTCAACGCCAAGTCGGTAAAAAACATCGAAATTGATGGTGATAAGGTAAAAGTCACCGTCGAGCTGGGTTTCCCGGCAAAAGGGATATTTGATGAGATTGCGCAGGCTGTAAAGTCAGCCGTAGAATCCCTGGATGGCGTCTCTTCCGCTGATGTCGATGTCACCTCCAAGGTCGTCGCACACTCCGTGCAGAAGGCACTGAAGCCGATCGACAACGTCAAGAACATCATTGCGGTTGCCTCCGGAAAAGGCGGTGTCGGCAAATCAACCGTTGCCGTCAACCTGGCGCTGGCGCTCTCTGCAGAGGGAGCCAGGGTCGGTATCCTGGATGCAGACATCTATGGTCCGTCACAACCGCGCATGCTGGGCATCTCCGGCAAGCCGGAGTCCAATGATGGCCAGACGCTGGAGCCAATGAACAGCTACCACCTGCAGGCGATGTCCATCGGTTTTCTCATCGATGAAGAGACGCCGATGATCTGGCGCGGCCCCATGGTGACACAGGCGCTGGAGCAGCTGCTGAATGACACCAACTGGAGCGATCTTGACTACCTCATCATCGATCTGCCGCCCGGCACCGGTGATACCCAGCTGACACTGGCGCAAAAAGTCCCTGTTTCCGGCGCAATCGTGGTCACCACACCGCAGGAGATTGCACTGCTGGACGCGCGCAAGGGCTTCAAGATGTTTGAGAAGGTTGAAGTGCCTGTACTGGGCATCGTCGAGAACATGAGCACCCATATCTGCAGCAACTGCGGCGAAGTCGAAGCCATCTTTGGTGAAGGCGGTGGTCAGCGTATGGCGGACGAGTATGGCGTCGACTTCCTCGGCGGTCTGCCGCTGGATATCAGTATCCGTGAGGGAACAGACTCCGGTAAACCATCTGTAGTTGCCGATCCGGAATCAAAAATTGCCAAAATCTACCGTGAAATCGCACGCAAGGCTGCTGCCAAACTGGCCCTGCAGGCAAAAAGCTATGCCTCGAAATTTCCGAACATCGTGATCGAGAATAACTGACCGATTATTGATCGGGATCAACAAGCCGGGCAATGCCCGGCTTTTTTTAGAGTAGATGATTTCCCTGGTAAGAAAACGGGTATACTGTAAATATGATAAAGAAAAACTAATCCCTAATGAATTCGGGTATCTGTTTTTATATACATTGCCTGAATTCAATCTTTCGATTGCAAGAGGTAAGTTATGGATATCCAACTCGCTGATGTAACCCTTCATATTGACAAGAACCTGAGCAGTGAGCAGCGTGGTACGGTTGAAGAGAGCCTGCGTGCGCTGGATGGTGTTGTCAGTATTCACAATCCCGATAAGACTCCGCATCTCACACTGGTTGAATACGATCCAGATGTCGTCACGTCTCACATGATTCTGGAACGTGTCACCGACCAGGGCGCCCACGCGGAGTTGGTCGGCTTGTAACACCACAGATCACAGGAGTCAACATCATGACGACTGAACAAAATCCTCTGCAACAGAGTGAGCTTCTGGCCGGGAGCACCGAGGCTCTAAATGCGTGGTTCGATCAGCGTTTCTCGCAGAAGCTGGCGGAGCATGAAGAGAGCCAAACTCCCGAACTCTCGATCATGGTGACCAAGGGCACGCTGGACTGGGCGTATCCAACCTTCATCATTGCCTCGACGGCGGCGGCTCTGGGCTGGAAAGTCACGCTGTTCTTTACATTCTATGGCCTCAGCCTGCTGCAGAAAGAACTCGATCCGAAGATCAGTCCGCTGGGCAACCCGGCGATGCCGATGAAAATGCCTTTCGGGCCTGAATGGTTCAAGAGCGTCAATTGGAATATCCCCAATCTGGTGATGGCAGGAATCCCTGGATTCGAAAACGTGGCTACCGGCCTGATGAAACAGACCATTAAAAATCATGGCGTTGCATCGATTCCTGATCTTCGGGATCTCTGTGTGGAATCCGAGGTCAACATGATTGCCTGTCAGATGACGGTGGACCTGTTTGGCATGGAGAAGGCTGATTTCATTGATGGGATCACCGAGTGGGCCGGTGCGGCGACTTATTTGGACAACGCGC
>Ga0209013_10005829_pt1 | contig 10555 bp, 7 predicted proteins | sample Cruoilmetagenom2_FD_187291 | JGI IMG/M metagenome (GOLD analysis project Ga0209013, IMG submission 187291) | Oil polluted marine microbial communities from Coal Oil Point, Santa Barbara, California, USA - Sample 2 (SPAdes) (version 2) | ecosystem: Environmental > Aquatic > Marine > Oil seeps ...
CCCTGGCAAATCCCTCGGGGTCGGTCAGCGGATCGATCAAAGGTCCTCGAAGGAGGAGGAAAATAATATATAAAAAACCGGCAAGGGGAAGGGTGAGTATTCCGATCCGTACGCGATTTATGTATTCCAGTGCCATTGTAGCCTCCTTTCAGCGTCTTATTTAAGAAGATAGCCCGTGAAAAATGTGCTGCTTCACCATGCAGCGATTTTCTTTATTGCAGATGAACTCTTTTCCGCAGCAGTATAAATCAGGAAAATCTCCGGATCAAGATATCTTTATATAAATGCCCGACCTTTTCTATCGCCCCGGCCCTATCCCGCATTTCTCACCAGCTATCTGCTGCAACGCCGAATCTGCACGCATCTTCGCCGTTTCGCGACGATACCTGGTGAGGAATGCGGGCTATTTGTAAGCCGGCGGGAGGAACCGGTGGAATGCGCTCCGGGACGCTCTCCTGGAAAAGGCGGCGCCTTTCAGCCCGGCGGCCGTGCGGCGGGCGTATATTTTTCCGCCCCCCATTTTCACGATCTTCCAGCAGGCGCCTCCGAGTATCACGGTATCTCCCGGCACCGCGCCGGCGAGGGGATAGGTTCCGATTTTATTCCCGCTGTTTCCATCGATCAGGGTCCACTCCTTTTCATTGGGAATATTGGAATGAATCAGGCCACGGATTCCCATATCCATCAGTTTTTCCGTGGCCTGCCAGCGGTCTCTGCTTTTTCGGAGCCATGCGAGATCCGTCAGGTGGGCAGCCAGCATTTGTACGGTTGATGCGTCGGTGAGAGGGGAGAGCATTTTTTCCAGAAATCGTCCCTCCACACCTTCGGGGTGGGCAAAAGCCATGGAAAAGATCTGTTGCACGGCCACCGCGGTGTCGGGCAGATAGGGATCCTTCTGTTGTATCCTGGATCGCGCCAGATCGGCATATTCCAGGAAAAGATTTTCCTCGTCCGTTGATTTGCAATATCCGACGACTTCGATCCTGTCTTCCCGCCGGCATGCCCTGCCGATCCGTTGCTGAAAAGCGTAGAGAGAAAGGGGAGGGCGGTCCAGGACCACCGCAGAGAAATCGCCGATATCGATGCCTACTTCCAGGGTCATGGTGCAGATGCAGAGGCCCCACTCCCACTGGTGGAGGGCTGTTTCGGCTTCCAGGCGAAGAGCGCGGGACAGGCTTCCATGATGGACCACGATTCGGTCACGGGGCCATAAGGTGGAAAGCTTCCGGTACCGGTTTTCCACGTCTTTCCGACGGTTGCAGAAGATGATCGTTTTGAGCCATTTCTTCTCCTTCAGGAACCGGATGATATCCCGCCATGAATGAAACAGATGGAGGTCCAGGCTTCTGGGTTCACCGGCCGCTACCACGCTGGCGGGCTGGAAGTACCGGTTTGCGATGGCCTCCGGATCAGACAGGGTGGCGGAAAGCGCCGCATACTGGATCGGCCTGTGGCCTGTTTTTTCCCGCAGACGCTCGAGCAGGATTCGAAGCTGGTCCCCCCTGTACGTATTATCTGCGAGGTGAATTTCATCCAGCACAACGGCACGAAGATGATCCCACAGATGCTTGTGGCGGCAGAGGAGGGAATCAAAGGATTCCGGCGTGGTGAGGACAATATGTTCGGGCCTGTCCACTTTGAGGAGCCGGCGGTCCGCGGTCCTGACCGCCATGGTCAGTCCCAGGTCCCGGATGATGCCTTTGAGGCGGCTTTCGATGTCATTGACCAGAGATCGCGTGGGGACGATGTATAAGAGAAGCATGCCATGCTCCGGAACGTCCCGATGCAGAATCCGTTCCAGCAGTGGGGCCATGACCCCTTCGGTTTTCCCGGCAGCGGCCGGTGCAGAGACGACCACATTTTTTCCCCCCAGGATTTTAGGAATCACCTCCACCTGGATGGGAAGCAGCCGGCCGAAAGTGCCGAAGAAGGCAGGCCAGGTTCGCTGGAGTTCTTTTCTGATCCGGAGGACACGGTCATCCATGGTGTGGCACCTTATTTAAAGAGCGACTTCAGTTTTTTATCCGGGAAATGCCTTTTAAAATCCAGCATTTCAACCATCGCCTTGATGACCGATCGTGTGGAATCGAAACGTATCTGCTGCATCAGGAAGAATATCTTTTTGTAATCCCGCTCCCTCGGGAGCAATCCGTAGGCTTCCAGGTAGAAGGAAATGAACTTCTCAAAAAAAGACTTCAATTCATCAAGCCCCAGGGACTCAAGGAGCAGAGGCTGGTAGGAGGGGTGGAGATCCAGGCGGTTGATCAGGGGTGTCGGTGTCATGGCGAGGAACAGCTTGATATGAGAGGAAATCTCGTGAATATAGGGCACTCTGAGATGGCCGGAATAGGTCAGACGTGTGTTTCGACCCGTATAACATATGCCATCCAACGCTACGGTCTCCTCGGCGGCATCCGGGTCGTCCCCCGCCACAAGGGAAAGGCCCCGGAGAAAGTTCAATCCCCTTTTCAGTTCGTAAGCATATTTGTGAATGTCCACTACCTCGGCCTCATCCAGCAGGATAAGAAGCCCCTTCAGGTCCAGAATGTTGGTCACCATCCACCCGAGGCAGCTGAGGATATTGCAGTAGATGTTTGCTGCAGTCGTATGGTCATAGAGGTAACGGCCCACGGAACGACGGGCGTCTCTTCCCTCCACCCAGTCCCAGAATTCCGTGGTCTCCTCCCCGTCTTTCAGCCTGGGAAAGATGTGCTTGAAAAAGAAGTGGTCGGAAAGAAAGGCTGAGGAAGTCCGGGAAGCGACGGCGGAGAGGGTCCCCCGGAAATCCAACAGTTCTCCTTCATAAGGGCAGCGGAAGTTCTGAATCAGCGACCGGTAGACTCTTTTGGGGAAGGCGGCCTGGGTTTCCGAGGGATCCAGGGATGCCTTTGTCGTAGCGAACTTCTGCCCGGAAGCATAAGAATAAAGATATTCCACCAGATGGCTCTTCCCGCTACCGTAGCTTCCCGTGGCCACCAGTGTTCCGGAGAGGGGATCATCCAGCCACCGGGTGATTTTTTCGATTTCGCGGTCCCGTCCCACCGTAAAGGATGTGATGGCTCCCTGAGGAACGATACCAAGCCGGAACGATTCCACTACGGATCGTGTCGTCAGGGCATCTCCTATTTTTATGGGGCTCTCATCCAGGGTGATGTCCAGAAGCTCCGGCTTCTCTGTAAATTTCAGGGGCACCGGCGCAGGAGACGGCTCTTCATCGGTTTTCTTTTTCTCTTCCCATGACGAAAGGATCCGGCTGACCACCGCCCGGTAATCTTTATCCTTTGCCGGAGCCGCTGCTTTCTGCGCCGCTTCTTTTTTCGGTTGTTCCTTTTCGGAGGCTTTTTTCTGTATGCTCTTTTTCCTGTGGCCCCCGGGAGGCACGACAGCCCCTTCCGGTATTTCCCGGAGTGTCCCCGGCTGGAGGACTACCCGCTTGTTTCCGGAAAAGAGGACCACACAGCGCTGCTTTTTGTAAAGGTATCCGAGAAGATTTCCGGAACCATATCGTGGATGGTAGACTCTGGCTCCTACGGGAATCACAGTTCGGCTCCGCTGACGATTTTTCCTGCAGTCGTTTCATCCACTGCAAAAGAAGGATTCAGGCGCATCCCGTGAAATGTCCGGATGGCTCCCTGTACAAAGAGCCTTTTGTAACCGATGTCGCCAAACCGCATCTCATATGCTTTCTGTGCAAGCAGAGAAATGGCCGGCACGAGTTTCTTTTCTTCCAGCGTTGTTTTATAGGCGGCCTGGTAAATGGAGGAGAGCTTCACCCCGATCTGTACCAGCGCTTCCACGGGATTGAGGTCTAGGTTCTCCAGCCTGATCCGTACGCCCGAAGGATTGAGGAAGTCGAAGACCGTGGCGATGCGCTGCTTGAGCGCTTCGTATATATTCGAACGGCCTTCGAAAAAGTTCTCCGTTGGAACAGAGTAAAAAATCATGACATGCCGGAAGGAGATGTGCCCGCATGCGTCAATGATCTCGCGCAGGTTGCTGAGCATTAAATCTTTTTGCCGGGTCCCGAGGCTCGGAAGCTGCTCCGCCTCATCGAAGAGGATGATGAGGCCGGAGTAACCGATGGCCCTGATCCATTGAATCAGAGACCGGATCATGGAAAATGCATTGCTCCGGTCTATCTCATGCAGGATGCCGAGGCGACGGTGCGTTTCCCGGTCATAGCCTTCCACCAGAAGCCACTGGAGAATCGAAAAAAAGGTTTCCTCCCGGTTATCTGCCAGGGCAAGGACGGCATAACGAAGGGCATTGATAAAGTTGGTGTTTTCCAGACCCTGAAGTGATGTGTCCAGCGCTTTGCGCAGCAGCTTTTCGAATGCTTCCGGATCTGCGTCCGGATGTTCGGACCGCAGGGAATCGGTCAGATTCGAAAACCATGCCTTGATAAAAGTCCCGATGCCCTTTTCGTAATCCCTGACAAGTGGATCGCTGTTCATGGGATAGGTGAGATTTCTCGCGATGGACTGGTAAACAAGGTGCAATTTATGAAAAGGCGTCTCTTCGGGGCTGAGAGAGGAGTAACTGACCATAAAATTTTGTTTCCACGCCAGATCCCGAATGTTATAGAGAAAATGGGTTTTCCCCCCGCCATAGGCGCCGATGACCATCTTGAAAGAAGCGCCGCCCTCCTCTTTAATAAAAGTTTTGAGATACTCCTCCTGAATAATCTTCAGGTAGGGGTCCAGTCCAACCGTGAAAAACTGGACACCCCATTCAGGCGGTGTGCCGCTGTTTCCGACGTTTTCGATGATCATGCGCGCCTGTCCCGGAGACAACTTCGCTTTTAGACTCATAGCATTTCGCCTTCCAGATTTTTGAAATAAAAGGACGTGTAATGTGTACCATCACCCCGGTCGTTGGTCGGTATCCACAGATGATCTTCCTTCTTGCGTGTCTGGGCCCGGGTTGCCACGACCAGGGTCAGTTTTCTGCCGTTAAATTTTCGCTCTTTCAGCCGGTAGCAGTCATAGCTGAAGGCGGTCCTCGTGTAAGGCTGAAATGTTCTCTTAGACGGATCCGCTCTGAACTGCCGGGACTGCTTGAGAAGATTCAACTCGATGAGAATGTCGGATAATGGAACAGGCGATCCGGGAAATTGTTCACCCTTCAAAAGAGAAACTTCGTAAGCGGCGAACAAATGCCGCAGGAACAGATCGTCATCCAGCGGCTTTGACAGCTGTTGCATGCCTCCTGTGATCGCCTGGCAGATCGCATCCGGCTCGATGGACAGGGTATCCATCTTTTCCGCACCCGGCCCATACCAGAGAACCGCATGGCCTGCCTGAAGATCCACATCCACACTGAAAAATCCCGATCGAAAATGGGGAAAGTTGCCGTCGAAGGGCACGCCGGAAGCATTGGAAGCTTTTTCCAGATCGATGATGTACTTATTCCTTGCCTCTTCAATCAGTTGATCTGATCTATCCCGCAGTTCATCCAGAGAGGGCCTGATTTCAGACCGGATTTTCTTTTGCGGTTCCAGGAGTGCGAGTGTTCGCTCGATATCGTCAATAAGGGCGCCCAGGGTGAAGGCGTTTTTTTCAGGTTCCGTAACCTGTTTGGAAAGGGTGTTCAAAAGCCGGAGTATTTTTTTATAGAGCAGATTATTTTTGTTCACGGCTTTTTGCATCCGTGCAACGATCTCTTTCACCGATACCTCCCTCGTTCAAAGACTTGGTGTGTTATCCCTGCAAATTATCTATTGTAACCCATTGGTTTAAAAAATAAAAGGGGCGGGCCGGGCCCAAATCAACCGCTGATTATCAAATGTTCTATAACTTTGACGGTGGATTTGGGCGGGCTATTCCAGATAGCCCATGGCCTTTAAATTGTCCCGCATCCTTTCTGATATTTCACCCGGGGCAGGAGATCCTTTTTCTTTCTCGTACCACCAGGCCTCCAGCTCCCGCTCCAGCTCCGCGGCAATATCGGGCTCCTTATCATAGAGATTGACCTGTTCCTCCGGGTCTGTTTCCAGGTTGTAGAGAACTTTCCCGGGGATGAGAAAATCCATATTGTTATAAGTGTCGATCAGTTTCCAGTTGCCCCGGCAGATGGAAATGGCGCATCTTCCGGCGTGTTCCGATACGATGGGAGAATCCCCGGTGGCTTTCCCCTGGATCAGGGGCACCAGGGATACGCCTTCGATCCCGCCCGCGTCTGAAAGTGGAATCCCCGAGAGATCCATAATCGTGGGCATAATGTCCACACAGCGGACTGGCGAGCTTACCCGTTTTCCCTCGGGGAGTCTGTCCGGATAGCGGATAATCAGAGGAATTCTTACGCTCGGCTCCCAGAGCCCCCTGTGATCATAATAAATGTCGTGTTCGCCCAGAGCCTCACCGTGATCAGCGGTAAAGACAACCATGGTCTCTTTATCTATTTCCAACGTTTTCAACCTGTCCAATAGTTTTTTCAGCTCGCTGTCCATGTAGGCGATCTCTCCACAGTACTGACCCACAGGATAATCTTCGTCCGTCACGTTTTCTAACCACGGAACGTAATGCTCCTTTAAGGCTGGAATCTGAAGCCAGGCATGTTTTTCAAGGAGCGTTTTTTCTCCGGGCAGGGATTTCTGCAGGACAGAGTAGCGGGTGGAAAAGGGTGAGGGGGGATCGTACCGGGTATGGGGGTCAAAGTAGTGAAGCCAGAGAAAAAATGTTTCGCCCCGATTTTTGGTCACAAATTCAATCGCCTCCGCTGTAGTGATCCCTGCACGTTTGTTATAAGTGGCCTCGTGGAATTCGTCGAATCCCCGGTTTAATCCGGTCACTCCGTGGGACAGCCAGGGGGCGCTCAGAATGGCGCCTGTGTAATAATCATGTTTCTGCAGTATCTGGGACAGAATCGTAAATTGATCATCCAGGCGGTCCATATTGGTGTAGATCCCGTGGGCCCTTGGAAAAAGGGATGTTAAAATCGAAATGTGGGCGGGATTTGTGATGTTGGCCGCAGTATAGACCTGCTCGAAAAGGACACCTTCTTTTGACAGCCTGTCCAGCGTGGGGGTTTCCACTCTTTCGTTTCCATAGCAACCCAGGTAATCCGCCCGGAGGGTGTCGGCAGTGATGAGAACGATACCGGGATATGCCGCTTTCCGACGGGGAAAGGAAATCCTGCTTTGCTGGCGGATGACCGGATTGCTCCAGACCGCATGATCATTGCGCGCATCGCCGGAGGATCCTGCGCTCACTTCCAGCACCAGGTCAACCTCCTGACCCTCATAAGGCTTGAGATCGATCTCTTCGTCGATCCACCCCTGTTGCTTTTTCATGTCTGCCGGAGAGACATGCTTTTGAAAAAGAATTATTTTTTCGTCCCGGGATTCTCTGAGATACACAGAAAATGTGACGCCGTCCCCTTCTTTTTCCCAGACAGCCGGGAGGAGTCCGATTCCGAAGCAGAGCACGGGATGATCCATGAGCTGCGTACGGTATGTCACCGTTGCCAGGGGATGCATGAAAAGAACCGCACGCGTGTCGTCTTCAATGGTGACCTCCCGCATGAGAATTCCTTCTCCGGAAGCACTGATCCCGGGGATGCGGGACCACAGCTCTGCATCTGCAAGATGGTACAGCAGGTTGTAATCCATCTGTACGAGACGGACTTTTTCATCCCCGTCTCTGCAGCCGCCGGCACAAAGAAGCCATACAGAAAGGAGCAACAGACATAAAGGTTTTATTTTCATGACGGCAAATTTTTTAAGTAGATCCGGTATGGCAGAAAAGGAGTTACCGGGAGAATTCCGCAACCGGAATTTCAGGATCGTGCCAGTATAGCCGGACGGCCTGTTGGAGTCAAATCAGGCGTGCCGTTATTCATGCCAGCTGCTTCTTATCGATTTTTCCGCTCGCCGTTTTCGGTAGGTGGTCCCTGAATTCGACATACCTGGGTACCAGGAAAGGTTCGAGGTTTTTCTGACAGTGGCTCACGATATCTTCCTCTGTCAGTGAATGGCCCTTACGGGGAACGATAAAGGCTTTAATTGCCTGGCCGAAAATGTCATCCGGAACGCCCGTCACCACCGCTTCGGCCACGTCATCCATGTAGCAGAGCATTTCTTCGACCTCCTTCGGACTGACCCGCTCTCCCTTTGTCTTGATCAGATCATCTTTCCGGGCCACAAAATACAGGTAGCCTTCCGCGTCTCTCCGGAAAAGATCCCCTGTGTACAGGACGGTTTCTTTCCGGAACCCGTCTTGCCGGAAGGTAAGGGCCGTTTCCTCCGGAGCGTTCCAGTAGCCCTGCATGACGTTGGGCCCCCGGACGACCAGTTCCCCTGTCTCCCCCGGCCCGGCTTCCTGCCCGCCGTCATCAACGACAAATACTTCCACATTGGGCATGGGAATTCCGACGGAATCCGGTATGCGATCCAGTTCCTTGGGGGGAAGATAGGATACGCGCTTGCATTCGGTCAGACCGTACATGGAGAAGATTTTTACACGGGGAAAAATTTCACGCAGCTTCCGGATGTTTGCCACCGGCAGGGCGGCGCCGGTGTTGGAGATATACCTGAGAGAGCTTAAATCGAATTTGTCCAGATCCTTCATTTGAAGCAGGATAGCAGCGATGGTGGGTACCAGGGGGAATCCGGTTGCGCGCTCCTGTTGTATCCGTTTTATGATTTGAAAAGGGTAGACGAAATATCTCTCCAGCACCAGCGTACCCCCGAAAAGGCAGGACATGAAGATCTGATACAGGCCGTAATCAAAAGAAAGGGGCAGGATATTCAGGATGACATCATCTTCCACGTTTTCAAGATATCGCGTGATGCTCTGTGCCGCGGAAATTACATTGGAATGTGCTTCCATCACACCCTTCGGCATACCGGTTGAGCCGGAAGTATAGATAATGGTCGCGAGATCCACATCGATGGAAGGCACATGCGATCCCGCCCGGGGATCCCCCTCTTCCATAATTGAAGACCAGGTGGCGGATTGTTTGAATTCTCCCCCGGGCATTTCGCATACGATGTTTTCCGGCGTCTGCACGCCCTGGCACCAGATCACATGGCTGAGATCCTGCGTTCCGGTAATGGCTTCGCTCATCACGTCCCCCTTGCATGTATCTGCGATGAGCATCCGGGCACCGGAATCATTCAGAATATAGTGCAATTTTCTCGATTTCATGCCCGGATTGAGCATGATGAAGATGGCGCCGGCTTTGAGAATACCAAAGAGGGATATGACGGATTCGACGGTGTTTTCCAGAAAGACGACGACACGGTCATGCCGCCTGATACCCAGGCCGATTAGCGCTGAGGCAAATCTATCAGCCCTGCGGTTCAGCTGCGCATAGGTAAGACGGTCTTCGCCGCAGACCAGGGCGACCTTCTCCGGAAGACGTTCAGCAGATCTTTCAAGGAAATGTTGGACAAGCATCGATGGCGACCTTCAAATCCGTTCTGTTTTTTTGTCCGGGGAGGGGTATTAGAAAAAAAATCCCAGGATCAAACGACAATATTAATTTACCACTTTATAGAAATTTTGTAAAGATGGGTCTTTCCCTCTAATTGACTGAATTCCTTTCTTCGGTTATACTGCGCGGAGTGTCTCTAAAAGAATTTCCTTTTGTTTCTTTTTAGATCAACAGGTTATACCGAGTCCAGCATGCCGGTATCCCCCGGCCAGGTTTCCAGGTGGATTTTCCTGTATGAAGTTTCATGTGGGCAAGCGCACTTTTAAAGCATCCCGGATTTTCTGCATCGGGAGAAATTATCCCGGCCATGTTAAGGAAATGCAAAACCAGTTTCCGAAAAAGCCGGTCATTTTTCAAAAGCCGCCTACCAGCCTGGTTCCGGCCGGAGGAAAGATCCGATTCCCGCAGCATGGAAACATCCTGCAACATGAAGTGGAAGTGGTCGTTTTAATTGGGAAAAAGGGACGGGCGGAATCGGCACGGGAAGCCCTGTCTTTTATCGCGGGAATCTCTCTCGGAATAGACCTGACCTTACGGGATCTCCAGGGGCATTTGAAGGCAAAAGGACTGCCCTGGGAAATTGCAAAAGCTTTTGACCAGAGCGCGCCTATCGGTGATTTCAGGTCCTATGATACTTCGATCGATTTAACCGACATCGCCTTTTCGTGCCGCATAAATGGTGAAGTGCGTCAGCAGGGGAAGACAGGGGATATGATTTTTCCCATCGAAACGCTGGTCATTGCGGTGAGCAACGTATGGGAGCTGCATCCGGGAGACCTGATTTACACGGGAACGCCTGCCGGGGTGGGGCTGCTGCATCCGGGAGACCATATCCAGGCTGATAGCGATCTACTGGGTTCCTTTTTATGGAAAGTTGTATGATTCATCCGGAATAGCTATGGCATTGCAAAGGCACATACCTGACATTCGAATCGACCTGTATAGCGACATCATCACCCGGCCGACGCCGGAGATGCGGAAGTTCATGAGTATGGCGGAAGTCGGTGATGAGCAGCAGAGGGAGGATCCCACTGTCAACCGGCTTGTAGAGATGGTTTGCCGGCTCCTGGGCAAGGAGGATGCCATCTTCCTTCCATCGGGCACCATGTGCAATCAGGTC
>Ga0209013_10005830_pt1 | contig 10555 bp, 9 predicted proteins | sample Cruoilmetagenom2_FD_187291 | JGI IMG/M metagenome (GOLD analysis project Ga0209013, IMG submission 187291) | Oil polluted marine microbial communities from Coal Oil Point, Santa Barbara, California, USA - Sample 2 (SPAdes) (version 2) | ecosystem: Environmental > Aquatic > Marine > Oil seeps ...
CTTTGCCTTTTCACCATCCTTTTCTTCTTCGCTGTTTTCCTCTTCGCTTTCCCCGGTGTTTTCTTCCTGCATATCATGCTCTGCCGTTGCAACTTCGGCAGCCCACAGGGGCTGTGAAGTCCACAGCAATGCCAATAGCAGGTAGAGTAATGTCCAGCTTCGACCCATTGATCAGATTCCAGCCGCCAGTTCCGAGCCCTGTTTGATCGCGCGCTTGGCATCCAGCTCGGCCGCTACATCCGCACCGCCGATCAGGTGAACTGTGACTCCGGCTGACTTTAAGGGTTCCTGCAAATCCCTGCAGGGTAACTGGCCGGCACATATGATTACGTTGTCCACCTCGAGCAACTTTTCCTCGCCATTGTGCTCGATGTGCAAACCGAATTCATCGATGTGCCTGTAGTTCACCCCCGCCAACATTTTGACCCCGCGTTTTCGCAAGCTCAAACGATGCACCCAACCAGTAGTCTTGCCCAGTCCCTTACCCGGTTTGCTCGTCTTACGCTGCAGCAGCCATATCTCGCGCTCCAACGGTTCAGGTTCCGCCTCGACATTTTTCACTCCGCCCCGTGCTTCCAGCTTCATGTCGATTCCCCACTGCCGGGCAAACTCTTCAGGTGTAGGAAAGTCGGGCCCATCATGCCCTTCGTGGCCAAGAAATTCGGCGACATCGAAACCAATTCCTCCTGCCCCGATGATGGCTACCTTGTTTCCTACCTCAGCGCCGTCCCGAAGCACGTCGATGTAGCTCAGTACTTTCTGGTGATTGATCCCTTCGATACCGGGAGTTCGCGGTGAGACACCAGTCGCCAGGATGACTTCGTCAAAGCCTTTGAGCAAATCAACCTCAGCCCGCACACCCAGCCTCAGGTCAACACCCTTCAGTTCCAGTTGGCGGCCATAATATTTCAGCGCTTCGTAAAACTCCTCCTTACCCGGAACCCGTTTGGCCATATTGAATTGCCCACCAATCCGGTCCGCGAAATCGAACAGGGTAACCTTGTGGCCACGTTCCGCGGCAACGCAGGAAAATGCCAGGCCGGCGGGACCGGCGCCAACAACCGCCAATGACTTTTTGTGTGGTGCCGGAGTGTAATTCAACTCGGTTTCGTAGCAGGCGCGGGGATTGAGTAAGCAAGATGCCGTTTGCCGGCTGAAGGTGTGATCCAGACAAGCCTGGTTACAGGCTATGCAGACGTTGATTTCATCCGCCCTGCCCGTGGCCGCTTTGTTGACGAACTCCGCATCTGTCAAAAGTGGCCGCGCCATGGAAACCATGTCCGCATCACCGGCAGCAAGGACATTTTCCGCTACTTCCGGCGTGTTGATGCGGTTGGTGGTCACCAGGGGGATGCTGACCTCTCCTTTCAACTTTTTTGTTACCCATGTAAAAGCCGCCCGCGGCACCATCGTGGCAATCGTCGGGATACGTGCTTCGTGCCAACCTATGCCGGTATTGATGATGGTGGCGCCGGCCTTTTCAATGGCTTTGGCCTGGGCCACGATTTCGTCCCAACTGTTGCCGTCATGCACCAGGTCAAGCATTGAGAGGCGGTAGATGATGATAAAATCCGGGCCCACCGCCTCCCTGATGCGGCGTACGATCTCAACGGCAATGCGATAACGGCCACCCGCTTCGCCACCCCATTCGTCCTTACGTTTATTCACCCGGGGCGTAGTAAACTCATTGATGAAATAGCCTTCAGAGCCCATCACCTCGACCCCGTCATAGTTGGCCTTTTTTGCCAGCCTGGCCGCGCGGACGAAGCCCCGGATTTCACGCCTGATACCCATTTTTGAGAGTGCGCGGGGTTTGAACGGCGTGATTGGAGACTGAATGGCGCTGGGCGCCACGGACAGGGGGTGATAGCCGTAACGGCCGGCATGTAATATCTGCATGCAGATCCGGCCATTCTCGGCGTGCACCGCAGCGGTCACTTTGCGGTGATGTCTTACCTGCCAGGGAAACATCATGGATGAGGCAAAAGGCGCCAGGGCGCCGCTCACGGTGGGCGCCATACCACCAGTGACGATCAGCCCCACGCCACCTGCGGCCCGCTCGGCAAAATAGGCCGCCAGTTTTGGGTAATCCCTGGCCCGGTCTTCCAGGCCTGTGTGCATCGAACCCATCAACACCCGGTTTTTCAGCGTGAGGAAACCGAGATCGAGCGGCGACAGGAGGTTTGGATATTCTGGTTTCATGACTGCTCTTACTGTGAGGTTAGTGTTTCAATCAACGCCCGTACCAGTGCGCGGACCCGCGTCATTGGTTCTCTTAGCGTTTCTGCAATATCGTCCTCTGAAATCAATTCGTCACTGACTCCAGCGCCCCAGTTGGATATCACGGCAATACCGGCGTAATCGAGCCCGAGTTCCCGGGCCAGGCCGGCCTCCGGCAGCGAGGTCATACCCGCCATGTCGCAACCGTCCCGCCGAGCCCTTTCTACTTCAGCAGCGCTTTCCAGTCGCGGCCCCTGGAAAACACCAATGCACCCGCCATCGATGACCTCGATCGAACGATTGGCCGCGCCATGCAGCAGCGCCCTGCGCAAGGGGCCTTCGTAGGGATGACTAAAGTCCACGTGCACCAGGGGGACATTTTCCGAGTCGCAATACGTGTGATCACGACCCCAGCTGTAATCAATCAGTTGATCCGGCGCCGCCAGCGTTCCCGGCGTATAACCCCTGGAGATTCCCCCCACCGCAGAAACGGCCAGGACATGGTCCACGCCCGCTTCACGCAGCGCCCACATGTTAGCCCGGTAATTAACGCAGTGTGGCGGAAAGCGATGTGGGTTGCCATGGCGCGGCAAAAAAAGCAGGCGCAGAGGTTCAGTTTCCACCACCCTGACAGGTGCCGAGGGTGCACCGTAGGGTGTGTCCAGGACGAGGGTCTCGGCAGCATCTTCCAGTTCGGTCAGGCCGGTCCCTCCGACCAGGGCCAGGGTCCGCTGAGCTGCCATCAGTCACCCTCCAGCGCCCGGATCTCATCCAGGTGACGCCAGTTTTCGTAAACATCCATACCACAACCAAAGATGTACTTGTCCTCTACTTCCATGCCAATGAAACTGGGTAATTGGCCCGTTGTTTCACGATCATGAATTTTCCGCACCAGCACGGCGCTGTTGACCGAGCGAGCCCCGCGGGATTCACAATAACCTTCGATCATTTGGAGGGTCAATCCGATGTCGTAAATATCATCGATGATCAGCACATCATGACCTTCCAGGTTCAAACGCGGGGGCACCCTGAATTCAATTTCCCCACCCTCAGTCTGACCTGCATAACGGGTAGCATGCACAAAATCCATCTGGACAGGCATTTTCAGCTCCGAGGCCAGCCAGGCTGCGGGCATGACAGCCCCCGTCATAACGATCAGCAGGATAATCTCCCGATCCCCGTAATGAGCATTAACTGTCTCCCCTAAAAACTTAACTGCTGCCGCCACTTCCTGTTTGTCAGCAATCAGCGTCGAACTCTTGAGGATTTCCCGGGGGTTAATTTCTGTCATACTTTTTCTCTCGTTGTTTCAATCCCCGAAATGCCGGGAATAGATTCCAGGTCAAGGGTCCTGGTCGGGTAGGCAATTGCGGAGTCATTAGCCAGAACAATCCCGCTGATCTGCAATAGTACATCTTGCTTCACTTCATGGTAACGCTGCCAGTTCACTGTGTGTGTCATGCAATAAATGAAGAAATCGACCGAAGATTGGTTGAATGCGTTGAACTGGACCATCAGGGTCTGTTTTTCATCAATTTCAGGATGCTTGACCAGCATTTCACGAACGGCATCGGTAATCGTCTCCATCTGGGCAATATCTTTGTAACGCAAGCCAATGTTTTCAAAAATCCTGCGGTGGGTCATGCGTGATGGGTTTTCCACCGACGCAGTAGTGAAAACTGCGTTGGGCACGTATACCGGGCGCTTGTCAAACTTGCGGATGGTGGTCTGGCGCCAGCCAATATCCTCCACCACACCTTCTATGTCTTTTTCTTTGAGCAGAATCCAGTCCCCGATTCCAAACGGACGGTCAATATATACCGTGACGCCACCGAAAAAGTTGGCCAGCATGTCTTTTGACGCCAGGCCGATTGCCAGGCCGCCGATTCCACCAGCCGCCATCAGTCCTGCAATATTGAATCCAAGCGTATCCAGCCCAACCAGAACAGCGGTAATGACAATGGCGATGCGAACGACCCGCCCCAGCGCATTGATCGTGGTCTGGTCAATTTCCCGGTCATCACGCCTGGCGTTTTCAATGATGTTGCTTTCGACATTACTGACGAACGCATACAGAAACCAGGCAATAGCTGAAAGTATGCCAATCTGCCGAATACGGATGACCAGGTCGGCATTGAGTATTCCGCCTTCCTCCCTCACTGGTATCAATTGTGCCGCCAGAGTAATGCCTATCAGCCAGACCATAAGAGTGAACGGACGCTTGGCTGCTTTGAAAATTGCGTCATCCCACAGGTTGGTCGTCCTGGATACCACTTTTCCAAAGCGCGTCATCAGTGTGCGCTGTAAAAAATCCAAAAACAGCGCCGCCAACACGATCAGGAAAACCATGATTGCCCAGGGCTTAAGCCCAATAGCCGCTGACAGGTTTTGGGACCAATCTCCAATCAAATCCATGCGTTCAACTCCACCTTTGCTCTCCCAGATCTTCCAGGCTTTGCTGCCAATGGCGCCACTCTCTTATGCCCTCGCGGTCAACTTCAACCAACTCTTCGCGATTAACCGTGGGTCGCCCGTAGAGTCGGGAGATGGCTTCACTGGCATCACCAAGGGACTCGTTCAATCCAGCAAACAGCGCCTTGACGTCCTCCGGCAGGCAAACCAACGCCAGGTCACAGCCTGCCCGCAGGCAAAGATGGGTCCGCTCTATCAGTCCGCCGACAGATTTGGCCGCGTGCATACCCAGATCGTCCGAGACAATCACACCCTGATAGCCCATCTCGCCTCTCAAGATGCCCCTCAGCCAGGTTTGCGAGTAACCGGCAGGCAGTGTGTCGACTTCGGGATATTCCACGTGAGCGATCATCAGGGAATCCAGGTCCGGGGCTAATGCCCGGAACGGCTGTAAGTCGGTGTCCATTATTTCTTCAAGCGTCCGGGGGTCACATACGTCAGCGACATGCGAGTCCGCGACTATCGAACCATGACCCGGGAAGTGCTTGCCCGTTGTTTTCATTCCGGAATCATGCATGCCGGCAAGGTATGCCCGGCCAAGTCGGGTAACGACAGCCGGGTCATCCGACAGGGCACGATCACCGATCACGGAACTGCCGCGATCCAGGTCAAGAACCGGCGCATAGCTGAGATCAATTCCGCAGGCCAGCATTTCAGTCGCCATGACGCGGCCGTGGCGATAAGCCATATCCAGCGCCTTTTGGGGGTCTGAGCGTTCCAGCCTGCCAAGGGCCCCAACCGGGGGTAGCCGGGTGAATCCGGATTTCAGGCGCTGCACCCTACCGCCTTCCTGGTCAATGCAGATCAGCAACCTTGGATCGCGCACCGCCCGGATTTCTGAAACCAGCTGCTCAAGCTGAGTTTTATTTTCAAAATTTCGGGTAAAAAGCACCACGCCGCCAACAGCCGGATGAGACAATTGCTCACGACTGTGCTCATCAAATTCCGTGCCGGGAAGGCCTATTAAAATCGGTCCCAGGTTCATTGGTATAGCCTATACTTTTCGTTCAAAAAGCGCGATGGATTCAACATGCCCGGTTTGCGGAAACATGTCCATTACGCCGGCCCCCAGTAGCCTGAAACCGAATTGATGAACCAGCATTCCCGCATCACGGGCCAGGCTTGCCGGGTGGCAGGAGACATAGACAATGCGTCCCGCCCCACTGGCGGCGATATGTGGCAGAATAAACTCGGCGCCTGAACGGGGCGGATCAACCAGCACCTTGTCGTAATGCTGTTTCAACCACGGAGCCGATTCCGGGTCTAAGCTGAGGTCGGCCGCATGGAAACTGGCGTTACCCAGGCCATTTTGTTGCGCATTTTCCCCTGCTCTCCTGACTAACTCCGCATCGCCTTCTATACCCACGGCTTCCGCAGCCAGAGTAGCTATGGGCAGCGTGAAATTACCCAGGCCACAAAACAGGTCGAGCACCCGGTCACCCTTGTCTAACGCGAGCAACTCCAATGCGCGGTGAATCATTTTCTGATTCATTTGCGCATTGACCTGGATAAAGTCTGAAGGCCCAAAAGCCAGCCTGACTCCAAATTCGGGCACTTCAAACTCCAACTCCACGCTCGCGGGTTCCAGGCAGTGGATACTGGCCGGACCGGCTGGCTGCAGCAACACGGCAATGCCTGTCTCCTTCGCGAATGCCCGAAGTTTATGCAGATCTTCTTCGATCAGTGGCTCGAGATGACGAAACACCAGCGCACACTGCTCATCGCCACAGGAGACTTCCAGCTGAGGAATCGTGCGTTTCGCCTCCATCGAATAGATCAAATCGGAAAGGCGGCCCAGTTGAGAGGCTATACGCTGGTCCAGCACATGGCATTCCTGCATATCCGCAACGAACCGTCCGTAACGTTCGCGAAAACCAACCAGTACACGCTCCTTTTTGTGCACATACCGTACTGACAACCTCGCTTTGCGCCGATAGTCCCACTCCGGCCCCGTCAACGGCTCCCAGACCGTATCCGGGCTGACCTTTCCGATTCGCTCGAGGTTTTGAACCAGCGTGTTTTGCTTGGACTCAATCTGAGTCCGGGACTCAAGGTGCTGCAGGGAACATCCGCCGCATTGTCCAAAATGGGGGCAGCGCGGCACAATTCGATCAGGTGATGGCTCAAGCACCTCAAGCGTTTCGCCCTCATCAAAATTTCTTTTCCGATCCGTGACACGAACCATCACCAATTCGCCGGGTAAAGCCCCGTGGACAAATACCTTTTTTTCCCCGTGAGTGGTAACTCCCCGGCCATCGTGACTCAGATCTTCTATCCTCGCCTCGAATGGCTCTTTGGGTAACTTACGTCTTCTTCTCCGGCTCATAAATCCTTCTCAAAAAAAAGCGACCGGGCTGCATGGCCCGGCCGCCAGGTGAATAATTTGGCTTACTTCTGTCGCCAGGCGCCACTGCCATCCTGGTAATACCAACCGCGACGGGCATTTCCAACCCATTCTTTTGCGAATGTGCCCTGGATGTCTTTTTCCCATTCCGGATGGCCATTTGCCACCGCAATTTCACGGTAAACGGCCTTGCGATCGCGGTTTTCATCTGCGACAACGCTTTCCAGGCTCCTGCGCTCGCTCAGGGGTACAGCGGACCGGTCCCGGATAGTAACCAGGCCATCAGAACTGAAACCAACCGCACCCGCGTCAAACATCGAATCCAGATATTGCCTCTGGCGATCGGCCATGCGTGCTTTGATGGCATTGATCTGCGGTGTATTGATTTCGATTTCAGCTTGCTGCGCCTGTGCATCAGAGATCAGGAAATCAACCAGTCCGGTAGCTGCAATGAGGACGACATTAGCCGGCAAATCCAGCGGATTGAACAGCGACCCTTCCTCATTGGGCTCGCCCAGCACATCACCGACGAATTTTTCTGCAGCCCGCTCAGCGGCGGCTGCCGGAAAATATACATTGATGGTGACACATGCCGCCAGGGTAAAAAGCACGCTCAGGATCAGTACTGCATTGAGTTTTTTCATTGCATATTCCTTGGCTGAAGGCCTTGCCAAATATTTTATCACATTGAGCTAGTCGCCAATCTTGATAGATTCGCCTTCTGAAGCTGCCACCAACTGGGCCAGCAGTTGCGGCCAGTCCACGCTGCGATTGAAGACCCTGATCGTGATTTTTGGCACACCGGCGCCCTCCATGATCAGCACGCTGACGTCATCCTCGGCTACTCCCCGCACTTCACAGATGTTGTTCTCCATCCGGCAACCCAGTCCCAGCCGCTTGTAGGAAAAGTTATTGAACAGACGCATGACGGGACTGGTCAGGGCAGTAGTCGCACTGCCCCCGCCAAGCGTAGTCAGGTGGTTGACGGCCTGTCGAGAGATGCCCTTGGAGCCTTTCTGGTTTTGCGGCGTACCCAGCCACGCATCAAAAGCAACCGGCTTCCAGTCCAGCATGCGCAGGTCCCGGACATACCCATCAATCCGACCGGAAATCCGACCGAAAGAAAACGTGCTGGTGAGTAGCTCGAGATCCAGGTTTTCTGCCTCTACGTTGGCCGCCAGGCTGGGCAGTACGCCAAAGGGGCGTTCGATTCGAAGATCCTCCAGCGTAAGCAGGCCGTCAAACACATTGACAAGGATTTCACCCTCAACATCCAGCACCCCATCCTCAAAACTGACGCCCGGAATTTGCCCGCTTATTTTGCCGGAGAATGTCGGCCATCCAAATGCCGCGGTGAGCTGCTCCATGTCCATCTCTTCGAGATCTGCTTTCAAGTGGATATCCGGGTCGCCTGCAACGTTACCTGAACCTCCGGGCAGTACAACACTCAACTCATGCAGGTTCAGCCGGCCATCGAGGACATCCAAAACAAGCGGCTGCACAATTGCAAATTTACCGGGTTCGGAATCAAGTGCGACTTCACCCTGTCCGAGGTTGATCCGGCCCAACAATAATCCACGCCAGGCGAGCCTGGAATCGAATGCATGATCCCCGGGGCGCATACGGGCATCCAGGCCGGTGACCGCAAAGCGCTGCCGCTGTGTGTCTACAATACTCAGGTCGGTGATTCCAAGATCTCCGGAGGTAAATTCACCACCGGACCACTGGCCACTCCAGGCGATACTTCCTGTAACGGCCAGGCCATTCAGAGTCCATGCTGCCGCAACCGGCTCGATGTAGCGCTCGTAGGCACCCGGGAACTCCAGGTCGAGCCGGCTGATTTCAATCTTCCAGGAACCCGAATCCGTTCGCGAATCCACCGCCGCCCTGCCCTCGACATTGACTGAGTGATTATCAGTGATCCTGATGGAACGGATATCCGTTATATCGTCCCGCCATTCAGGCTTTAGTGCGAACTCCATTCCACCACCTGAGAAATCCCGGTATAAATCGTCAATCAGGAGTTCACCGCTACGGATGGCGCCGGTGATGCCGGGACTGGACCATTCACTGAGAAGTGCTGACACCTTCACGTCCGCGTATAGCGCTTCTGCTGCAAACCGGCCATCTGGTGAATCGAATCCGATGTTACCAATGCCCAGTTGAACGGTAATAAGCGGTGGACTATCGGGTGGTTGCTGATACTTCAACCCGGCATCGATATAGCCACGGCTTAACCAGTTCAATTCGGGCAGCAAGCTATCCAGTCCCTTGAGAGTTTCAAGCTCCATCCTGGTAAATTTCAAGTCAACTGAATATTGCCCGTGTTGCACTACCCCTTCTACGGAAAAGCCCTTTATTTCGCGCTCCATTCCCTGCACGGCAATTCGTGCCGCGTCCAGCTGAAATCCGCCTGCGGGGTTGAGCTGAGCCTCGACCTGATGCATGGCGAAATTTTCGTGCTCGATACTATTTGCGCTGAATCTGATTTCCGGATATGACGCCCCAGCCGGGCCTGAAAACAGCAACAGCGCGGTAATAAGGCAATAATCAGCTATGCTGTTATTGGGGAAGATGACGAAATTGCGCCGCATTTATTCATGATGCCGAAAAAGGGGGCCGAATGACAAGGACACTGGTGGTCGATGACCACAATATCAGCAGCCGCTTTGCCGTGGCGGCTCTGCGGCAATTAGCTGGCACCGTCAAGCTGGCACCGAACGGCAGGGAGGCGCTGGCAACCGCATTGACCTGGTATCCGGAGTTGATCTGCATGGATATCCACCTGCCTGACATCAATGGCCTGGATGTCATCAGACAGCTACGGCTGGCCTGGCCGCCGGACAGACCTCCGCCAAGGATCATCATCCTGACGGGGGATGATTCCAGCTTGAAACCATCTGATCTGGCAGCTCTGAACATTGACGGGCTTCTGGTCAAACCCGTATCCGGACAGCAACTCAGGGAAGCCGCCAGGCTTTACCGGACCATTTATGTCCCTGAACCGGATCCTCCCGAGCATAACCCGAAAATACGGAAGCTGTTCCGGGAAGAACTTGAACAGCGCCTGCCCGAACTGGATCAATGTATTTCAGATTGAGCTCCATCTCTTTGCTCTTAAAATAGTCCTTTATGGCATCCCGAAGGTAAATTCCAATATCGCTGAACTTAGCATTTCCGGAAGCATCGCGTTCACCCTTTGATGAGAAGAGCTCCTGGCCGGCTCCCTCGGCAACAACGATCACTGCATGTTTCCTGGCCTCAAGCCTCTTCTTCAATGCTTCGAGGAAAACATCCAGGGAAAAGGGGACCTCCGGAATGAGGCAAAAATTTACCTGGTTATCAACCAGCACCGTAAAAGCTGCAATAAAACCCGAATCACGGCCCATCAGCTTCACCAGTCCAACACCATTGGGAGCACCAACGGCCTCAACATGTGCAGAATAAGTAGCCCGCTTTGCTTCTGAGACAGCGGTCTCAAAACCAAAGGTTTTCTGTACGAAAGAGATGTCGTTATCT
>Ga0209013_10005831_pt1 | contig 10555 bp, 7 predicted proteins | sample Cruoilmetagenom2_FD_187291 | JGI IMG/M metagenome (GOLD analysis project Ga0209013, IMG submission 187291) | Oil polluted marine microbial communities from Coal Oil Point, Santa Barbara, California, USA - Sample 2 (SPAdes) (version 2) | ecosystem: Environmental > Aquatic > Marine > Oil seeps ...
CTCGAGCTGGAAGCGGGCCAGGAACTCCTCTTCTTCCACCAGGTCGGAGCGCAGCACCTTCACCGCCACGTAGCGGTCAAGCTGAGGGTGATAGGCGCGGTAGACGCGGGCCATGCCCCCGCGCCCCAGTGGCTCCAGCACACGGTATTTGCCTAGGTTGCGTCCTTCTAGATAATCAGCGGGCACTTGTTCCTACTCTCCCCTGCCTGCTGGCAGAGCAGTGATTGCCATCCCTTTGCGCCACCACCTGCCGCTAGGATACCACGCTTCTGGTCGTGCTACCTATCCGTACGCTAACAAACAGCTATTCTAACACCATGAAACGGGCACCGGTGGCGAATAATGGCGATGTTCTCCCATGAGTTTAGCAGGAAATGCGGGTTCCAGATGTTGGAGATTGCTCATTGGACATTGGACTTTGATTAGCCCATGTCCTCGCGTGCCACAAGTTTGTAACCCCTGCCTCGAACGGTGACCAGTAATTGCGGGCTGGCGGGGTCGGGTTCGATCCGGGAACGAAGCCGGCGCACCAGATTCTCGATCTGGTAGTCATAGACGCCCTCGCTGTACTCAGGCCAGACAGCAACGCCAATGTCGTCCTTGGAGCAGATCTTGCCCTGTTGCTCGCAGAGGTAGGCCAGGAGGGCGAACTCTTTGGGGGAGAGGGCCAGTATGCTGCGGTCGACCCGGACCACGCCAGCCGCCACATCCACCTCCAGCTCAGGGAAGGGTGTCTCCAGAAAAGTGCTCTCCGGATCGCGATAGATGAGGACAACGTCGCCAATGGAAACGGAGTCTCCATCGCGCAGTTCGACCGGGGCCAGGACGCGCTCCTCATTGAGGAAAGTACCGTTGGAGCTACCCAGATCGGCCAGCATCATCCGCCGTCCCTGCCGCTGCACTCGAGCATGCTCGCGCGAGACACGCCTGCTGGTGATGACAACGTCGCTGTCCACTGCGCGGCCAATGGTTGTGATTTCCCCGCTCAGGAGATGCTCGCGGCCCGCAGGATCCCGGAAAAAAGGGGTCGATTCGCTCGTGGACATGGCTTACCCTCGCCTCTGATGGTACCAACCCGATTATACCACACGGGGTACAAAAACCCGAATCTCGATGGCTTCCCGCAGGTCTGTCCGGCTTCTTGGCCCCCTGCGCCATTTTGGGGTATAATGGACCTGTAGCGAGGGGTGGTGTGACGAACCAGATGGGAACGAGGAACCCCAACAGTGGTTCGCCCACCATCGTCTACCAAGGCAGGCAACGAAGGAAGGGGCAGGTGCGCACCAGATATGTGCTGCCGGTTGCGGTCATTGTGGCCGCAGCGGGTTGGTGGGGGCTCTATCAGTTCACGATCCGGGTCGGGCCGGGACAGCCGGGCGCCCGGCTGTCCTTCTTCATCCTGCTCTTTCTGACGCTGACCGCCACGTTTGCCCCGGTGGCGGCCTATCTGAACCATCGCTTTGGGAGCAATCCTGCTGAGCGCAGCTCCTGGCGCTTCCTGCGGCACAGCGTCTGGGGGGCGCTGTGTCTGACGTCCTATGCCTGGTTGCAGACACACCGTGCCTTCAACCTGGGTTTCACATTCATCATCGCCCTGATCTTTTTGGCCATCGAGGTGTTTATCCTGCGGATGGGGGGCGACTCGTAGAGCGATTGGAGCGGCGAAGGGTCGCTATCTACTGGTAGCCAGAAGGGACAAGGTACTGGATGAAGCGTTCGACGAATGAACAGGAGGAGCTTCGCAACCTGCCCAGTGTGGACCAGCTGCTCCAGGAGGAGCCGGTGGCGGCGCTGGTCGCACGCTGGGGCCACGAACTGGCGGTGGAATCCGCCCGAGAAACGCTGGAAGAGGCAAGACAGGCCATCCATGATGGCCAGGCATGCCCGGCCGACGGGATCCTGGCCCAGGGAGTGCAAGAGCGGTTGGCGGCGCGGCTGCGGCCCACGCTACGGCCAGCCATCAATGCCACGGGCGTGATCGTCCACACCAACCTCGGCCGTGCTCCTCTGAGTGCAGAGGCGCGCGCCGCAATGGACGCCGTGGCTCTGGGCTACTCCAACCTCGAGTATGATCTTGGTGCGGGACAGCGAGGCTCGCGCTACGTCCATGCCGAGGAGATCCTCTGCCGGCTGACGGGCGCCGAGGCGGCTCTGGTGGTCAACAACAATGCCGCTGCCGTCCTGCTCATCCTTATGGCCTGTGCCCAGGCGCGGGAGGTGATCATCTCCCGGGGCCAGTTGGTGGAAATCGGTGGTGGCTTTCGCATCCCCGACGTGATGCGCCAGAGCGGCGCGACGTTGGTGGAAGTGGGCACTACCAATCGGACCTATGCCCGCGACTATGAGGCAGCCATCAACGAGAATACCGCGGCGCTGATGCGCGTCCATCGCAGCAATTTCCGGCTGATGGGCTTTGTCCACGAGCCAACGCTGGCAGAGATGGTGGCCCTGCTCGGCGAGCGGGATCTGTTCCTGTTTGACGACCTGGGCAGCGGCACGCTTCTGGATACGGCGCCCTACGGCCTGGCCCACGAGCCGACCGTCCAGGAGAGCGTGGCCGCCGGCGCCTCGCTGGTATCATTCAGCGGCGACAAGCTCCTGGGCGGTCCCCAGGCGGGTCTGATCTTGGGCAGCGCAGACCTCATCGGCCATCTGAAACAGTTTCCGCTGACCCGCGCACTGCGCGTGGACAAGACGACGCTGGCCGGACTGCAGGCCACGCTGCGCCACTACCTGCTGGGTGAAGCAACGGAGAAAGTCCCGGTGTGGCGCATGATCAGCCAGTCAGAAGAGCTGCTGGAGGACCGAGCCTCGGCCTGGGTGCGCGAGCTACAGGGCTTGGGGGTGGGAGCGGAGGTCGCGCGCGGCCGCTCGACAGTTGGTGGCGGGAGCCTGCCAGGCGAGACGATGCCCACGCGGCTAGTGGCGCTGGCGGTCGATGCGCCTGACGCAGCGGCTGCCCGCCTGCGGGCCGGGGAGCCGCCGGTGATTGCCCGCATCGAGGACGGCCGCCTGGTCCTGGATCCCCGCACTGTATTGCCGGAGCAGGCGGAGAGGCTGTGGCCGTTGGTGGCGGAAGCGGCGGTGTCTGCCCCGGCCGGCCAGGCGCTCTAGACTTGTCCGCGGGATGCGTGAGTCAAAAGGGGTTCAAGACTGTGACCTGGCCATATCGACGAAACGTAAGCTTTAGGTCCGCTCATGGAGTTCATCTCGCTGGATAGGGAACTGGCCACCGGTACCCAGGTCTGCGCCCTGTTCGTGCCATTCCAGGTGCCGCTCCTGCGCGCGGGCGTAGGCATCTTCCTGCTGGACCAGCTCCTCAATCATTTGCGTCAAAAGGCCGGAAACCGAGGTCTGTTGTTTGGTGGCCAACAGTTCGACTTTGAGCAGTACCTCATTGGGCATTGACAGGGTAATATCCTGTGTCTCCATTAGAACCTCAGCCCTCAGCATTTCTCTTCCAGGTACTGTCGATAGTCCTCGACAGATGCATCTGGGGAGAGGATCCCCGACAGCCCGCGGACAGACAGAGCATCGGTGAGGGGGCCATCCTGCGCGCTTGGCTACTGCAGGTATTCCGACACGAGCCGGGTCAGGGTTGTGTCGTGCTCTCTGGCATATCGTTTGGCCCCCTCAGGAGTATCCCGGGGCAGGCTGATCAGCAATTCGGTTGTTTCCATGGCAGTTCTCCTGCCTGATAGTATGTCATGGTTCTGTAAGGCAGTCAAGTGCGAACGAGAGATCAATTGCATCAAGCCAATGGATAGCTCTGCATTAATCGTCAGGGTATCAGGTTGAGGGAACAGAGCGAGCAGCGGGGAGCATCTGACAAAGCCACGATCGTCCGGGCAGCCGGGCTGGTGATGGCCTTGTTCGTCGTGAGCCGGGCCTTGGGCCTGCTGCGCGAGATGGTCATCAGCCACCAGTTTGGCACGGGCGGCGACCTGGATGCCTACCTGGCTGCCTTTCGTGTACCGGACATCCTGTTCCAGGTCGTGGCCGGGGGGGCGCTGGCTTCGGCTTTTATCCCCACCTTTGCCAGCACCTGGTCCCAGGACAACGAGGCCGGCGCCTGGCGGCTGGCCAGCGCTGTCATCAACCTGGTGCTTATCTTGACCACCGCCCTGACGGTTCTGGCGGCGATCATGGCCCCCTGGTTGGTACGGACCATCATCGCCCCCGGTTTTGGTCCGGCGCGCCAGGCCCTCACCGCCGATCTGATGCGCCTGATGCTGCTCACGCCTGTCATCTTTGGAGTGAGCGGCGTGCTGATGGGCATCCTCAACGCCCGGCAGCACTTTCTGCTGCCGGCCCTGGCGCCGATCTTGTACAACCTGGGCATCATTGCCGGGGCCGTAGCCCTGGCGCCCGTTATAGGTGTGTACGGATTGGCGGTAGGCGTGGTGGCCGGGGCCCTGGGCCATCTGCTGGTTCAGATACCCGGGCTGGTGCGCTGCGGGATGCGCTACACGGCGACGCTGGGCTTGCGCGACGCCGGGGTACGCGAGGTTGGGCGACTGATGCTGCCGCGGATGGTGGGGCTGGCCGCGGTGCAGCTCAACTTTCTGGTGAACACTATCCTGGCCTCGGGCTTGGCCCCAGGCAGCCTGGCCGCCCTGAACTATGCCTGGCTGCTGATGTTGCTGCCGCAGGGAGTCTTTGCCCAGGCAGTGGCCACGGCGGCTTTCCCCACCTTTTCAGCCCAGGCAGCCAAGGACCAACGGGCCGAGATGCGCAGCACGCTGGCGGCCACCCTGCGGGCGGTGCTCTATCTGGCCCTGCCCGCGGCGGTTGGTCTGATCGTGCTCCGCGTACCGCTGGTACAGCTCGTCTTCCAGCGAGGGGAGTTCACGGCCCTGTCCACGCAGAGGGTGGCCTGGGCGCTGGGATTCTTTGCCCTGGGGCTGCCGGCCCACTCGGTGGTTGAGATCACGGTCCGGGCTTTCTATGCCCTGCACGACACCAGGACGCCGGTCGCCGTGGGTATCGGGGCCATGGGGCTCAACATCGTCCTCAGCTTGCTGTTCATCCAGGTCTTTCAAGCCCTGGGCTGGATGGCGATCGGCGGGCTGGCCCTGAGTAATTCGGCAGCGACAACGGTCGAGATGGTTGTATTGTTGGGCATCCTCCGCCGCCGGCTAGAGGGCCTGGAAGGGCGGCGCATGGCGCGCTCCCTGGGGCGCACCGGTTTTGCGGCGCTGGTGATGGGCGGTGTGTCCGGGGCGCTGGCATCGCTGCTGGCAGGCGCCCCTATCCTGCTCACAGTTGGTGTGGCCGTGGCGGCCGGGGGAGTCGTCTACGTAGCGGTCTCGCTGGCCATAGGCGCCACGGAGCCCCGGGCGGTGTGGAGGATGGTGCGCAACCGGCGCACAAGGGTTTGATCTGTACGCTCCTTTGCTGACCTACAACTATAGGGAAGGTGAACGTCCCCCTGATCTCCTCTCCACGCGGGTTGTTTTGTCCGCATCCTTTGTCCTGCAATAGCGGCATGGCGACAGTCCTTTGCTGCCAGCGGCAGGCCGTTCCACCTGCAATCCCCACTTTGCCATGTCAGGAACTCGGTCTGTCCTGTCCCATCATCGATTCCAGACCCCGGATTGGAATGAACCAGCCAAAGCGGCCTGCCAATAGACTGAAAGGCTCTGACCCAGAACCCTCTGTGGCCTCTGTCTCGGTGGTTCGATCATGGCCTATTCCTCAGTCTACACCCATCGTAGATGTAAAAATCCTCCCTAATCTCCTCTCTAGAGGGGTTGCTTTCTCCGTGTACTATGTTATAATCACTGTAGGGTGACAGTCCTTTTCTATGGGATTTAGGTAGCTCTGTCCTGAATCCTTGTTTCGCGTTGCTAGGAGGTAGAACATGGAGTCAAAACCCCCGGTTATCAGGGCTCAGCGGCGGCGGCCTTGGCGCGATACCAAGCACGTGGCAACGGTCGGCGTGCTGCTTCCCCTCCTCACCTTGATCGCCAGTCTATTGGTACTGACCTGGCCCGCCGTAGCGGAACCGAGCGCCTCGGGTGCCATGCTGTCAAACGAGGGGCTGCTCAATGGTGCTACACTGACCATCGGTTCGGGCAACGTAGCGCCTGGGGACACCATCATGGTTCCTCTAGAGGCCAGCCTGGGCAGTGAGATATTGGTCACTGGCACGATCGAGATCCAGTACGATCCCACTGTACTGGAGGCCACGGGCTGCGTAGCAGATCCCGGCAGTCTCTTTGACACAGCGGAGTGCAACGATGCGTTCGCGGCAGACAAAGTGCGCCTTGCAGCCATTTCGTCCGGCGGCGTATCGGGAGACCCCCGGCTGGCGGAGCTCACGTTCCGGGCCGTGGGCACGGCTGGCTACAGCAGCGCGCTGGCACTCACCGTCGACACCTTCGAAGACCCAGATGGATTGGCCATTGACGTTGCTCTGGTAAACGGGCAGGTCAACATCATCAACACCGCGCACCAGCCCCATGCCCTGGACCTAAGTGCAGATCCAGACGCCATCAAGGCCGATGGCGTCTCTACCTCGACTCTCACGGCCGAGGTTGACAACCAGTTGGGTGATCCGGTGGGCGACGGCACCGTCGTCGTCTATGCAACGGATATGGGTACCTTCCCGGGCGGGCTCTCCTTCACCCGGGTTCCCATCGGCGCGCTAACGATCGAAGCGGAGAGCGCCACGGTGAACAAGGTGGGAGACTGGACCGAATACAGCGACGCGCTGGCCAGTGGCGACAAGGGCGTCTACTCCAACACATTGGGCGACAAGGTGACCTACGAGTTTGTCGGCACGATGGTATCGGTATTTTTCCAGAAACAGTTCAACGCTGGCATCGCCGAGGTCTATGTGGACGGCGCATTGTTCCGAAGGATTGACACCTACTGGGACGATGGTAGTGGCACGGGCAAGCTGTACCAACAGGAAGAGCCAATAGTCACTGATCTACCCTATGCTACACACCTGATCGAAGTGGTAGTTTCAGGGGACAAGAACCCCGATTCGGAGGACAGTTACGTGCTGGTGGATGCCTTTGGCGTGTTCGGGCATGACCAGAATGACGCCTACCTGACTAGCGGTGGCGTATCCACTGTGACATTGACCTCAGGCACAATCCCTGGCACCGCCCAGGTAACTGCCTGTGCGGGCGCTGCCTGCGACTCTGAGCCGGTATACTTTCGCCATCCGCAGGGCTATCTCTACCTGCCCATCATCTTGAGAAACTACACGCGCATTAGCCCCGACTGCGAGGAACTGATCCGGAACGGAAGCTTTGAGGACAACACGGCCTGGATAAGGGGCATCACGCCGCGCCAGGCCCGCTACACCACCGAACAAGTACACACCGGCGACCGCTCGGTGCTGCTGGGGCTTAAAGCGGGCGAGGAGGACGTGCGCAGCTACTCGTCGGTGCGGCAGGCCATCACCGTGCCAGCCGGTACTGCCAAAGCAACGCTGACCTTCTGGTACTATCCCATCTCCGAGCTGGACGACGGCGACCGCCAGGATGTGCTCCTCCTGAACGAGGACGACCAACTCCTGGCCATTCTGATGCGGAGCAACACCAATACCGCCTCGTGGACGCTGATGTCCTATGACTTGAGCGCCTACGCAGGCCAGACGATCACGGTCTATTTCAACGCCTACAACGACGGCGACGAGAACGGGGTGACCGGCTTTTACCTGGACGACGTGTCGGTGGAAGCCTGTGACGGCGAGCCCGTACCACCCGAGCCGACCCCACCCCCTGGCCCATCGGATTGCTACCCTCAGTTCCAACAAGCGGTCGACGTGGGTGAAGCGCCCCACGGCGTGGCGGCCAACACTACTGCAAAACGGCTCTACGTGGCCGACCACGACGGCAGCACACTGTCGATCATCAACAGCGAGACCTACGCGTTGCTGGATACAGTGCCCGTGGGGGCTGGGCCCAACGGCGTGGCCTACAACGCCGCCAACGACAGGATCTATGTCGCTAACGGCGGGGCGAACACGGTCACCGTGCTGGAGGCCGGTGACCCTGGATCAACCAAGACCGTGGACGCCGGCCAGCAGCCCAACGGTGTTGCCGCGAACGAGACTACAAACAGGGTGTATGTAGCCAACTATGGCAGCGACACGGTATCGGTGATCGATGGCGCGACCGACACCGTCAGCCAGACCATCCCCGTCGGAAATGAGCCGTCGATGGTTGCCGTCAACCCTGTCACGAACAAGGCCTACGTTACGCTCCACGGGGAGGCCAAGGTGGCCGTGATCGACAGCGCGGGGGACGTGACCAAGATCGACATCTACAGCGGCGGGCCCTATGGTATTGCGGTGGACACGCTGCGAAACCTGATCTATGTGGCCACTATCGAAACCTTCCGTATCGTGGCCATCGACGGCAATACGGACACCTTCCTGGGCTGGGCCGAGATCCGGCGCATGCCAGCCGGGGAGCCGGTGCCGCTGCGGATGATCGCTGTCAACCCGCTCATTGGCACATCCGGCCACATCTTTGCCACCACGACGGAGGCGGACGGAGGCTGGAACAAGTTCCTGATGCTGCCCAAGGGCTGGCCCGAATACTTTGCGCGGGCCTACGCCCAGGATCTAGACGAGCCGCAGGAAGGGATCGCCTTCGAGCCTGCATCGTTGCGAGTCTTTGTCACATCCCGGTCTGACGACCTGGCAGCAGCCTACCTGGACGGCGAACCTGCTTGCCCGACGAACTTTGTCACCAGCGCTCTGGGCGAAGGGCCTTCTTCTGACCCGGCCTCCCGGACCGAGCCCACGGACGACTATGAGATCCGGGTTTGCATTGCAGCGCCGGACGGCACCTGCGCAAAGACGATCACACACTAACAAGTCCTTCGTACTGCAAAAGGGGGTGGGTTACCCACCCCCTTTTTGCATTGCTGTCCAGAACCTCCGAATTCTAAATCGGCTCTCTTGGACCGCTTTCCCTAATCTCTTTTAGCCTTACGGAATCGCCTGTCCCCGTTGATCAGGCTGCCCCAGCCGCGAGATGCTTCCTCACAAATGCAAACAGGCCCCAAGGCTGCGAACCTTTGGTATGTTGAAACCCCTTGGGGTAAACGCTGGTGGTCAAAAACTGGGTCTGAAGACAATGTTCGCCAATCAGGAGGGCACGGGGGCCTGGGCCAACGTCACGGTGAAAACGCTGCCTTGCCCCACCTGGCTCTCCACCGCGATGGTGCCGCCCTGCGCATCGACCAGTGCCCTGGCGATGGCCAGCCCCAAACCGATTCCGGAATCGGCCCCGGTGCCCGACTGGGCCAGCGAGGTCTGGCCCCGGGAGAACCGCTCAAAGAGACGAGGTAGCAGCTCAGCATCGATGCCGGGCCCAGTATCCCGGACACTCATGGCCACTCGTTCGCCCCTGAGCTCAGTTGCAACCGTGATCGCCCCATCAGCATGCTTGAGAGCGTTATCCAACAGAATCAACAAGACCTGCCTGAGGGCATCGGGCTGACCTACCACAGCCACGTCAAGCGTTGAGTCGCAAGCAATCGTCCTGTCCGGGGCGAGCAGGCGGGCCTGGCGGCACACCTCTGTGATGACTGGCTCGATGAGGACCTGCTCCCGCTGCAGGGGCTGCTGGGCATCTGCGCGGGCAAGTTCCAGGAGGTCGCTCACCAGGCGGATCAGGCGCCTACTCTCGCTAGACATATCAGACAGGACTTCGGTCTGGTCCTCAGCGTTGATGGGCGGCTCGCGGCGGAGCAACTCGATGTTGCCGTTGAGCGTGGTCAGGGGGGTCCGCAGCTCGTGGGACACGTCGGCCACAAAGCGCCGCTGCATCTCCAGCGCTCCTTCGACCTGCTGGTAGGCCGCCTGCAGTTCGGCCAGCATGGCATTGAAGGTCTTGGCCAAACGGCCAACCTCGTCGTCGGGGCCGGTGTGCTCTACCCGCTGGGAAAAATCGCGCTCGGCACCGATTGCCTGCGCCGTCTCGGTCAGGCGCTGGATGGGGCGCAGCGCCATGCCCGCCAGCAGCCAGCCCAGCCCAAAGGCAGCCAGGACCGCCGCCAGCCCGCCGACGAGCAAGCCGGTCCCCAGGGCGCGGAGTGATTCATCGCGGGTAGCGAGAGACTGCCCCACCTGTAGGATCTCGGCGAGCTGACCCTCGACCACAAGGGGCACGGTGTAGATGAGGATCCGCTCCCCCTCGATGGTCACGATTTCCATCCACGTCTCGCCATTCTGCGCAGCTTGCCATGCATCGTCACCGATGGGCAGGATCAGATCGTCCGGCGCTCGTACGTCCAGGATCTCCTCTCCGTCCGGGCTGCGGCGGACCAGGTACCTTTCGGCATAGTCAGCCGGGGGCTCGGATGGCGTGCGACCCGGTCGCCACCCCTGGACCTCGGTGAAACGCTCCCCTGCTGTGATGAGGGCCCGCTTCTCAATCTCGAGGGTCTCCTGGGCCTGGTGCGCGTAAAGCAGGACGCCAAAGACGACCAGGGTCGCCGTCAAGATCGCGGTGTACAGCAGGGTCAAACGCAGGCGGATCGACATCTCAGGCTTCGCGCAGCACGTAGCCGACGCCGCGGACGG
>Ga0209013_10005832_pt1 | contig 10555 bp, 10 predicted proteins | sample Cruoilmetagenom2_FD_187291 | JGI IMG/M metagenome (GOLD analysis project Ga0209013, IMG submission 187291) | Oil polluted marine microbial communities from Coal Oil Point, Santa Barbara, California, USA - Sample 2 (SPAdes) (version 2) | ecosystem: Environmental > Aquatic > Marine > Oil seeps ...
ATAAGGGTTCAAGCATGAACCTTCTCCCCCCCCCTTTTACACCTGACTTATTCAATCAACAATCGCGACAGTGTGCTAAACATTTGCTGTATGAGTGGAAGCCAATACGTAAGAATCAATAAATTTGTACTCACATAAATAAGTGGTACAAACGTATTCAAGTTCATGTTTTTGCACCATTCGGATAAAGCTTCACCCAAAAATGTTAAAAAAACAGAGAGCAGAAGTACGCGTGCAATTGGCAGTGATTCTTTGGGTGCTTGTTCTAGTATTGTGCGTACAACTGGAAAGAGCACATTAAATAAAATATGTGACAATAAAATGAAAAAGAAGAAACTAAGAAGTAACGGTGTGTATTGTGGAAGAATTTGTTGAAACAGTAATAACAGAAAAATCATCACGATTGTAATAAGAATAGTCTGCATGGTCTACCCCGAAAAAGTGAGCCATTGAAAAAAAGTTGTAATTTCTTCGAAAAAATAACGTAAGAATCTTAACATTTCAACTGTCATATATAAGTAACCAAATACAAATAGAAAAAATGTGAATTCTTTCTTCCCTGTTTGTTCAAAGAAAAGGTGCAACAATGCAAGAATTAATCCGATTCCTGCCACCCGAATTACATCCATAAATTCCGACTTGTCCCCTCCTTTGTCTAATTATCGTATGCACTAAATAGCTCAGACATGAAAAAAAGAGTTGCCAATTGCAATAATTGCAATCGACAACTCTTTTCTATTAGCGGTTATTATGCTCGCGAAACATAAGAAGCTTCTGTTGTGTTAATGATTAATTTGTCCCCTTCGTTAATAAAGAAAGGAACTTGTACGGATAAACCAGTCTCTAAAATTGCCGGTTTAGTTCCGCCACTAGCTGTATCGCCTTTAATACCTGGCTCAGTTTCTGTTACTTCCAAAACTACTGAATTAGGTAATTCAACTCCTAACATTTCACCTTGGTATTGCATGATATGAACTTCCATATTTTCACGGAGAAATTTTAATTCGTATTCGATTTGTTTCGTTTCAAGCTCAATTTGCTCATAAGATTCAGTATCCATGAAGTTGTGTGTATCACCGTTAGCATATAAATATTGCATTTTACGGTTATCAATTTGTGCTTTCGCAACTTTTTCACCAGCACGGAAAGTTTTTTCATTTACTGCACCTGTACGGATGTTACGAAGTTTTGATCGAACAAACGCTGCGCCTTTACCTGGTTTTACGTGTTGGAAATCAAGAACGCGCCAAATACCGCCGTCCACTTCAATTGTTAATCCTGTTTTAAAATCATTTACTGAAATCATGTATGTTCCTCCAAAATTATAGGATAAGTAGTTCTTTTGTAGAATGTGTTAATTTTTCATTTCCTGTCGCTGTCATGACAATATCGTCTTCAATTCGCACTCCACCGACACCAGGAACGTAGATCCCCGGTTCAATTGTGACAACCATGTTTTCCTCAAGGACCGTTTCAGAACGGAACGATAACCCAGGGCCCTCATGTACTTCTAAGCCAATTCCATGACCTAAAGAATGCCCAAAAGCTTCACCATAGCCTTTTGATTTGATGTAATCACGTGCAACAGCATCGGCTTCGATTCCTGTCATTCCAGGTTTCACTTTTTCTAACGACAATAATTGTGCATCCAAAACAATTTGGTATATTTCTTTTAATTTTTCGCTAGGTTCACCAACGGCAACTGTTCTAGTAATGTCTGAGATGTACCCATTATATAATGCACCAAAGTCCAAAGTAACAAAATCACCTTTGGCAATCACTTTATCACTTGCAACACCATGCGGAAGTGCAGATCGTAATCCGGATGCTACAATAATATCGAATGAAGATGAAGACGCACCTTGCTTGCGCATAAAGAATTCAAGTTCATTAGAAACTTCTAATTCTGTTTTACCAGGTGCGATGAAAGAAATAATATGTTCAAAAGCCGCATCCGCAATGTCTGCGGCAGCCTTAATAATCTTAATCTCTTGAGGCGTCTTAATCAAGCGGATTTTTTCCACTAAACCTGAAACTGGGATAAGTTCAGCATTTACAGCCTTTTTATAGCTTTCATACAGCGCATATGACATATCATCTTTTTCAAAACCAACATTTTTCACGCCCATTTTTTCTAACTGTACGCCCACTTCTTCAATTAATGGTTTTGTATGTTGAACAATTTCAAATCCTGAAATCTGTTTTGTTGCTTGTTCGGTATATCGGAAATCCGTAATAAATATCGCTTGATCTTTGGACACAACTGCAACACCAGCAGTTCCTGTGAAATCAGTTATGTATCTGCGATTGTAACCACTAGTAATGAGTAATGCGTCGATTTGATGTTCCTCTAATGCTTGGCGTAACTTAGCTAATTTCTCCATTTAAGATTCCCCTTTTCTTCTATGTAAAAATGTTTCTAGTGCCAAAGTATAGCCATATGTTCCAAGTCCACAAATTTGTCCTAAACAAACAGCAGATAAAACGGTTTTGTGACGGAAACTTTCTCGGCTATGGATGTTAGAAATATGAACTTCAATGACTGGGACGGAAATGGCTGAAATCGCATCACGTATTGCATAACTCGTATGTGAATAGGCACCTGGGTTGAAAATAATGCCATCTAATTGATCGTCTTCTGCAAGATGAATCCAATCAATTAATTCACCTTCATGATTGGATTGCTTGCAGTCAATTTGTACATTTGAGCGTTCCCCACGAACGATAAGCGATTGTGTTAAATCATCCAACGTTTCTGATCCATAAATATCAGGTTCACGTTTTCCTAAACGGTTTAGATTTGGACCATTTAGACATAGAATCTTCATCATATTTCCTCCAATTCCATTGTGTCCCCTTTATTTTATCATAACAAGCTAACGCAGCAACTACTTTCGTTTGTCATCGTAAATTGTTCGGTCATAGTAGGCAATCGTTTCTGCGAGTGCACGTGATATTAATAGGATTACTATTAATATAGGTATCGAATGCCAACCAATATGCTTGAAATCCATATAGATCAACCACTCAAGCAGTAACCACAAGGCAAATCCCACGACAATCGATGTGTAGATGGCTGGCATTTTTTTAACAAGCAATAATATACCTATAATGACTGACACAGCTATAAAAATCAGCACATACGTAAACACCCACTTAAGTTCTTTGGGTGCAGTAGGATAAAAGAGCAATCTCTCTGTCCAGTTTAATGGGTGCCAAGAAATAAATTTGAAAATGTGTAAAAAACCAATCATACAAGTTAGTACCAATGCATGAGCTGAAGAAATCCATAAAAAATGTGTTCCTTTCATTCTAATCACTATCCTTTCTACTGTTCAATTTTGACTTAAGCAGTACACTCTATTCATTTGCAGAATGAATTCCTCAAATAAATTCAAGGAATTATTTTAGATTGTACAAGCTAATAGACATCAAAAAGCACATTGCAATAACGATGCAATGTGCTTTGGTTATAGGTTTAATTATAGAATTCTACGCTTTTCTTCTTACAATCCACATTTTAATTGTGCACCGCAGTTCGTACAAGTATTACAACCACCCATTTCCTCAACTGTACCTTGACGGCAAACTGGGCAAGTATTTCCGACTTCTGATCCGATGTTTACATTTGTTGATCGTAAAGCTTGTATTGTATCAACCAATACAATCGGACGTTTTTGAAGTACTTGTTCTTCTTGATGATGGTCATCCATTACGTTTTCTTCAGCCTTAAGAGTTAATACTTGTGCATCACGGCTTCCATCTACGTAAACTGTCCCACCCTTGGCCCCACCTCGATAAAGTCGCTCATAGACTCCTTGAACTTGTTCAACCGTATAGCCACGAGGTGCATTTACAGTTTTAGAAATCGAACTATCAATCCAACGTTGAATAATACATTGAACATCCGCATGAGCTTCTGGTGCCAATTCCATTGAAGCGACAAACCACTCTGGTAAGTTTTGTTCATCAGCACTCGGATTCGCTGCCAAATATTCTTGCACGATATCCGCTTTTACTTCAATGAATTTACCTAGACGTCCGCTACGATAGTATGTGAAGGAGAAATATGGTTCTAATCCTGTAGCAACGCCTACCATTGTTCCTGTAGATCCTGTTGGTGCAACCGTCAATAAATGAGAATTTCGAATACCGCTTGCAGTAATTTTTTCGCGAATATGTTGTGGCATTTTTTTCATGAACCCTGTATTCGTGAATGCTTCACGTAAACGTCTTGTTTCGTCTTCGTTTTCACTCTCTAAAAACGGGAAACTGCCACGTTCAATTGCAAGATCTGCAGAAGTTTCATAAGCCGTAACAGCGATAGTTTCAAATATTTGATTGACTAATACGTTACCTTCATCCGAACCGTATTCTTTTTCACAATAGATAAGTAAATCCGCTAGTCCCATAACACCAAGACCTACTCGGCGTTCACCTAGAGCTTGTACTTTATTTTCTTCCAAGAAATAAGGCGTAGCATCGATTACGTTATCTTGCATACGAACCCCAACACGTACGGTTTCTTTTAAACTCTCAAAATCAACAGTTTTCGTTTCTTTATTAGCAAATTGAGCTAGGTTCACTGCAGCTAAATTACAAACTGAGTATGGTGCTAATGGTTGCTCACCACAAGGATTCGTTGCAACAACCTGTTGTCCATACGCTTTTGCATTCGTCATGTCATTTGCATTGTCGATAAAGAAAATCCCTGGTTCTGCAGAATAAGTAGCACAAACATTAATTAAGTTCCATAATTCTTTTGCTTTCATAGTACGGTATGTTCGTACGGGATACCCAAGTCTTGCCCACTCTCTTACGTCACCAATTTCATGCCATTTTTCATTATAGTCGACCATTTGATCAGGCGTATACGATTCGACAGCTGGGAATCGCAGTTCATAATCGGAATCTTCTTCCACCGCTTTCATAAAATCGTCGGTTAAAGTGACTGAAATGTTGGCACCAGTTAGAAACTCTGAGTTGTGAACACTGAAAGTCCCACCATCTTGTAATTTTGTCTCTGCATCTCGAATAATGGCATCATTAAATCCACCTTGACCTGGAATGGTTTTATAATTAACAATCCCTTGATACATGGCCTCTTCTTGTTGCGACAGTGCTTTGAATTTAAGCTTGTCTTTAGCCAATTGTTTAATGGTTTCATCACTTGTATTTTCGATTAAGAAACGGAGAATCCTTGGATTCTGCATTTTCGAGATAATAAATTCTGCAATATCAGGATGCCAATCCGCTAACATGATCATTTGGGCACCTCTACGACTGCCACCTTGCTCGACTAAGTGAGTTAATTTCGCGATATCATCCAACCATGAAACCGATCCAGAGGATTTACCGTTAACGCCACGTGCAAGAGTATTTCTCGGACGTAGTGTAGAGCCATTCGTCCCTACACCACCACCACGACTCATGATTTCCATCACTTGCTTACGATGGTCCGAAATCCCTTCACGAGAATCGGGAACGAAAGGCATAACGTAACAGTTAAAATATGTTACATCTGTTTCTGCTCCCGCACCATATAGAACGCGACCTGCAGGAATAAATCTTAATGAAACCAGTTGTTGATAAAACTTTTCAAACCACTCTTGTCGTTTCTCTTCGGTTTTTTCAACAGTAGCAAGTCCTGCAGCATTTCGTTTAGCAATTTGCTCGTAAAAAACTTCAAGTGGCTTTTCAATTACATGAATTGATCGACTAACGATTCCTACTTGTTGTTCATCAGGGTCATCAATTGCACTTCGATAACTCTCTTCAATTAATACTTGTGCCTTGTTCGTTGATCGATCAATCGATACAATATAACCTAGTCCACGGGCTGGGAATTTCGGATCCTCTTTTACCGTTAATACGACAAAATCTCCTGTTTTTAGCGTCTTTTTCTCCGTGTCTTTAAAAGCATAGCGGTCAATCATGACCAAGCGGGAAACACCCTTATGAGTTAATGTCATGTCATTTGTGATTGGATATACTTGTGGAAATAATGCGATGTCTTTGTTAAGAGATTCAACGTTTAATTTTTCATCGTTTTGATTTGATAATAGTACCAATTCGATTCCTCCTCATTCAATAAGGAAAGCACCTATATAGCGAAAAACACTATATATAGTATGCCTTGTTGATTTAAGGGTACTACATATTGAATTCTTCTGCAAATATTAGGTGCTTTCCTGAACCTTTACAAATTGCCGTCTATAGGTACTAATTCTTAATTTATTTATCAAATTAGTTCAAACAGACTATTTGTAAGCCTTGCATTAATCTGTTCAGTTAATAGATTTTTAATAGATTGCATAGCGAATTATTATGACATTATTTTCGATATGTCCATTCGTCATTCGCATATCGTTTTGCTTCTAACGCTCTAACATACTCCAACTGCTCAACGGTAAGTGAGTATGGTTGCAAATCAATATCTAGTCCTTTTATAAACCCATCTTTAAACGCTATCACACACTCTTCCATAGTCACCGCGTTAGCCCGTAAACGATTAATTGCTACCGCTTTACTAGGCAAACCTCTGCGGACTCGTTCTTTAATAGCATCCGTAGAATAGTTAAATAGTGATACTAACTTATCTTCATCTAAGTCTAGTAAAATGGCACCATGTTGAAGGATGACACCTTTTTGTCTTGTTTGTGCGCTCCCGGCTACTTTTTTACCCTCTACTACTAATTCATACCACGAAGGTGCATCAAAGCAAACCGCACTTTTGGGATTTTTTAAGTCATCCTTCTTTTCCACTGTATCGGGAACTGAAAAATAAGCGTCTAGCCCAAGATTTTGAAATCCAATCAATAAGCCCTCACTTAAGACTCGATACGCTTCAGTTACTGTAACTGGCATGTTGGGGTAATTCTCACTAACAATGATGCTATAAGTTAATTCATGTTCATGTAAAACGCCTCGTCCACCAGTGGGACGACGAACAAAACCTAAATTGTGTTTTTTAACTTCTACCATATTAATTTCTTTTTCTACGTTTTGAAAATAGCCGATCGATAAGGTTGGGGGGTTCCATCCATAAAAACGAAGAATGGGCGGAATGATACCTTCACTATGCCAATCAAGTAGAGCTTCATCTAAAGCCATATTAAAAGTCGGACTACAAGCACCTGAATTAATAAAATACCAGGTTGGTTTTGTCATGTAACTACCTCCTTGCAATGTTATTCATATTAACAAACAGATTGTATTGTGGCTATACTTTCTTTTATAATAGAGTTAGAGATAGAAAGGGGAAAGTTGTTGTGGAAATTTTATATGTCATCGCTGCTGCTCTTTTCGGAATTTTGATTTATGTTTTAGTATCATCATTCCGACTAAAAAAAGCAGTAACAGGTTTAACGCAAGATCAGTTTATTGAAGGATACCGTAAAGCTCAGCTAGTAGATGTTCGTGAACCAAAAGAATTTGAAGGTGGACATATTCTAGGTGCTCGTAACATCCCTTCATCACAATTGCGTCAACGCTATAAAGAAATACGCCCTGACAAACCCGTGTATTTATACTGTCAGAACAGTGCCAGAAGTGCACGGACTGCTTTATTATTAAAGAAAAAAGGCTATAACCAAGTTTTTCAGTTGCAAGGCGGCTTCCGTCAGTGGACTGGTAAAATAAAAACAAAATAATACATGTCAAGTTCTTCCTATTGGAGGAACTTTTTTTACACTGAGGCGTTTAATTTTTTGAGTCATATTTTTAGGAGGCTAACTTGATACCAACTACACTATTTCCTCATCGTGAAGATACTAGGCAATTACTCCCGCACTATGCAGATATTGCAATAGTGGCTAAGCGAATCATTGCGACGCTTGAAAATAAATTATCAGGTCCTTGGCAACATATTTATATTAATGAGACGATTTCACAACTAGATACCCATGTCCTTGAAATGATGGAAAAAGGACTTCTGAACTTTGAATCTCTTTGTCATATATACGAATCTCGTACGCTTGGGAAAGTAGCAACTACTTCAGATGATGCTACCGATAGCCAATTGCAAATTGTCAATACATTTGAAAACCAACTCGTTTATTTCCCTGAACATGAAGTTGCATTGGCGGGTATTTATTTCTACACATCCGACCATAGTTGGCCGGAATTGCATTGTTATGCACAATCAGCTGAAAAAGCACAGGCATTTCTACAAGATGTTAATGAAAAATTACGACAAATGTTAATGCAATCAGTCACATTCTTGGTAGATACAGAGGATGGAGTGAAACGGCGAAATTACGGTGAGCATGCCGTGGTTAGTCGTGAAGAAGTCATGTTAGATGATACAATTAAACAAGATATTTTCCGCTCAATTGACCAGTTCTTTACTGATGATGGATCGTTTTTCAAAGACTACGGGCTTCCATACAAGCGAGGAGTATTATTATACGGTTCTCCTGGAAACGGCAAAACGACGCTAGTAAAATCGATTACCGGTTCAACGAATGCCCCTGTCGTCTATTGGCAAATCACCGAATTTACCGGTAGTCAATCGGTACAAGAAGTTTTTGGCATTGTTACACGCTTAGCCCCAGCAATTCTGGTTATTGAGGATATTGACTCAATGCCAGACTATACACGCTCTGTCTTTTTAAACACACTGGATGGAACTCAGTCACGAGAAGGGCTATTTATTATCGGCACGACAAACTACCCCCAAAAAATCGATCCAGCTTTAATTAATCGTGCCGGTAGATTTGACCGAGCATACGAAATTCCATCCCCTTCAGTACAAATACGTGAATATTATTTACGGAAACTAGATTTAAAGAATATTTTTTCCTCTGAACAAGTAATCGATATGGCAAAGCTAACGAAAGGCTTATCAATTTCACAATTAAACGAGCTGTATATGTCAGTAGCTTTAAATTGGCATTATGATGGAGAACTCGCTTATGAGGAGCGGATACAAGAATTACAAAAGCAAAATAAACGTTCGAAAAAAAATGATTGGGAAAACGAAGAAACGGCTATTGGATTTTAAGAAGAAATGAGAGCTCACGCATGTGGGCTCTCTTTGTTTTGGGATATAGTCTATGCTTTTTTATAGCGTAAAACTGGTGTTCGTGCAGCTTTGGTCTCATCCAAACGTTTAATTACTGTTGTATGAGGTGCTTCTTGGACGATTTCTGGTGTTTCGATTACTTCTTTTGCAATTTGAATCATTGCATCTATGAAGGCATCTAGTGTTTCTTTTGATTCTGTCTCAGTAGGTTCGATCATCATACCTTCTTCCACGTTTAACGGGAAGTAAATCGTTGGTGGATGATAACCAAAGTCAAGCAGACGTTTGGCCATATCTAGTGTACGCACGCCTAATTTCTTTTGACGGCGACCACTTAACACAAACTCATGTTTACAATGACGGTCATATGGTAAATCAAAATGGGGTTGCAAGCGACGCATCATATAGTTCGCGTTTAATACAGCGTATTCTGTAACAGCTTTCAAGCCATCTGGACCCATTGAACGAATATAAGTATATGCACGCACGTTGATTCCAAAGTTGCCGTAGAAAGGTTTCACACGACCGATGGATTGCGGACGGTTGCTGTCAAAGTGATAGCCCTCCTCCGTTTTCACTAACACTGGTTTTGGTAAGAAAGGAATCAAATCAGCTTTCACGCCAACAGGTCCTGAACCTGGACCACCACCACCGTGAGGACCAGTGAATGTTTTATGCAAGTTTAAATGAACACAGTCGAAGCCCATATCTCCCGGACGAGCTTTTGACATAACGGCATTTAGGTTTGCCCCGTCATAATACAATTTACCACCTACACCATGGACGATTGCTGCCATTTCCAAGATGTTTTCTTCAAATAACCCAAGTGTATTCGGGTTTGTCAGCATTAATGCAGCTGTATCGTCGCCTACTACACGTTTTAAATCTTCTAAATCAACTAAACCATTCTCGTCCGATTTAACAGTGATTGTATCGAAACCGGCAACAGTTGCAGATGCAGGGTTTGTTCCGTGTGCAGAGTCAGGAACAATTACTTTTGTACGATGTGTATCACCGTTTGCCTCATGGAAGGCACGAATCATCATTAATGCTGTCCATTCACCATGTGCACCAGCTGCAGGTTGAAGTGTCACTTCGTCCATACCTGTAATTTCAATTAGATGCTCTTGAAGATCGTACAATAATTCCATTGCCCCTTGTACGGTTTCTTCATCTTGTAAAGGATGAATATTAGCGAAGCCCGGGAAACGTGCAACAGATTCATTGATTTTCGGGTTGTACTTCATCGTACAAGATCCTAGTGGGTAAAATCCTGAATCAACCCCGTGATTTCTTTTTGAAAGTGCGGTGTAATGACGCATGATATCAAGTTCAGATACCTCCGGAAGTTCTGCCGCTTCTACACGAAGCAACCCTTCTGGTAATAAAGATGATAAATCTACTTCTGGAATATCAAGTTCAGGTAAGCTATAGCCTACTCGTCCTTCTTTTGTTATTTCAAAAATTAATGGTTGATTATCTTTATGCACGGAAAGTCCCCATTTCTTGCACAAGTGCATCGATTTCTTC
>Ga0209013_10005833_pt1 | contig 10555 bp, 8 predicted proteins | sample Cruoilmetagenom2_FD_187291 | JGI IMG/M metagenome (GOLD analysis project Ga0209013, IMG submission 187291) | Oil polluted marine microbial communities from Coal Oil Point, Santa Barbara, California, USA - Sample 2 (SPAdes) (version 2) | ecosystem: Environmental > Aquatic > Marine > Oil seeps ...
AGACTTGGAGAAGCGTCGTGAAATCAATGACTTTTTGGGGCAGATACTGCAAGTATCAAAAGAAATCCGCGAACTTGCTCATGATAATAAAGACGACTATAAGAACCTGAAAGACTCTATCATGCCCGCCCTGAGCGAATTGTATGATAACCGCCGTGCCGCTAAAATACTAGGTGAAATTTCATTAGATGAGTTAACAAAAATACTTCATGATGCGGAATTACTGTGTGTTGATTTTCTGGAAACAACCGAATGAGAGTATCATCTATCCACATTGATGGTTTTGGGGTCTTTTCCAATGAATCCATTCCCGGATTAGGACCCGGGCTTGTCCTGTTCCAGGGTAATAATGAAGCAGGAAAATCAACTCTGTTGGGATTTATCAGGACGATTCTCTTTGGCTTTCCGCGGGCAAATTCCCGGGACCCTAATTATCCTCCCCTTAACGGGGGATCACCCGGAGGCCGGATCGGCCTTTTAATGAATAGTGGCGAAGAATTTGTTGTTGAACGCAGGCCTGGAAAAAGAGGTGGACCGGTTATAATTAGCGGACCCAATGCTCGCACTGGTGGGGTTGAGCTGTTGCAACAACTGCTGAGTGGAATGACATATGATGTGTTTAAAAATATCTATGCATTTAGCCTGGCCGAGTTACAAACGATCGAGACACTAAACGCAGAAAATATAAAGAGTGTCATTTACGGGGCCGGCGCAGGGGCTGGAATGATGACCCTTCCAAAGGCCAATAAAAAAATAAGAGACCGGCTTAAAAATTTGTTTAGGCCCGGGGGCAAAAAACCCGTCATCAATCAGTTGATGGTTCAACTCGAACATATTCGATCAGAAATTCGCGAGACATCTAAGGGAATATCCAAATATGATCAGGTAGTTGATGAAGCAAGACAGGTGGACGAAAAAATCAGATCACTTCAGCATAACCTTGCCGGGATAAGCCAGGATAAGTCGGTGCTCAGTTCTTATGCCAGGCTATGGCCGGAATGGATCGCCTTGAAAGAAGGCAAAAAGGCCCTCTATGAACTCGAAGAGGTTGTTGAGTTATTTCCTGAGAATGGAAATCTCAGGCTTGAGAAAGAACTCAGCTCTTTGAATAACCATGAAGATCGTCTTGTTGATCTTCAAAATGATCTTCAAAAATTGCAAAATGAATCGGAAGGTCTGCCTGTAGACGAATCTCTCATTGCCCAGGATAAGAATATATCCTTTTTATTGGAGAAGAAAAGTGAATATCTTGAAAAACTAAAATTATTGCCGTTAAAGCAACAGGAAAAGGAGGTCTTGAATACGGAAATAGGGGGCCTTATAGGCGGTCTGGGAAAGGACTGGTCAGAGAAAAGGGTGTTTGCCATAGATAGGTCTCTTTTTACTCGTGAAGGCATTCGTAAGCACGAGGATAGACTCAATAAGATGGAACGTAATCTTTTCAAAGCAGATGGGATACTCACTGACAAACGCCACCGGTATGACAAATCGTTACAGGAAGAATTAGATAGCAGAGAGACTCTCCAGCGACTAGGTTTGACGCCAACCAAAATAAATGAAGAAATTATCCTTAAGCTCCAGCATGGTAGAGATGAATTTGCCGGGACAATACGTGATATTCCCAGGCGTAACAGCGAGCTGCATCAGGAGCAGCAAAATCTTGACCGGTTAATCAGAGAAATAGATCCTGATTGGTCAGGGCATGAGATCAATAATTTCGACAACTCCATTGCAGCACGTAAAAAGGTGGAAGAGTTTGCCGCACGCTTGAAACGGGATGAGGCCGCCCTGCGAGATGCGAAAATTTTTGGCCGTACAATTGAAAATGACCTGAACACGATGCAAGAGAAACATGAATCAGCAATCTCTGCACTTCAGGATATCCCCGGACCCACAGTGTCATCGGCAGACGAACTGGATAAGACCAAGGCATGTATCTTTGATTTGAAAAAGAACCATCAGGAACGTACTGACCTGGCACACGAGATCAGACACAATGAGGAAAGGCTTTTAGACAAACAAAAGGAATTAGATCGGTTAAAGAAGTCCCCCTCAGGCATGTCAGAGGAGGTCTTTAAGTGGATGGCAGGCATGTTTGCTGTTTTGGGAGTGATGCTTCCGGGCGCACTTTATTTGTATGGCATGTATATAGACGCCGGCATTATAGCAGGTATCGTCCTTTTGACTGTGGCAGTAGTGTTTATAGTTATTCACTACAGGTTTAACCGGCGAAGCAAACCGGGCCTTAAAGGTAACCAGCCGCTTACCTACCCCGTTGAGCAGGAGATCAACAGGATCGAAACAGAACTTAATGCCAATCGTGAAAAGCTTCGGGAAGTTGATTTAAAAATTGCCCGGCTTGCAGAAGACATGAACTTGTCTGGATCTATTACAAATGAACATTTGGTCACCCTGGAAGATAAGGTGGGAAAAAATATCCGATTTTTTGAGCGACGAAGCAATCTGGAAAAAGAAATAAAGGCGCTCGATACAGACGTTAGAAAGTTAGAAAAAAAATTTTTTGACGCAAAAGAAAAGATTGATCAGTGTAATCAGTCCATTAGTTCTTTGTTAGATAATTGGAAAGGGCATCTGGAGACGAACAATCTCAGCGGGGAGTTGACGCCGGAACTTGCAATCGTCATCTTCAGCAAAGTTGAAACGGCACGTCAGCAGTTGAACAATACTAAGGTATTGAAAGAGCGAATCCTGGAAATGGAAAAAACGCGAGATAATTATTTTGCACTGGTCAAGGCTGTGCCGGATCTCTCAAAATTTTGTCAAGGCCCGGGTACTGACCTCCTTTTTGAGGTTGATAAATTTTTTTCGCAACTTAAAAAACAGCAAAAGCAGCTTGAGGCATACCGTCGTGTCCAGCAGGACCTCGAAGACAAATGCAGACACACGGCAGATGATAAAAATTCTCTTGATAAGGCCGAAAAGACACGTGATCAGACCAATAAAGCCCTGAGCGATTCTCGTAGGGATTGGCACTCATGGTTGACAAAGCAGGGCCTGCCAGGGGACCTTTTACCAAAGACAGCGCTTGAAGGCCTTGACAAAATCAATGCCTGTGTTGAAAAGATTAACAAAAGAGATTTTATAATAACCGAAATAAGCAACCTGGAAATAGAAACCGAAAGGTATCGGATAGTTGTAAATGAGACCCTCAGCAAGCTCGGACTAAGCGCTCCTGACATTGAAAGCATTGCCATGCTTGTGGACAGACTTGTTTCAAAACTCGATCTCGCCAGAGGAAATCAACGTGAGAGAAGCCGCATAAAAACACAAATGAAGACCACTGAAACCCAACTGGAGTCTGTTCAAGGACTGGTCACGCAGTGTCAGGAAAGGATAAGTAGGCTTTTAAAAGAAGGCGGGACCAATAATAAAGACGAATTCCGCAAGCGCGAACACCTGTTTTTAGAAAGGAAGAGGCTTCTTAGTGAAATTGCCCAGGCCGAAAAGAACATGAGGCGCATTTCCGGTGAATCTGATATTGACTCTCTTATAAAGATTCTCAATACACTTTCTCTTAAAGAAATACAGACTAGAGAAAAGGAACTGGCCCTAAAAATTGAGGATATTGAAAAGGATATCCAAAACTTGATAAATAAGCGGGCAGAACTTAAGCAAATGATAGATACTATGAAAACATCAGATAACATCATAAGGCTGCGTGCAGATGAAGAAAGGGTACTGGCTGAGATTCAACATGCGTCCCTCGATTGGTCACGCTATGCCATGGCAAGGCACCTTATTGACAGGGCAAGGGAAAAATTTGAAAAGGAACAGCAGCCCAGGGTAATCCGTGATGCTGGTGTCTTTTTCCAAAAAGTTACTCATTCGCGTTATACAGGACTTTTTTCACCGATTGGAGAGGATACTATTGAGGTGATTACTTCTGAAAAGGAAAGAAAAAAAATCGATGAACTCAGCCGTGGCACTGCTGAGCAACTTTACCTGGCCATCCGTTTTGGATATATCCAAAATAGCGTTAAAAGCGCTGAGCCCCTGCCGGTTATTATGGATGACATCCTCGTCAATTTTGATCCAATTCGCGGCAGAGAGGCGGCGGAGGCCATCCTGGAATTATCAAAAGACCAGCAAGTGCTCTTTTTTAGCTGTCACCCCGAGACGATTGATACCTTCAGAAAAATAGATGATAAAGTTCCGTTAATTATCTTGAAGAATGGTCACATAGCCAATGACTGTTCATGATTTGTCGTTTTTTTCAGGACTTAAAAATCCGGTTTTCAGAACGAAAGGGTAAAAAAAATAGCCAAATCCGTTGCCCCTATTTATTGAGCAGATACCCTTAACCCGGGTTTCTCACCAATTCCAGTTTTGCGGTAATATTATCCTGGATCCAATGAGGGTCCCACCACTCTATAGGATTAACACACACACCGTTTACCATTACGCCAAAATGAAGATGATCCCCGCCGGCAAGCCCGGTCTGACCTGTTATCCCGATAACCTGCCCTTTTACTATCTCTTCATCCATCTTTACTGAAATAGTGCTCAGATGCGAGTAGGAAGAGGCAAGGCCCTGTCCATGATCCAATACAACCGTAAGGCCATATATCCCAAGGCGGCCGGCATAGATCACACGACCGTGATTGGCAGACTGGACCTCGGAGTTGGCCAGCGAAGCCAGATCTACACCCATATGAGTCTGTTCATCAATCTTCTTTCCCTTATAGAAATAAGAACGATGATCGCCGAATCCGGCCATTTTTGCGGCATTTTTTAACCTCAACCATGTGCCTTCCCACAGCTTTTCAGGACTCGTTTTTTTTCTCAGGTCATAAAATGTTTGGGCATTCTTTTGTCTTAACTCCCTGTTGATATGGAGAAATTGTTCGATCTCACTGGCCTTTTTATCAAGTGGATAAAAAGAAAAATAGGGAAGAATGGACCTCAAAAATCCATCTGTGATTTTAATTTTAGCTGTTCGAAAATGTTTTCTGCGGATGCGGCAATAAAAATTTGTCTTTGAGCTGTTACCCGCCTTATCTTTTGCCCATAGATATATCTCTGCAAGAGGCATTGTATTATATGGAATGGCGAAATAACAGACATGGAAACCTTTTTTTGATGTTTCACCGGCCGGAAAACCAGGGAAAAACAGGTCATTTACAAATAGACCGCTGTCTGTTGAATCGGAAGATGCCTGATACACGACCATACCCGTACCGCCCAGGTTAACATAGTGCATTCGGCTTATTGCCCTAATCGAAGGTGGAATAGTATCCACAATCATTTTATGCTCTACGAGTGCCAGGTTTCCGTCTCCCCCCCTTCTCCGGGAATAATCCCAGACACGAACCACCAGGTCTACACGTCCCTGTGCCAAGCCTAGCTTAGAGGGGTCTATAAAGAAAGGAGTATTAAACCTGTGTATGCCTTTGCGATTTAACAGACCTGTAAATGAAAAATTTTTTTCAAGAATGATTGTCTTTCGGCTTCCTTGGGCCACGGAAACCCTGAGGATCTTGAGCCCCCTTTTCATATCGCTGATATCGAGCGTAAATTCCCGGCCACCTGAAAGAAAGTCCGGCAAGGGTTGAATCGTTATCTGAGGCCTTTCTCCCTCAAAAATATTAGTGAGAAACCAACCAAGAAGAGCAAGAATGATCACAAGTGGCACAACGGTTAAAAACAAGGCTGTTTTTTTCTTTTTTTTCATAGTGTCTTTGGTATTTTGACCTAAATTGAGCGATTTTTCCCTACTGCGAGGCAGTATTTTACTAAATATGAAGCAAAAAACGCTTCGGATTGATCTCACTGAATGGGTGATTCACTTTCGCCCGATCCAAATCGTTTTTCACTCCATATTCAGCAACCTACATCCTCTCGTAACGGAAAGAATCGCTCAACTTAGGTTTAAAAAAAATGTTATTTTTTCGGCATTCTTCCAAGAATGCCCCTCGCAAAAACTTGCAGAGAACACTGCAATGTATTATATGGTTAAACAGATTCCCAGGTTGTAGTCAACCTAAATAGCAGTTAATACCGTTATTGGCAAATCTTTTTATAAACCGCGAGGAAATATTATGGAAAGGCATCATTATATTGGTGTTATCGGAGCCGGATCGTGCTCCGATGAGGCATATCAGATTGCCGTTAATCTGGGCTTTGAAATAGGGACAAACACAAATTTTCTTGACACCTCTGTGTCCTCTAAGACAAATTAGGGCCTTATTTCAAAACGTAAGTTCCTATAAAGTAGATTGATAAAATTAAGGATAAAAACATGGCCATTATTGCACCTTTTAAGGGCTTGACATATAATTTTCATAAAAAGCAAAATTTCTCAAGCCTGGTTGCACCACCATATGACGTGATATCAAGAGAAGAACAAGATTCCTACTACCGGGCAGATGCCCATAATGTCATTCGTTTGATTTTAAGCAAACAAAAGACAGGGGATTCGGATTGGGATAACAAGTACACACGCACTGCCAACTGTTTTAAGATATGGAAATCAGATGACATCCTGATACGCGCCAATCAACCGTCTGTCTATGTCACTTCTCTTACATACGATCCCGGAGATGGCGAGGCACAACGGACCAGGTGGGGCATTATTACTCTCGTGCGAATAGAAGACATCGACTCCGGCGTTATCCTTCCCCATGAGAGAACTTTTTCGGCCCATAAAGATGATCGTCTAAAACTTATAAGGGCCTGTAATGCCCAATTCAGCCAAGTATTCAGTCTATTTAAGGACCCGGACAACAGAGTATTTGATGCCTGTAAAAAAGATATCAATTCCTCCCCTCAGGTATCATTCTATTCTCAAGACGGTATGAAACACGAGATGTGGGTTTTACAGAGGCCCTCTCTGCTTAAAAATTTAGCGGATGCCATGTTGGAAAAACGTTTCTTTATTGCAGATGGGCACCATCGTTATGAGACTTCTCGTAACTTTAGAAACATCATGAGGGCCAGATTTGGCCTGAGACCTGCCAACAGGTCCTACGAATATGTAATGATGTACTTGTCCAACATGAGCGATGAGGGCCTGACTATTTTACCTTCCCATCGTCTCATTAAGAGCGTTCCCAATTTCCGCCTTGAGACTTTCATAAAAAAATTGGAACCATACTTTCAGATAAAGGAGGTACCCTTTCATGGTACCAACATGTCCGCGGAATGCGCTATCATAAAGCAGAATCTCGAACAGACAGGCATTAATAATACCGTCATGGGTTTCTATCAGCACAAGGCCGGTAAATATTACCTCTTTTTACTCAAACCAGGCGCAAGAGAGGCATTAGGGGATGATCTTCACCCGGCCCTTAAGACGCTTGATGTGGTCGTTCTGTCCAGGTTAATTCTACAAAAAGGCCTTGGTTTCAGCAAAGAAGACCTGGATAATGATAAGATATTTCATTACCAAAGCAATATGAAGGCTACTATTTCTGATGTCAAATCCGAAAATTCCCAAATGGTTTTTTTGCTTAATCCTACTAAAATGGATCAGGTAATAAAAATAGCCGATAACTCCCTAGTCATGCCAAGGAAATCAACATATTTTTATCCCAAGGTATTAACCGGAATGGTATTTAACGAGATAGATCCATATGAAATTATCCAGGTCCCATGATATTCACCTCCGGTCTGGTGAATGTATCGACTGTTTTATGGATGGGCGGCTGAAACTAATTCAATCCAAGGACGGTTACAGATTTTCTATTGATGCCGTCCTGCTCTCCCAATTTGTCACAGTGAGGCCTGGGGATGTCGTTGTTGATCTTGGAACCGGATGTGGCATTATCCTTTTAATTTTGCTTCTCACTAGGCCGGTAGGTCATGCCTTCGGATTGGAAATACAGGAAGATTTGGCCTTTCAGGCGACACGAAATGCCATTATAAACGGATTCGAGGACAAAATGGAAATTGTTTCGGGAGATATCAAGCATCCGCCCATGGCCGAAAAATCTTTTGACCTGATTATTTGCAATCCTCCATATCGTCAGATAAAAAGTGGGCGCATAAACCCCGATCCACGCAGGGCTATTGCCAGGCATGAAATTATGGCATCTATTGATGATATCCTATCTGCTGCAAGGATGCTTCTCAGAAAAAGAGGAAGGTTTGCCTTGATTTATCCGTCTGTTCGTCTGGTGGATATCCTGGCCCGCTTGAGGCGTTTTAACCTGGAACCTAAAAGGATCCAAATTAATTACCCAGGCTTAAAATTAGACGCCAAGTTGGCCCTAGTAGAGGCCTCGTTGGGAGGGAGGCCTGGTCTAAAGGTAGGTCCCCCTCTCTTGGGACAGGGGAATTTTTCTATACAGTCCCCACCCTGAAGTCTATTTTCTCAACTGCCTTTCTGCCCAACCCCCTGTTTAACTTTTCTCTGATATCCTCCTCCACGAAATTCAGCTCCTGAAGCCATATTGGATCTGTCACAGTTACCCTTAGTCTCCTGTCCTTGATCCATGAAGGCCTTGCATTCCCGGCTATACCAGGCCCAACTACTTCATCCCATACCTTCCAGATACGTGCATCATCAGGATTAAACGGCAAAGAGCTGCTGTTAAAAAGATCCGAAATAACGTCCTTTAGGGAGGTCATTGATCTTTTACCTTCTGCCATGAAAACACCTTGTAGCTATTAAAACGTTAAATTGTCACTTCTAAAGGAGTATGGGAAATCAGTAACAAACCAACACTCACATCCCTCGACCAGTGATCAGCATCCTTTGTTTAACTTTGTATCCGTGTTCCTCTAGCCTTTTAGTCAAATTCTTCAGTTCTTTTTTCATCTTGTTCGAAATCACTATTTCTATCCTGCTGCCATGTTTTGACAGTTCATTTTTTACCTTATTATCATAAGGACTTTTAGTAATAATAATGCCTCTTTTTATACCCTCTTTTTTCAAATTTTCCTGAAATTGAAAAATGTCCAGGACATGGATTTGTTTAAGCATTGAGATCAAAACGGTAATCTCCCCAGACAGAATTTTTAATATCTTCTTATCTTTTTTCAATTCATGCAATGCCACATCCATACTTAATTTGATCAGATATGGGTCTGCCCCAGGATAAAGCAGTACAATCAAAACCACGTTTTTATATTTTTTTGCTATCCATTTATTTTCGTTTCCAGCACCATTTATTTCTAAAAAATCCTCTTCATTACCATGAAATTGTCTAACCAGTTCTCTTATCTTGTTGGAAAGTAATTTCTTCCTATACTCAGTTTGGTAATTAGGCATGTTTTCGGCGATTAACTTACCTGATAGGGTGCATAATAAAGCCCCACTTACTTCCGGAAGTGTATTAATTTGGGAAAGAACATCCTGAATAGTCATTTGTCCTCCTTTCATACTTAGCAAAAAGGAATCTTTTTCCGTCGCGGATAATCAACCGCGAAAGGCATCCTTGTCAACCACTTCCCCATGTCCCTAAATGACCACTATAAGACAATAATATCATATCCTGTACGTTTAATCAAAATATAAGAACCATTTTCTGTAAGTGGAAGTTTTCGTATCTCATCAATTCGCATATTTTTAAAATGACAAAGAATTACTTTTATTGTTATCCCGTGAGATACAACTAACACATTTTTCCCCTTATTTTCTGTCATCATTTCATATATTAACGATACAGACCTGGCTTGAAGATCAAAGTAAGTTTCACCGCTCGATGGCAAATATTTTTCAGGAGCATTCCAGAAATTATTATACTGTTCTGGATTTAACTTTTCGGCTTCGATTTGTGTTTTTCCCTCCCATTTACCCAAACTTATTTCATTCAATTCCGATCTATAATATAGAGGGATATCACTATCCTGTATTATTATACTGGCTGTGTTGCTTGCTCTTTCCAAAGTGCTCGAATAAGCACAGCAAATACATTTATTCCTAAGTTTTTCTTTAAGTAAATAGGCTTGCTGTATACCAGTTTCAGTTAATGGAGAATTTCTCTGCCCCTGCAAACGGTTAGATTGATTCCAAACTGTCTGTCCATGTCTCACTAAATACAAGTTGGTAGTAATTTTTAACCTCCCTAAAATACATAACAAATATCGTTTTGTTCATAGTCCAGCCTTTACTAAACCAATGCGATAACAATTCACCGTGGTCGAATATCTGTGATTTGCATCAACGATAACCCTGGCCCACACCCCACACTGAAATCTTGCAAAACCAAAAATATTTGGCCTGATTTCCCGGCAGGGTTTAAAGGTGCCTGAATGAAACAGCCAAACACGGAGATTTCCCGGTTTGTTGAGAAGATACAAAAAATATTTGACATATCAGCTCAGTTATGCAGTATCTGCAAATCATAAGCTCTGCATAATAGAAATTGCGGATAATCATCTTTATATTACTGGCGGGTCGGTCTCGCTATCAAGGTTTTTTTCACGTGCCCGACCTTGAATATTTTTTTATGGGAGGGATGGCCGAGTGGTTGAAGGCGGCGGTCTTGAAAACCGTTGTCCCGAAAGGGACCGTGGGTTCGAATCCTACTCCCTCCGCCATAAACCAGTTTTTGTTTGACCATTTACGCCGGCAGGGTTATACAAAGGCTTA
>Ga0209013_10005834_pt1 | contig 10554 bp, 10 predicted proteins | sample Cruoilmetagenom2_FD_187291 | JGI IMG/M metagenome (GOLD analysis project Ga0209013, IMG submission 187291) | Oil polluted marine microbial communities from Coal Oil Point, Santa Barbara, California, USA - Sample 2 (SPAdes) (version 2) | ecosystem: Environmental > Aquatic > Marine > Oil seeps ...
GCACAAATTCCCCGGGCACGGGCCCCACCGAGGCACGATCGATGAATTCTGCAACGCTACCGACGGGGGTTGGATGGACGAGGATCTTGCCGATGTATGCAATGGTCTGGATCATGAGAATCCAAATGAAGTTGCGGCGCAATCGCCGGCCAACGGCGCGCAGATAGGTGATGTGATAGTGGGGTTGGCGATAATCGTTGGCGAGCGTGCTCTGCCAGGCGTTCTCGGTTTGAAAGTCGGCGTGCTCCAGCATGGGCGCGTAGAAATGCGTTTCCATCCATCTCGCGCGCGCCCGCCAGACGTTGAAATAGCGATAGCGGCGTGCTTCCAGCAACAGGAAGAACAAGACCAAGAACCCGACGAGGATGAGTGGCACCGGGGAAGCATCGCGCGACGAGAATGACACCGAGATAGCGATACCGAGCGTCACGACGGACCAGTTGGTCGTCGTATCAAGCCGGGTTCGCCACAGCGTACTGCGGTAAACCTCACCGCGATAGAGGTGTGCCAGCGCACCAATTTCAGCGCTGGTGAATTCATTCGGCTCGCTTGCTACAGGCCCGTTTTGAACGCTCACTTCATTTCTCCCGGCGAGCTTTTGCCCGGAGGTTAGCATGAGGTTGCCGAAGATGGGTCAGCCAGAGGTATGAGAACGGCAGGCTTAGTTGCGGTCTGCAATACACGAATCGGCCTCAAGCACTACAGCACGGCGCGAATCTATGGTGACTGTCGCACGCCGATCGATCGAACCGCAGACATTAGGAATTCGCGGAGACATGGATCCCGGCAATAGATACTGGGATGGCCACGACCAGTCGGAGAACCGAGCCTATCTTCTGTCCGAGAAAACTAGCCCATCATACATCCATGCCGAGGTGCTTGGCGACGGCGAAGACGTCCTTGTCGCCGCGTCCGCACATGTTCATCACCAGCAGGTTGTCCTCGGGCAGGGTTGGGGCGAGCTTCAGGACATGGGCCAGAGCATGGGCCGGCTCCAGGGCCGGGATGATGCCTTCGAGTTTCGCACAGAGCTGAAAAGCTTCGAGGGCTTCCTTGTCGGTGATCGGAACGTAGTTGACCCTGCCGGTCTGCTTCAGCCAGGAGTGCTCGGGCCCAACGCCCGGATAGTCGAGACCCGCCGATATTGAGTGACCCTCGAGGATTTGACCGTCGCCATCCTGCAACAGGTAGGTGCGGTTGCCGTGCAGCACACCGGGCGCTCCACCGCTCATGGACGCGGCATGGCCGTTAGCGACGTCGATCCCGTGACCGCCCGCCTCGACTCCGTAAATGGTGACCGCGTCGTCATCGAGGAAGGGATGAAACAGGCCGATGGCGTTCGAACCGCCACCGATACAGGCCACCAATGTGTCCGGCAAGCGACCCTCCCGCTCCATCATCTGTTCGCGCGCCTCGACGCCGATGACCGACTGGAAGTCGCGGACCATCTCCGGATAGGGATGCGGTCCGGCGGCGGTACCAATGATATAATAGGTGTCGTGGACGTTGGTCACCCAATCGCGCAGGGCTTCGTTCATAGCGTCCTTGAGCGTACCGGCGCCGGAAGTTACGGGATTGACCTTGGCCTCGAGCATATGCATGCGAACAACGTTCGGTTTTTGCCGCTCGACGTCGGTGGCACCCATATAGATTTCGCAGGGTAGCCCGAAGCGCGCACAGACCGTGGCGACGGCAACGCCGTGCTGACCGGCACCCGTCTCGGCGATGATGCGTGTCTTGCCCATGCGGCGGGCAAGCAGAATCTGGCCCAGGCAGTTGTTGATCTTGTGCGAACCGGTGTGGTTCAGCTCATCGCGCTTGAAGTAGATCTTGGCGCCACCGGCACCGCCGGTCTTGGGGGAGACCTCGCGCAGATGCTCCGTCAACCGCTCGGCGTAGTAGAGCGGACTGGGGCGACCACCGTAGTGCGCCAGTAGGTCTGCCAATTCTTCACCGAACGACGGATCCGCCTTGGCATCCTCGAAGGCCTGTTCCAGATCGAGGATCAGCGGCATCAGTGTTTCCGCCACGAAACGACCGCCGAACAGGCCGAAGTGCCCGCGTTCGTCGGGGCCGGCGCGATAGCTGTTGGGCCGGGTTTCGGGAGCGCTTGTATCGTGGGCTTGATCGATGGGCATTGTGGGCTCGTCGTTGAAGGGTTCATCTCGTTCGCAGCGGGATGCGCCGCTGTCGAGGCTTAACGGGGCTATACGTTATTAGGAGGCACTTTGGCCTACCGGTTTTGCAGCGGCAATGAATCGCTCGATCAGGACGGGATCTTTTTTGCCGGGACGCGCCTCAACTCCGGATGAAACATCGACAACGGCCGCTTTCGTCAGTTTGATCGCCGCCGCGACGTTATCGGGATTTAGACCACCCGCCAACACGAACGGAAAGCGGTCAGCCAGCCCTTCGAGAATGGTCCAGTCAAACGACAATCCGTTCCCACCTGGCAGCTTGGCACCTGGTGCCGGTTTGGCATCGAATAGGATCAGGTCGGCCAATTCACCGGGCCGCATGTACTTCGCGGCGGCGCCAACATCGGAGGTTTCCGCGACCGGGAGCGCTTTCCAAATGCCGACACCGGGCATCAAATGGCGTACATTGGCGACGAATTCTGGGGTTTCGGTCCCATGCAGCTGAATGATATCCGGACGCACGTCCTGGTAGAGGGTGCCTAACAGATCCGGATCGGGATCAACCACCAAGGCGACGATCTGTGCGCGACCGCGCGCCCGGGCCGCGAGCTGCTTGGAGACGTCGAAATCAATGTGGCGTGGGCTTTTGGCAAAGAAAACCAGACCGATGTAGTCGGCGCCACAGTGCAGCGCCGCGTCCAGGGCCGCGAGGGATGTAATCCCGCAGATTTTTACTTTTGCCATAGCGGCATTAGCGACCGGCGAGGACGAGGTCCCTGCCACCGGAGCGGGAGACATCCGCGTCGCGCTCGCGCGCAAGACGATTGGCCTCCGACTGCCAACGACGAACTTCCTGGGCGCGGACGCGCGCCGTCTTGCGCCATCGACCTTGTCCCATCCAAACCGCCATACCGCCGATCACGACACCAAGCAGAAGCGCACCGAACAGATAAATGTAGAGTGGCAACTCGACCGCCAGTGACGGAGCCTGCGGCTTGAAGGGATCCAGCACCATGCGGACTTCGTGACGATTGATGACGGCAAGGGCCACGAGGAAGATCGCTATCGGGAATGCGATCAGGACCGAAAAGATACGTTTCAACACTGTCTTACTACCTGCGTTTCACTCAAGAAGCCGTGTTCTTGTGCGGCCAGGAGCGTTTGATACCCGGCGGGCCACTGAGACCGGGTTAGCTCATCATACCAGTCCGCGCGAGGCTACTTACCTTGTGAGTTCAGCCGCTCGCGCAATTCTTTACCCGTTTTGAAGAAAGGCACAAACTTTTCTTCAACTGGAACGGGAGCACCGGTGCGCGGGTTTCGCCCCTCACGCGCCGGTCGGTGTTTGACTGTAAACGCGCCGAAGCCACGTAGCTCGACCCGGTCGCCGCGCGCCAATGCCTCGACAATCTCATCGAAGATGACGTTCACGATGCGCTCGACATCACGATGATAAAGATGCGGATTTGCTGCCGCAATTCGCTGAATCAATTCCGACTTGATCACCGCCGCCTCCGGAAGACAAAGTCGTTGTTATTCCTTAGTTTTCGCGAGGGTGCCAAACCGAGACCAAACCGTCAAGCGAAAGCAGCGACAAGGTGCTGTCGGAAGTCAGCGCTTCTGTTAGCCCTTTGGCGCTACCAAGGGCCATATTACGGGCGATTTCGGAGGCAAACGACGTCAAACCCCACGTATTCGCCTGGCTAGGTTTCCAGTCCACCACCTTCAGTTCCTTGCTCACGCCGCGCTCAGTTGTGAGCCATTCGAGCACTTCAGGCTCTCCGCCGATGGCGTCAACCAGCTTGTACTGCTTGGCCTGGCGGCCTGAGAATATGCGGCCTTCCCTGAGACCTGGAACATCGTCGATCGTGATACCGCGGCGGGCTTCGACCAACCCGTTGAACCAGGCAAACCCATCCGCGACCATCTCGGTGGTGACGGCAAGAGCGTCAGGGGTCGCCTTGGTGAGGGGATTGGGCACAGCCTTCAGCTTGCCGCTCTTAACCGTATTCATTTGAACGCCGAGTTTTTCTAGGAGCTCCGTCACCTCGGGCCACTGGACAATGACGCCAACAGAACCGGTGATCGAGTTGCCACGTGAGACAATATGGTCGGTTGCGAGCCCGACAATGTAGCCAGCTGAGGCGGCGACCGTGCCAAATTGCGCCACCACCGGCTTCTTCTTGGCAATCCGGCGCAGCCCCTCATAGAGCGCTTCCCCCCCGGTCGTGGTGCCACCAGGACTGTTGACGTACACAATCAGCGCCTGCACGTGATCCGCGTCTGCTATGTTCTGCAGCATTTTAAGCTGCTCGCGGTCCTCCATGATCGTGCCCGTAATCGAGACGCGTGCGATCTGATCCTCGCTCCAGAGGCCCATGCGACCGTCACCGAGCGACAGGAGAAAGCCCAACGCCAATATAGCGGCAACAACCGCGAGTGTGCGCCAAATCGTTAGTTTCCGGCGCAGCCGGCGGCGGTCCAGAAGGGTGTCGACGTCAAGGATCATTTGTTACTCTCAATCCCGCCTCTGTGCCGCAAATCGGGGCGCTGACACTGGCGCGTTTAGTCGGGCGGTGGGTTTGCGAAGTCTACAGGGAACCCATCCCGTCGAGCCGGACGGCCCTTTTTGCGGGGTTAGCGAACTGTTAATTACCACCTAAGCTAGGCAAGTATCGAGCCGGTATCAACGATCCGATTGGTTCGTTTTCAATCGGGCGCCGGAATTCGACCGCTTGTTTAACGTGAATGGGAGTGAGACCGCATTCCCAATAACAAAAAGCGCGCCGTTGCCGGCGCGCTCCTTATTGTGCTGAAACGTTAACGTCCTAGCTGTCGCTCTTTTCCTCGGCTTCAGCTTCGGCTGCGTCGGTCGCCGGGGCCGCCTCGGCCCCAGGCTCAGATACCGTGCTGTCGGTTTCGTCCGCCTGAGCCTCCGCGCTACCAGCTGCCTCGACTGCGGGCTCCGCATCGCCAGATGCCTCGGCGTCGGCTTCAACAACGTCCTCGTCACCGTCGGTTACATCGCGCTGCTTCATCGCTGCACCCAGGATGTCGCCGAGAGAAGCGCCCGAGTCGGACGAACCGTACTGCTTCACTGCTTGTTTTTCCTCGGCGATCTCAAGCGCTTTTACGGAAACATTGATGCGGCGTGCGGCCTTGTCGAGGCTGAGCACCGCAGCATCCACCTTGTCGCCGACGTTGAAGCGGTCCGGGCGTTGCTCGGAGCGGTCGCGGGAGAGATCGGAGCGTTTGACGAACGTGGTGATGTCGGTGTCGGCGATCTTGACCTCGATACCGTTGTCTTGAACCGCGACGACCTCGCAGGTGACGGTCTCACCCTTTCTGAAGCCACCGATGGTTTCAGCCGGGTCGCCGGAGACTTGCTTGATGCCGAGCGAAATTCGCTCTTTCTGGCTGTCGACATCGAGCACGGCCGCCTGAACAGCGTCACCTTTCTTGTAGTCCTTGATGGCTTCGTCACCGGGACGATTCCAGTCGAGGTCGGAGAGGTGGACCATACCGTCGACGCCGCCGTCGAGGCCGATGAACAGACCGAACTCGGTGATGTTGCGGATCGGCCCTTCGACGATGGAGCCGCGCGGGTGCTCAGCCAGGAAGGCTTCCCAAGGGTTGTCCTGGGTTTGCTTGAGGCCAAGCGAGATGCGACGCTTGTTTGGATCGACCTCGAGGATCTGGACTTCGACTTCCTGGCTGGTCGATACGATCTTGCCGGGATGCACGTTTTTCTTGGTCCAGCTCATCTCGGACACGTGGATGAGGCCTTCGACGCCGGGCTCCAACTCAACGAACGCACCGTAGTCGGCGATGTTGGTGACGGTACCGCTGAAGCGGCCACCAACTGGGTATTTGGCCTCGATGCCTTCCCATGGATCCGACTGCAGCTGCTTCATGCCCAAAGAGATACGCTGCGTATCGGGATTGATGCGGATGATCTGCACCTTCACCGTATCGCCGACGTTGAGGATCTCGGATGGGTGGTTGACGCGCCGCCAAGCCATGTCGGTGACATGGAGAAGACCGTCGATGCCGCCGAGGTCGATGAAGGCGCCGTAGTCGGTGATGTTCTTGACCATGCCTTCGATGACCTGGCCTTCGCCGAGACGCGCGACAATGTCGGCACGCTGCTCCGCCCGTGTCTCTTCGAGCACCGAGCGGCGGGAAACGACGATGTTGCCACGGCGGCGGTCCATCTTGAGGATCTGGAACGGTTGCGGCTGATGCATCAGCGGGCCGATGTCGCGGACCGGGCGGATATCCACCTGGGACCCGGGAAGGAAGGCAACAGCGCCGTCGAGATCAACAGTGAAGCCACCCTTCACCCGGTTGAAGATGACGCCTGAAACTTTCTCACCGGCTTCGTGCTGTTTCTCAAGCCTGTTCCAGCTCTCCTCACGACGGGCCTTTTCGCGGCTGAGGACGGCTTCGCCGCGGGCATTCTCGATACGTTCCAGGTAGACTTCCACCTCGTCGCCGACGCTTAGATCGGCTTCGCTTTCGGGGGTCGAGAACTCGCGGATCGGAACGCGGCCTTCCATCTTCAGTCCGACGTCGATAATCGCCAGATCCTTTTCAATCCCGACGATCTTTCCGGTGACGACACTGCCCTCGTAGACGTCCTCCTTGGCAAGGCTTTCGGCGAGCAGGGCCGCGAACTCATCCTGAGTTGGGTTGAGCTCTTTCGACATTTCAGACTGCGACATGCTTAACTTATGCTCCTCGAGCGTGTTTTTCGGGTAGTTCCGCGGCCGATAAGCAGCGCGGAATCTCGATTTGGGACCGATATGCGAAATCCGACGCGGAACCGACGCAGGTCGGCTCTCAGCGCCGGATACGGCACTTGTGTTCGTGATTTGAGATCGTTGGCTACGGCGATGGGCTTGCCGCCAATGGAGTTTCGGGCCCGCGAAATTTCGCGCACCCTATTGGCTGATCTTCCTCTTGATCAATCCGACCGCAGCGTCGAATGCCGTTTCTATATCCATTTCTGTGGTGTCGAGCAAGTCGGCGTCGTCGGCCCGCCGCATTGGCGCGCTGTCGCGGCCGGCATCGCGGGCGTCTCGATTGCGGATCATAACCAAGGTTTCCTCGTAGGTTACATCCCCGTTTAGGGGCTGGCGTTCGAGAAAACGGCGGCGGGCGCGCTCCTCCGGAGTTGCTGTTACAAATATCTTTGCACAGGCATCAGGGCAGACCACGGTGCCGATGTCACGGCCATCGAGGACAGCGCCCGGAGAGCTTTTGGCGAAGGAGCGTTGGTATTCAAGCAAGGCGGCACGTACTTCGGGAATCCCCGCGATACGGGAGGCTGCTTCGCCAACGCCTGGTTCGCGGAGGCCCTGGTCGTCGAGGCTGGCAGGGTCGAGCGATCTGGCCATCGCGACGGCGGCCCAGGTATCATCGAGGCGAAAGCCGCGAGCTAGGACGTCGCGGGCGACCGCGCGGTAGAGCGAGCCGGTGTCGAGATAAAAAAAGCCCAAGTGTTCGGCGATTTTACGGGCCAGCGTGCCTTTTCCCGAAGCGGCCGGACCGTCGATGGCGATGATCATGGTGTACCAACTCCGGGGGTGTCAGCTCCGGCAGGGGCTTCGAAACGCGCGCCCAAACTCTGCATCAACCCGATGAACTCCGGGAAGCTCGTTGCAATAATTGTCGTGTCGTCAACGGCGACCGGCTTTTCGGTGGCTAGGCCCATGGTCAAGAAAGCCATGGCAATGCGGTGGTCGAGGTGCGTTTCGACAGTACCGCCGCCGGGAACCGCGCCGCCCGTCCCGCGCACGGTCAGGGTGTCGGCTTCGACGTGCGTTGCGACACCGTTCGCTGCCAGGCCGGCCGCCGTCGCCGCCAGCCTGTCGCTTTCCTTGACGCGCAGCTCAGCCAGACCGCACATCACCGTATCACCCGCCGCAAAGCCGGCTAGGCAGGCCAGCACCGGGTATTCGTCAATCATCGACGGGGCACGTTCCGGCGGAACCTGCACCCCTTTTAGGGATGACGCCTTGGCACGGATATCGGCGACAGGTTCGCCGCCAGCTTGGCGCTGGTTCTCAAAGGCGACGTCGGCGCCCATTTCCTGGATAGTCCTATAAAAACCGATCCGCGTCGGGTTGATGAGCACACCTTCCACGGTCACATCGGAACCTGGGACGATCACCGCCGCTGCGACCAAGAAGGCAGCGGAGGAAGGGTCCGCGGGTACGTTCACGTCATCGCCCTGCAGGATCGGATTTCCCGTGACCGTGATGCGCGTTTGGCCTTCGCCGTCAGCGGCCACCGTGACGTTTGCACCGAAAAAGCGCAGCATTCGCTCGGTGTGATCGCGTGTCGGCTCCCGTTCGATCACGGTGGTTTCACCGTCGGCATGCAGGCCGGCAAGCAGGACAGCGGATTTCACCTGGGCCGACGGGACAGGCAGCGGGTACTCCATGGGGACGGGACTGGAGTTGCCACGAACGGTTAACGGCAAGCGGTCGTCGCTACCGGCGAGCACTTCGAGCCCCATTTGTCGCAGCGGATCGAGCACGCGTGCCATCGGTCTGCGGGATAACGACGCATCGCCGACCAGCTCGACAGTGAAATCATGGCCGGCCAGCACGCCCATCATCAACCGCGCTCCGGTCCCCGAATTGCCGAAATCGAGTGGTGAACCAGGCCTCTGGAGGCCCCCGACACCACGTCCCTGCACCTGCCAAACGTCGCCCTGCTTGGTGGCAGGGGCGCCCATTGCCGTCACTGATTTGGCCGTGTTGATCACATCCTCGGCTTCGAGAAGTCCATGGATTCTTGTGGTCCCCAGGCTCAAAGCACCGAGTAGCAAGGCGCGATGCGAGATCGACTTGTCGCCGGGGACGGTCAGCCGGCCTGACAAGGGGCCAGTGGCGCACGAGGACTGCGGTTTTGGAATGGCGTTCGACAAGGGACTTCCGTTTCAATAAAGGAGTGGACCGCTGGGCTCCTGCGACGACGTAGGCAGCCCTTTCGGTGCGACCTTGCATTTTACAGCTACGCGCCAAGGTTACAGCAATGCGCAAAGGGCGCTGTCAATGGCGTCAAACTACCGAACCGGCGGCCGAGGCGGAATACACCGTTGAAAGATGCCGCTATTGCCAAGTTCGCTCAGGTTGGTTTTGACAGCAGCCCGGTCGTGTGGCAGACGGCAGCGAATAGATTTTCAATAAGACACAAAAGGCTCAGCCAAACGATGGGAACAGTCGACGCCCGCGGCACAAAACGGAGCTGCCAGAACAATGACTGCGGCGCCCGCTTTTATGATCTGAACCGCGACCCGATCACCTGCCCGATCTGCGATGCGGCCTACACGATCGCGCACGCGCCGGCCCGCGCCGTCATCATCCCCGAAGAACCGAAGCCGAAGGTTGTAGAAAAGCTGCCGGAGGAAGAGGCTGACACGGAAGAAAAAGCCGCCGCGGAAGAAGGCGAACTCGCCGACATCGAAACTGATGAGACGATTCCGGACGACGACGATGAGTCGGATGTCTTCCTCGAGGCCGAGGAGGAAGACGAAGGTAATGTCACAGACATTATCCCTGGCATCGCGGAGGGCGAGGGCCAGGAAACCTGAAACTAGCGGCCCTATGGCGGGGCGCTTGCGACGGTGGAAGCGTGAGCGGCGCAGTTTTGGCTTGCAGTTTCAGTTCCAAGACCTTAATCAACGCGGTCTCAAGCAGCCGCGCCTCGGGGCTGGTTGATTGATCCCAAATGCAAGGGGCCGTAGCTCAGTTGGGAGAGCGCTACAATGGCATTGTAGAGGTCAGGGGTTCGATTCCCCTCGGCTCCACCACCCTTCTGTGAAGTCCTTTGCAGAATTGAGATTTTTCGGCGGGATTCCCAAACTTTTCGGGAAGGGTTGGGAGTCGGTGTTCGGATTTCGAGTCCTGAGGCGCTCTATAGCAGCTTGCGCCAGTACCCTTTGCTCAGCCGCCTTGGTGTAGCGCGACACTTCCTGCAGCGTGGCGTGGCCCGTGATAGATGCGATTTCGTTCGCCGTGCAGCCGGCCTCGGCAAGACGCCGTGCCGCCGCCTTCCGTAATCCATGTGCCACGCAGCGATCGGGCAAGCCGGCCCGAGAAATCTTGTCGGCCATGTAATTGCCAAAGCCGTTGCTGGTGAACGGCCGACCGAAGGCGGTTTGCAGGATCATTTCACCTTCCCGCCCGCAGTTGTCGAGAACTTCCTTGAGAGCAGGATGGATCGGGATCCAGAGCTTCACGCCGCTCGTGCGCTTGGTCCCGGAGCCACTGGTTGATGACGACACGGGCTTGGTCGATGCTTGTACACCACTCAGCATTCAGCACCTCGCGGCGCAGCGTTCCATTGAACCGCTCGTTATATCCATTCTCCCATGGTGAGCCCGGATAGATCTGGATCGGCTTGA
>Ga0209013_10005835_pt1 | contig 10553 bp, 9 predicted proteins | sample Cruoilmetagenom2_FD_187291 | JGI IMG/M metagenome (GOLD analysis project Ga0209013, IMG submission 187291) | Oil polluted marine microbial communities from Coal Oil Point, Santa Barbara, California, USA - Sample 2 (SPAdes) (version 2) | ecosystem: Environmental > Aquatic > Marine > Oil seeps ...
CCGCATGACACATGTAACATACGGCAAGGGTTGCGCTCGTTACCGGACTTAACCGGACACCTCACGGCACGAGCTGACGACAGCCATGCAGCACCTGTACAGGCTCCCCGAGGGGTCGGTCACCTTTCGGATCCCTACCACCTGTATGTCAAACCCGGGTAAGGTTCTTCGTGTAGCATCGAATTAAACCACACGCTCCGCTGCTTGTGCGGGGCCCCGTCAATTCCTTTGAGTTTTAACCTTGCGGTCGTAGTCCCCAGGCGGTGGACTTATCGCGTTAGCTACGGCACTGATGGATTTTACCCCACCAACGCCCAGTCCACATCGTTTACAGCTAGGACTACCGGGGTTTCTAATCCCGTTTGCTACCCTAGCTTTCGCGTCTTAGCGTCAGGAATGGTCCAGGAGGCCGCCTTCGCCACTGGTGTTCCTCCCGATATCTACGCATTTCACCACTACACCGGGAATTCCACCTCCCTCTACCACCCTCTAGTCTGGTAGTTTTGAACGACCTCTCCCAGTTGAGCCGGGAGCTTTCACATCCAACTTACCAAACCGCCTGCACGCGCTTTACGCCCAGTAAATTCGGATAACGCTCGGATCCTACGTTTTACCGCGGCTGCTGGCACGTAGTTAGCCGATCCTTATTCCGGGGATACTGTCCTTCCTCATCTCCCCGAAAAGCACTTTACGACCCGAAGGCCTTCATCGTGCACGCGACGTTGCTGCATCAGGCTTTCGCCCATTGTGCAAAATTCCCTACTGCTGCCACCCGTAGGTGTATGGACCGTGTTTCAGTTCCATTGTGGGGGGCCACCCTCTTAGGTCCCCTACCCGTCTTCGCCTTGGTAGGCCATTACCCTACCAACTAGCTGATGGGACGCAGGCCCCTCCCGAAGCGGATTACTCCTTCAGTCACAAGGCCTCTAACCCTCGTGACCACATGGGGTATTAGCAACTCTTTCGAGTTGTTATCCCCCTCTTCGGGGCAGGTCACCAACGCGTTACTCACCCGTTCGCCACTAGGAAACCTCCGTACGAATACAAAGGCTCCTCGTTCGACTTGCATGTATTAGGCACGCCGCCAGCGTTCATCCTGAGCCAGGATCAAACTCTCCGCAAAAAATTTCACATCGGAGATGTGTTTGGGTCTTACTTTGTAAAACTTGATATGACAGGGGGTGCTTTCTATCACTCTTCAGTTGTTAAGGTTCTGCAAACAAGCGGGCTGGATTTTACCAGCATCATTATCGCCTGTCAAGCCGCCTTAGAGACACAACACCGATGTCTGTTTGGTTCTCGACATCGGCCGTCAGACCAATATTCTGCTGCACTGGTCTCTGACGCAGTGGCGTCTAATTAGGTTGTAAGCAATCTGCCCACGCAGGGCTAGATCTCGACTTTGCGATTTGCGAGTCCTATTATAAGCGAGCCTCCCAAAATGTCAAGGCTTTTTCACGTATTGGACGTATGCTTGTATCTTCTCAAAGTGCCAACTTGCAACTCGCCAATTATACAGACTTCCCCCAAGATGTCAAGGAGGAAATCTCAATATTTATCATTCTCGGTGTAAATAAAGTAGGTGGTAGGATGCCGTCTGTTAATCCATCAATTGCCTTCCGGATAGCGCACGGTGAAGTGTATTTGTATCTGCATATTCCAAGTCACCACCAACAGGTAAACCACGGGCTAAGCGGGTGATCCGGAGTCCGAGCGGCTGCAGCTGCTGGCTGATATACATTGCGGTTGCATCTCCTTCTAAACTCGGGTTTGTCGCCAATATAATCTCCTTGACTTCTCCACTTGTCAACCTGGCGATGAGCTCTCGGATTTTCAGATCATCTGGCCCAACCCCCTCAACGGGTGATAGAGCCCCATGCAGCACGTGGTATCGCCCCTGATAGGCAGATGTTCGCTCGAGGGCGAAAACATCTAACGGTTCCTCAACAACGCACAGGAGAGATGGGTCTCGTTGAAAGTCTGCGCAGATCTCACATTCGGGATTTGCGGCAGCAGTGATATTGAAACATGTTTGGCAGTTAGCTGTGCCTGCCTGCAGATCGTTTACAGCAGAAGCCAGCTCTTGGCTGAAATCCGCTGGCGCTCGCAGCAAGAAAAACGTCAGTCGTGAGGCAGTTTTCGGGCCAACTCCGGGAAGACGAGAAAATGCATTCACACACTTCTGGATCGGCTCTGGCAGGATCATTTAGTGAATTTTCCCTTGATTACTTAATGCAGCATACGAGCTGCGATAATCATGCAGGCGTTAGAAAGGCAATCCGCCAGTTAACGGGCCTAAACGTTCTGCGGCCAGCTCGCGCGATTTATCAAGCGCGCTATTGAATGCGGTCAGGACAAGGTCCTGCAGCATCTCCGCGTCCCCAGCCTGAATAAGTTCGGGGTCAATTTCGACAGCCTGGCAGCGTTGATCACCAGTGACTTGCACAACTACAGCACCGCCACCTGCAGACGCGCTAACGACTTCATCAGCAAGTTGAGCTTGCGTGGCCTGTAGTTGCTCTTGCAGTTTCTGCAGCTGCTGCATCATTCCCGCTGGGTTATTACCCTTAGGTGCTTTGAATTTCGCCATATTACCCTCGTCTTTCTAATATTTTCAGTATTCACGATTGCTTGAAAACGGTCGAGATCAATTTGTGGGGCTCGAATCCTACTGAATATCCACAATCTCCCCGCCCAAATCGCGTACTGCTGCGGCAACCATGCCATCAGAATCTATGTCGGGGGGGATTTCTCCACCCTGCCCGGCTGACACGACGCATTTAACTGGCACTTCATATTGCAATACGTCGTAGAGTGCCCGCTGAAACTTCTCTATGTTCTGTTCCTTCTCCATCTTCGATTTCAGTGTTTCCGAAAAGCCAATAAATAACGTCCCATCTTTAACACCAAGCAATTTGCCGGACTTGATTAAAGCTTCAGTTTGCAGGCTCTCAGCCCTGACGCGAGCAAGGATCTTTCCCCAATTTGCCTGAAGTGTTTTTATGTCTAAGCCCCCTGAGATAGAACTCTCTTGATATTCTCCTGCCTCTTCCTGCACTGCGCCCTCGTTGGCAGCCTCCGGTAAATTCTGGGCAATCTTCTCACGAGCAGTCCCAACCCCTCCTTCTGGAGCTGGGGTTGGCTTTATATCCGGTGGTTGGTCGTGGAGCAAGTGTAGTGCCTCAGAATAAGCAAGCTCGAGGGGCAATGCGGGCTGCCAGTTATTTCGGGTATCATTGGCAGCTTGATTAAAAATTCGAATAATCTGCAGTAAATTCTGCTGTTGATAACTATGTGCATAATCAAGCATCTTCTGCCGTTGTTCTAGGTTGGCATCAATTTGATCAGCGCTGCCCATTTGAACAAGCAGCACATTGCGCAGGTAGTCGACTATCTGGCGGGCGAATTGTCGAGGATCGCTGCCAGCATCTAATGTCTTGTGAATGGTCTCCAAACCAGCGGCGGTTTCACCAGCGACCATCCAATCGATCATCTCGAGAACTGCGCTGCTTGTAGCTGTCCCCAAGATAAGCTGGGCATCTGCAAGTCTGATTTGATCACCAGAGGAAGCCAACTGATCAAGAAGTGAGATCGCATCACGCATCGATCCGGTAGCCTGACGAGCAATAAGTTCTAAAGCAAGCTCCTCATATTGAACATTTTCAACGTCAGCGATGCGCTGCAAATGCGCGACGATTTCTTTAACTGATATATTGCGGAACTCATGCCGCTGACATCTGGAAAGCACCGTGGCTGGAATTTTGTGGATTTCTGTAGTTGCCAGGATGAAAACTGCGTGCGGGGGAGGTTCCTCAAGGGTTTTCAAGAATGCATTAAACGCTGCTGTTGAGAGCATGTGGACTTCATCGACGATATAGATCTTATATTGCCCCTGGTTGGGGGAAAAGTTAATCTTATCGCGCAGGTCGCGCACATCATCAACGCTAGTATTTGAAGCAGCATCGATTTCGATTAGATCGAGGAAACGCCCTTTGTTAACCGCTTGACAGCAATCACATTCATCACACGGTCTGGTGCTCCGATCTGGATCCAAGCAGTTTAATGCTTTCGCCAAGAGGCGCGCTGTGGTCGTCTTACCTGTGCCCCGCGGGCCAGCAAACAATAACGCATGGGCGACACGATCAGCCGCAACGGCGTTACGCAATGTTGAGATCACGTGATCTTGACCAATCACATCTTCCCAACGCTGAGGTCTCCATTTTTGATACAGTGCTTGAACCATATTCTGCTCGGAGCTAACAAAGAACTCAACAAAAATCCTACAACCCTTGGGTAGAAGGGTTGTTTAATCTCGCTTTATAGTAAGTAGACAGCAGTATTTTCTTTGAATCAGATAGGTGATTCGATAGGAGGTAGTGTATCAGAAGCCACCCTTGTGGTCAATTCTAACTCATGCTTCACAACCAATGGCGATAACTGCAAACTGATCAGCGGGGTTTCCAAATTATTAAGATTAATCTTCGTGTTGATGGACCCAACTTGAGCTGCAAACATTGTGATGGCGGCTTGCCAACTCGCTTCAAATACAGCAGGCGGCGAATCGGTTTCTGTGTCTAGCGAATATCGTTCCCAAGCATGCAGTAAGTATTGGCGAGCGAGGTGAATTTCCTCGAGGAGCGACTTCCTGTTCTCAATCCAGGGCAAAGTAAACCCTGCATTATGGATGACGTGATAAGACAATCTCCATTCTGGATCCTCATACGGGTGTTGAGCCAGTTTTATCGGTTTACCTCTACCTGCAAGGTTATCAAAATCCCCTCTATTTATTGCTTGTTGGATACTTTTGTCAACAGAATACATAACAACTAATCATACCCGGTTATATGTTGGTTGATCGCAGTCTCAAGGTTATGGGACAACGTAAGTCGTGTGCACTTCCCCTTGTGCGTCGAGCAACGTCGCTTTCTCTCCCGAGTTCCAAACAGGGCCGTTCAGTTCCCAATATAAATCCAGCACAGTTGTCACACCAGATGTGGTCCAAACGTTCACAGCTCCCCCCTCATAGAACTCTAATTGTGGGAACACGAAAGTATTCCCATCTTCATCCTCCATCTTCCATCCAGCCAACGAGAGCGGTCCATCCCCCGTCCGAACAAGGAAGACGCGTTCAGTGGCTAAATCTCCCGCACCAATCACACTGTTAATCGCTACTCGTGGCTCTTGGAGAGGTCCAGATGGCGTGGTTATTTGTTTTGGTGATGGTGTAGCCGTAGCGGTTTTATCGACTGTAGGTGTAGGTTTTTGGGGGACCGGTACGTAGAGTATGATGCCAGCACTGAGCGAATTTGGATCGTCTAAACTGTTCAATTCCATCAGCTCTGTGACATCAACATCATACTGGCGTGCAATCTCTCCAAGCGTATCATTTTGTTTAACTAGATATTCAATGATATTTACTTCTGGAGCACTGGTTGGTGGCAGGGTGGGAGAAGGCAACAATATCCCGAGCGGAGCCCCTGTGTCAGGCTCAGCATCAAGATCAGCAGGCACTTCTTGAGTACTAGAAGGTGCCAAATCCATAGCCATAGGTCCGGTAGGTGGACGGAACTGTTCCCACAACACTAGAACGGTTACTACCGTGCAGGCGGAAACGAACACATTGATCAACAGGTAATAAAACAATCGTTTGTAATTATTCATATGTCAACGCTCCCCAAGAAATCATAGCATAATAATATCAGGGATACAATCCTTTTTATATCATGACCAGATGGTGTTAAGCAGATCTTCGACCGAAGAAAAAGGTAACAATTTAGAATCCCAATGAGCTATAGACAACTCTAACCTTTAACAACAGTAATTCTACGTCATGTTGCAAGAAATCTGCCGTTGGCGTTAATTAGGTTTGCTAGCGATCTTCTAAAATCCTGCTAGGTTATCAGATTCGGGTCAGCAGATTTCAAGACAGTGAGGACAGAAGCGACAGGATATCGGGAATGACTAAACGATCAACACTTTGTTGTTATGCTGACAATATAAATCGCACAAATTGGACAACTCTAATCTTATATTAATGCAGTGTATATGAAAAGGGTATATTATTAAAAATGACACCTGCCCTCCCTTTTATTGGTAAAACAGGTGTCTTCCCCGGATGAAACCTTCAGCACGCCCCCCCCGTGTTGGCGGCATTCGGTGGACCTCCTTAGATTGCCGGGCGTGCACCCCACGTCCGGCGGTCTTGTTTAATCACCACCCCCTCCATCTCAACCGGCCATCGTTAAGTTGTTCTAAAGACTTCCAGGAGTAGGACTTACCCCTGGCGGCGAAAGAACCCGCCTGCCAATAACAGCGCGGTACCCACGACGACGAATACTGCCACCACCAGCAGCAGGCTTGAATCGGTGTCTTTATCCTCAGATAGATTTCCTGGCAGATCAGATGCCGGACTGTTATCTGGCGAAATAAATACTGTTGGGGCTGAAGCTAACACTTCTTGAGAAAGCTTTTCTTTTGTCTGTGTTAAAGCAGGTTTTGTTGTTGGCCGTATAGTACGGGTTGGAATAACCTTATCACTCTCTTCGTCCGGTCCAGACTCTGCTGCAGTTGGGAGCAAGGATGCATCAGCGGTTGCTGTTGGTTCTGCAAGCTTGACCAACAGCTCATCACCCGGAAAAATCAAGGCACTCGGGCTCAATCCATTTAGTGTCAATAACTCACTAAGTTCGATATTATATATTGCAGCGATATTCCAAAGAACCTGTCCTTGCTGAACAACATGAATGATCGATCCATCAGGCTGAGGCGTGGCGGCAGCTACTGACACAATAAAAACTTGGGTTGGGCTTGAATCAGCTAGCGGATAAGCAGTGGGGGAAACTGTATCATCAGGAGACTGTGGGCTGGTGGAGCCGGCAACATATCCTGCATCAAGGGTGAAATATACTGCATCACCAGAAATTGCTACCCCGGCACCAACATCCTGATAATCAGGAGATAGCATTGTGTTGAGATGCAATGCATCGCCTTGCCACAATTGCATGGCAAAGTCCATAGAGACCTGGTTCCCCCCAGCGATATTTTCTGACACAAATACAGCTGCACCGTCGCCATAACCAAATGCGATTGCTCTATCACGCGCGCTTGTGCCCCCTACTCCGGTGTGCGTAATGGAGCCAATGGAAGCCTGATACTCGCTGTGCGTTTGGGCTGCAGCCATCAGGGCGGCATCAACTCGATAGGGCGGCAAACCGTTTGAGACACGCAGTTGGTTCACCCTTTGGATGATGTCATAACTGCTGACCGTCTGGGCGTGGGCGTACGGAACCATGTCCATGCCCATAAAAATTAGAGGTAGCAGTATAAAGACAACCAGCCAAGTGCTATGGCTTGGCAGGTAATTCCGAATAACTTTCACGAGCAAATCTTCCCACCATTGAATATCACCTCAAATCCGGTCAATCACCCAATTTCGGCGGGCATATGCCACTGGAGTGCTATGATACGGCTTCTGAGCTCATTATGTGATTCGTCAGATGCCGAAGTAGGGGCATCTATATTATCATTGAAAACCTGGGCGTGTCCACTAGACAATGGATCAGCTAACTGTTGAGCGAGATAACCCCATCCCTAAAGTAAAAACATCTGCTCTGTTTAACGCCAGAAAATCGCTAACTGCGTTTCCCCAGAAGAACCACATCCATTCATATCTGCGGAGTTTCCAGGATTTATCATCATGCTTATCTCATTACAATAATCTACTACTAGATTATTTTCGGTTCGGTCAATCATTTTTTAGTATCCCCAATGTCTTCAGGTGGGAATTGATTTCCATGGATCGGCAGGGACACACTTCCGGTTTGGGATGTCCCTTTGTATGATTGGCAGCAGAAAACATCTCCCAACAGACAAAGGAGAAATCTGTCGGGAGATATTTCGGGTAGTTCAAGTTGTATATTAGTCAATTACCGAGAGAGACCAATAACTACGATCGGCCTCATTATCTGGATCGAGATAGAAAGGGTCGGCATCCAGCTGTATCTGAAACCCGTGCGATCTCCAAAGCCGTGAGGCAATCTTCTCGGGCTGGTTTCCCAAACCATAACGGTTGAAGTATTCACAAATACGCTGCACATCCCTTGTGAATATCTCAAAGGCATTTTGGGATTCTAGAGGAGCAACGACTTGGGGAAAGTCGATCAGGACAAGCTTGTTGGCCTTGTACAGGATGTTATAAGCGGATAGATCACCATGGACAATACTCATACCAAGCATAAGATCAATATTCCAGAGGATTCTTTCAAATAGGTCCTTCGTCTGGTCCTGTTTCAAGCGTACTCTATTCAAAGTCGATGCTGCCTGCCAGGGGTCGCCGATATATTCCATTAATATCGCGTTATGCCCACGAGCAAGCGGGCGCGGTACATCTGCACCAGCAGCATGCAGTTTCTTTAGTGCTTGATACTCATACTCAATCCATGATTCATGCAGCAGCTGCAATCCAAATGTTGTTCGCTTTCGAATTGCCTGCAACATGCCATCGTTGGTGATCTGGTTTCCGCTAGAGTCGAGATCAGTGCGACCTTCACGGTACAGATAATCGTTGCGCAGATTACGAAACTTGCGTGGTCGATAGACTTTTGCAGCCAGCAATTCCGCCCCAGAAGTCTCGTTTCCAAGGCACTGATAAACATTCGCTTCCTTGCCTCCCTTGATCAGTCTCAGAACATCGTCAAGCCATTGTTCATCGAAAAAACTGCCTAGTGCGTCTTGGAGCCATTCTCGCTCGTGTCGAGAAGCCTGGTATGCAAAGTTAATTCTCTCACCTCCACTGTGGTCCGAAATTTCAACCAACACCTCCTCTTCAGGTTTCTTGGCTACATGATTGGGTTTGTAAGTAGCCACACGATGCTGGTGACGGTCGGCGTAGATTTCATAATCATCGTCGAGAAACATATTGGGGTTCAAGCGCGGCATGATGTATATCCTTATTTATGATTGTCTGTATTAATTTTGATAAACGAGTCGTGCTTTCAAACTTCAAACCAAGCTGGATGTTATATACAATCTCACTCATCGAACACCTCCAAACAAAAACCACGGGCGACTTCCCGTGGTTTGTCATATCTAGCTATTTTGCCTAATAAATACAAAAACCACGAGCCATGTGCACCCGTGGTCGCAACACTCACCTTATTAGTTGATCAGGTGGAAGCCACGCAGCGCACAAAATATTCACGATCTATCTTGCATGAGATTCTGCTGTTATTCATATTTGTGCGCCTCCTTTTTATAAGATTCCATCCGGACACGGCAAGTCTACCATGCTGTGAATGAGCATGTCAACCCAATGTCCCTCTCATCAATAATAGTAATCTTGTATGGCGGATTTTCAGTGAGCTGACGGATTTCGGGAAAATATGCTAAACTACAATTAGAACAAAGCGATGAAGTTATGGTACTATTATCTAGATCAACAGAGATTTTAGCGTTTCGAAATTCCTTCGCCCATTGTGTGGATCGACCCGTAAAGTTCAACATTGCTGTGCTTTCACTAGGAGGAGGGTGCAATGGCATTCGAAGATATGGAAAACGTAGACGACAGTGAATTCGATTTTGATGACGTACCCCCCCCTGAAGACACGGGCAATCGGACATTTATTATCATAGCCAGTGTCCTGGGCGCGATCGCGGTTATTGCATTAATATGCATCGTTGTTTACGCCGCCGTCCTCCGACCTCTGAACCGCGACCGCGAAGCCACACAGGTTGCTCAACTCAATGCCCAAAACACAGAAGTCGCTTATCAGATCACCCAAACTCTACTGGCGAAATCGTTCACTGCCACGCCTACGCCTAATCCCACTGCCGCCCCCACAAAAACCAGGACTCCTTTACCTCCAACAGCAACACTTGTCCCGGAAGTAGTCGAGGATACGCCAACGGCAACAGCGGTACCTCCCACAGCAACACCGACGGCGACTGCGACTTCAAAACCCAGCCTCTCCGTCTCAGGAGAAGTCCCCAAGACTTGGACTCTGAAAACCGGGGAATTCCCATACTGCATCGCGCGAAGGTTTGATGTCAATCCCGCTGAATTAATCCAATTGAGTAGTTTATCGGGATATTCCACCTATTACGCTGGCATGGTCTTGGAAATTCCACAATCGGGGGATGAATTCCCAGTTGAAAAAAGCTTGCTTTCCCATCCTGCCACCTATACAGTCCAATCTGGTGACAGCATTTATTCCATCGCCTGCAAATTTGGTGATGTCGACCCATTCGCTATCGCAGCAGCGAATGGTCTAGAGTCTCTGTATAAATTGTCACCTGGCCAAGTCTTGCAAATCCCGTAAATTTCCCCTATAAGGCAATCTATTAGGGCGCGGTTGAGATTACAGCCGCGCCCCATATTTTTAAAAAAACTCACCCAACATGCAATCGGGTTAGATGGACTTTTAGATTTTAGATATCCTCACCTCAAACACAGGATACTGCACAATCAAATTACTTATCCCTATAAGAGATTTTGTTTTGGATAAACTGAACCGCAGGCCACATGCATCAACTCAAGTTTTCTTTCCACCGCACGA
>Ga0209013_10005836_pt1 | contig 10552 bp, 10 predicted proteins | sample Cruoilmetagenom2_FD_187291 | JGI IMG/M metagenome (GOLD analysis project Ga0209013, IMG submission 187291) | Oil polluted marine microbial communities from Coal Oil Point, Santa Barbara, California, USA - Sample 2 (SPAdes) (version 2) | ecosystem: Environmental > Aquatic > Marine > Oil seeps ...
GGCCAAGGAGAAATTCGATCGATCCAGGCCGCACGTGAACATCGACTTGGTACTGCCCTTGGGACGCCGCGAGCAGGTGCTGCAAGAAGTCGGAGAGTAGGCGCAGGATGAACTTGTTGCACGAGCTGCCACCCGGGCCTGACGCAGGGTCAGGAGAGTTTGATCCCAGGGTCATCTATGTTGTGGTTGAGGTGCCCAAAGGCAGCCGGAACAAGTACGAATATGACAAACGGCAGGGCTTTGTCAAGCTAGATCGGGTGCTCTTCTCGCCTATCCACTACCCGGGCGATTACGGGCTGATCCCACAGACCCACTATGACGACGGCGATCCCCTGGATGTGTTGGTGATGGTCAACGAACCAACCTTTCCAGGCTGTATCATCGAGGCCCGGCCCATTGGCCTGTTCCGCATGATGGATCGTGGCGTGGCCGATGACAAGGTCCTGGCTGTCCCCGCCTACGACCCGAACTTTCGGGACTATTATGACCTGCCCCATATCCCACAGCACTTTCTTGCCGAGACGGGGCATTTCTTCGAGGTGTACAAGGAGCTCGAAGGGATACAGACTGAAGCGCTGGGTTGGGAGCGGGCGACTGTGGCGTGGGATCAGATCTTGTATGCCGTAGACCTGTATCGCCAAAGGCTCGCGCAGTCGCAGGACAAGCGTGCGGAGGCCGGGCCGGAGGATTAACAATGGAGGTTGTGCCAGGCCTCCACTGGGTGGAGAGCATCTGGGACACCAAGGTCTACGTCCTGTTCGAGGCGGAGCGCATGGTGCTCATCGACGCCGCCACGCCGGGTCGCGCGGGAGCCGTGTGGCGCTATCTCGAGTCGCTGGGCCATCCACCGCAAGCCGTAGACGAGATCTGGCTGACCCACGGCGACATTGACCACATGGGCAGTGTAGCCGCCCTCAAGACCGGTTCCGGGGCCAGCGTGGTGGCTCACTGGGCTGATGCACCCCTGGTGGATGGACAGGCAGACCGAGAATTGGGACCACTGCCGCTGGCTGGCTCGTACCAGCGGCTGGTAAACTGGGGTATCCGCCGGCTTTTGCGATACACGCCGGCGCAGGTGGACCACCTGGTGGACCATGGCGACGACCTGGGGGGCTGGCAGGTCGTACACGTTCCAGGGCACACCGCGGGAAGCATCTGCTTCTATCAAAAAGAACGCGGCATTGCCATCGTCGGGGATGCGCTCAATCACCGGCAGGGCCGGTTGGGGGCGCCGCCTCCGATGTTTACCCCCGACATGGCCAGGGCCCACGAATCCATTCGCCGGATCGCCGCCCTCGACTTTGAGGTCTGCTGTTTTGGCCACGGCCCACCGCTGGTGGAGAATGCCCGGCAGCGGGTGCAGGCCTTTGCAGAGTCTCTATGAGCAGCGGCCATTCAGAGATGCGAAGGTAACCTCTTGGCAGCTCTGAATGGATGGGAGAGATCAAACGATGCTTCTAGGCAAGGTAGTAGGCACGCTGGTGGCCACGCAAAAGGACGAGAAGCTCGAGGGCTTCAAGTTCCTCGTGGTCAAACGCTTGAACATCGATAATAAAGAGACCAGCGATTACGTGATCGCCGCCGATGCAGTACAGGCCGGCGTTGGCGACGTGGTGATGTATGCCACCGGTTCGTCTGCCCGGCAGACCGTGCTGACCGACAAGAAGCCCTGCGACGCAGTGCTCATGGCCATTGTGGACACCTGGGAAGTCGACGGCCAGGTCAAGTACTCGACTGGAGACGCATGACGCTTTCTCTTGACGAACGGCGCATCGCTGAAATCGTACAGCAGGTCGTAGCCGGGTTGAGAGAAACCGGCGCTAATCAGCCGCCTCCGGTCGCGGCAGTGCAGCCACCTCTGGCTGCGCCAGCGCAGCTCACAGGCTCGCCGGTGATGCCGGCAGAGGGTCAGGAGGGCGTCTACCCGGACATCGATGCGGCCATTGCGGCAGCGGCCGTGGCGCAGCAGCGGTTGGCCGACATCCCGCTGGAACGGCGAGCAGCAATCATTGAGGCTATGCGCCAGGCAGCCGTGGAGAGCGCCCAAGTCCTGGCCAGGTCCGCCTGGCAGGAGACAGGTATGGGCCGTCAGGAGGACAAGGTCGAGAAGAACCTTCTGGTGGCCGAACGCACGCCGGGCACGGAAGCGCTGCAGGCGCGCGCCTGGACCGGTGACCGGGGGTTGACGCTGGTGGAACGAGCGCCCTACGGCGTCATCGGCGCCATAACGCCGAGCACCAATCCGACGTCCACCATCATCTGCAACGCCATCGGCATGGTGGCCGCCGGCAATGCGGCGGTGTTTAACGCCCACCCCGGGGCGAAGCAGTGCTCCGCTCAGACCGTTCAGCTCCTCAACCAGGCTGCCCTGCGCGCAGGGGGTCCGCCCAACCTGATCACTTGTCCTTCCGAGCCAACCATCGACAGCGCCCAGCATCTGATGCGGCATCCCACCATTCGCCTGCTGGTTGTGACCGGCGGACCCGGTGTGGTGCGCGAGGCCATGGGCTCCGGGAAGAAGGCTGTCTGTGCCGGACCAGGCAACCCACCCGTCGTGGTGGACGAAACCGCGGATCTGGAACAGGCCGCGCGGGACATTGTCAAGGGCGCATCCTTTGACAACAACGTGGTTTGCATCCTGGAAAAGGAGATCATCGCCGTTGACGCCATTGCCAGCCAGCTAAAAGCCATCATGCTTCAGCGCGGGGCGGTAGAGATCACTTTGCCGCAATTGGACCGCTTGATGAGAGTCATTCTGGCCGAGGATCATGGCCCCGGGAAACACGGGGTCGTGAACAAAGCCTTCGTGGGCAAGTCGCCCAGCGTGATCCTGCGCGAAATTGGCGTAAACGTTGACGAGGGAGTCAGGCTGGTCCTGGCGGAGACGGACGCCCAGCATCCCCTGGTCTGGACCGAACAGCTCATGCCAGTCATGCCCTTGGTGCGGGTACGCAACGCCGCCGAAGCCATCGACCTGGCCAAAGTCGTGGAACAGGGCATGGGTCACACGGCAATGATCCACTCCAAGAACCTGGATGTATTGAGCCGCATGTCGCGCGAGATCAATACCAGCATTTTCGTCAAGAACGGCCCCAGCCTGGCTGGCTTGGGCTTTGGCGGCGAGGGCTTTACCTCTTTCTCCATTGCTAGCCCTACCGGCGAAGGGGTGACCAGTGCCATCGATTTCACCCGCGTGCGCCGGTGTGCGATGGTGGACTCATTCCGTATTGTCTAGACCGGTTCATTGTATTTTGCGAACCAGGGCCATCTCCAGACGTTCGTCTTTACCGGAGGGCGACCCGCCATGTCCCGCGGCACAGGCAAGGCACGTGCATGGCCAGGAGTCCTGGGGAGTCCTCTTTCCTGCCGTAGGCGATTCGGAGTGACCTGTAATTCAGCTTGTAACAGATGTGTGGTATACTGTGCTGCGCTGTAGCATGAACAGCGAGAGATCGGCCAAGACCATGGAGCAAAGATCTGGTATACGGTTCCTGAGTCAGGGATCAACGGTTTCCGGCAGGAGATATTGACCGTGGTACGCACCCAACCAACAAAGGTCCTCGTCCCTGTGATTGTGGTCTTGGTGCTGGCCTTGGCTGCTTGCGCCAACTCGGCAGCGGCCCAGGAACACTTTGAGAAAGGCAACGAGCTCGCCCAGGCTCTTCAGTTCGAGCAGGCCATTGTAGAATTCGAAGCGGCGCTGGACGAGGACCCAAAATTCGTCTCGGCCAGGATCAACCTGGGCGTTGCCCATTATCAGCTTGGCCGCCTGGACGAAGCCATCGTGCAGTATCAGAAAGCGATAGAACTGGAACCAGAGGACGCCGACATCCACTCCAATCTCGCTGCGGCATACGTGCAAATGAGTCAACTCGACGAGGCGCTGCAAGAGTACCTGATCGCGGTTGAGCTCAATCCTGAGCTGGCCGAAGCCCATTTTGGATTGGGTGTCGTTTACTCACAGAACGGCAAGATCGATGAAGCGATCCAGGCCATCGAGCGGTTTCAGGATCTGGACACTGGAGCAGACCCGACCGCTACCGGCCTGGCCAAACAATACTTGCAGCAACTCAAAGGCCCTTGACATGTATGAACTCACGACGCTGGACAACGGTCTCCGCATCCTGACTGTGGCAATGCCCCACGTCCATTCGGCAAGCCTTGGATTCTTTTTGGGCGTGGGCTCGCGTTACGAGGACAAGGCGCTGGCCGGGGCATCCCATTTTGTCGAGCACATGCTCTTCAAAGGCACGGCCAACAGGCCCACGGCTCTGGAGATTGCCGAGGCCATCGAGGGCAAGGGGGGCATCTTTAACGCCAGCACCGGCCTGGAAGCGACGCTGTATTGGGCCAAGGTCGCAGCCCACCATCTGCCCGAGACGCTGGACGTTCTGAGCGACATGCTCCTGCGCGCCAGATTCGACCCCGATGAGATTGAAAAAGAGCGGACGGTCATCTATGAGGAGATCAGCTATACTCTCGATGCGCCCGAAGGCATCGTGCAGATCGCCGTGAACAGGCTTCAGTGGCCCGATCATCCTCTGGGACGGGACGTCGCCGGCACCCGCGACAGCGTGGCAGGACTCGGGCGCCCGGCGTTGCTTTCCTACCTGGGCGACCACTATCGCCCCAGCAGGACCGTGCTCGGGATTGCCGGAGGGGTGGAACACAAAGCGGTAGTGAACTGGGCTCAAGCGCACCTGGGCGAGTGGGAGCCCGGCCCAACCTTCTCGTTCGAGCCGGCTCCATCGAAGCACAATGGTCCCAACGTACACATCGAATCCAAGGATACAGAACAGGCGCACATCTGCCTGAGCTTCGAGGGTTTGTCCCGCTGCCATCCCGACCGGCACACGCTGCGCCTGCTCAACGTAATGCTGGGCGAAGGAATGAGATCCCGTCTGTTCCAGCAGGTGCGCGAGCGCTTGGGCCTGGCCTACAGTGTCGACTCTTTTGTCAGTACGTTGCTGGATACCGGGGCCGTGGGAATCTATGCCGGCGTGTCGCCCCCCCGGGTGGAACAGGCCATCCTGGCGATATTTGAAGAACTAGAGCAGATGCGACAGGAACCGGTGCCCGCAGATGAACTGCAAAAAGCACTCGATTTCATCAGAGGCCGGCTGACCCTCTCATTGGAGGACTCGTTCACCACGGCGGCCTGGTTTGCCCGTCAGCAACTTCTCGGCCCCGATGTTCTCTATCCCAACCAGGTTCTGGCTCACTTTGATGCGGTCCAGCCGTGCGATATCCAGCGCGTGGCCCAGACCGTGTTCCGGCCTGAACGCCTCAACGTGGCCATCGTCGGGCCCTTTGACAATGGCGGCCAGCGGCTCGGTCAAGCCCTGAACATCTGATCCGCGGCTAATGCCAGGACTTGTCCATGAATGACGCAGTCTCTCACGGATGAGCGGGGCTTGAGAATGAGACTCTAGTCTGGAGGTATTGGACCCCTGTGTCAGTGAAACTATTGATGAGTTGGGATATTCTCCCGGGCAAGGAACAAACCTATTTCGAGTTTGCCATGAAGACCTTTGCCCCGGAGCTGATGAAGATGGGTTGGCAGCCCACCGAGGCATGGTACACGCTGTACGGCGAAGGACCGCAGATCATGACCGCCGGCGTCACAGACAGCGTGGAGAATATGCGTGAGATTTTGGGCAGCGATGAATGGGATGGACTGCGGGACCGCCTGCTCGAGTATGTGACCAACTTTGAGTACAAGGTGGTTCCGGCCACGGGCCGTTTCCAGATGTAGTTCCCAGCCATCTGCCGGCTGTCTTGGGCGCCCGCCGCCGAAAAACAAAAGCGGGTCCCGGTGCCCCGGACCCGCCCAACCAGCAAGGCTTATGGTCTTGGCGACGTCAGTCCTCTTGTTTCTTCGGGGCCGGTATCTCTTTCTTGGGTTCCCCCGCATCCAGAGCCTTCTTTTCCTTCGGTTTGTCGAGTTCCTTGGGCGGCGTCAGGGTAGGCGAAGAAACCTGGCGATTGTCGGTGATATAGAACCCTGAACCCTTGAAGATGATCCCCACCGGCTGGATGACCCGGTGCACATGCCCTTCACACTCGGGGCACTCGGTCACGGCGTCGTCTGACATGCGTTGCAAGCGCTCGAACCGAACGCCACAAGAATCACACTCATACAAGTAGATCGGCATCCTTCGCTACCTCCCACTGCTTCCGGCAGATGCCCATTATACACAGGTTGCTGTCTGAGGCCAAAAAAAGAACCTTCCAAGTTACGTGGAGCGTGCGCCGGCAACTTCAGAGGTCCTGACAGCTATTCACCTGGAGCAGTCCTGCCAGATGGTTTCGAGTCCTGAGACTAGGATAGCCCTGTCCCGGCTAATGAGGGGTACTTTTAGGTACAAAGCCGTTGCTGCAGTAATACGGTCGGGTAGATCCGGCACTTTGCTGCGCGCAATTCCGGTCATCGCTTGAGCTATGTACCGGTCAAAGGGGATGTCCACCAGCACAGCATCGACAGCATCCAGCTTCGCCAGCACTCTGGTGAGTGCTGGGGCATCAATCCGTACTTACCGAACCCGCACCGTCCCAAGAATCACCCGGTCAAATTCGGCCTGCCCCCCGCCGCCGAGAACAGGCAGGCGGGGCAGGGCTGGCAGCTCCGCGTCGTACATGCCTACCTCGACCGCGTACTCGCCCGGGTCCAGATCACCGGGGATGGCCAGCTCGTGGGCATCGGCGATGTACTCCCCCGGCACCCAACTAGTGGTCGGCCGCGCTCCGTCTACAGGCACACCATCGTGCCCGGCCACAACGCGACCATCCGGCCCCAGGAGGTGGACAAACACCGTGTAGGGCACGTCCATCTCTGCCAGGGCTTGCCAGTACAGGACCACACCCAGGTTGTCGCCGGCCTGCGCGGGGTTGGGGGCCAGGTCAGCGCCCACGAGGGCTATGCTGCCGCCCAGAACCGCGGGCTGGGACACCTGCGGCTGGGGCGCGGCGAAGACGCGGCTCGTGGTCAGCACCTCGACGGGCGCCAGTGCCACCGGCGGGCCGAGCGCTGTCTCACCGGCCCCCAATAGTTGGATGCTCAATCCCGCTTCCCCCGGCTGAGCCTGGATCGGCAAGCGGAAGGTCGACTGCCCTCGCCAGGCATGTCCCTCTTGCCAGCCGCCGGTGGGATGTCCTTCCACTGTCGGGGGAAAGACGCCCGCATCCAGGGTCTCGCCCGTGGCGTCGGTGACCAGCACCCGGACCTGGTAGTCGTCCCAGGGCTGCGCTTCCACCGACCAGATGAGGGTCAATCGCAGCCGGTCGCCCGGCTGGGCTTTGTCGCGGTCCAAATCCCAACCCAGAAGCGCCAATCCGCCGCCGAGCTCGGCCCTGCCCGGGTGCGGCGCCTCCACTACCTCCGGCGAGGCCGGGGTTGCGACCAGCCTCACGCCCCCCGGCAAGGCCCGCTTGCCCTGCGGCGCGCCCTCCTGGTCCAGCACATCCAGGCCCGAGGGGTCCGCCTCGGCGTAGACGCCCACCTCCAGGCCATAGTCGCCCGGAGGCGTCCCCGGTACCGGCGCCAGGTCATAGCGGCCCAAGACAACCTGCCCCACCCGCCAGCGATCGGTAGGGTAGTGATAGGACGTGGGACGCCCATCCCATCCCCCCCAGCTTTGCCCCTCGGTGTCCCGCAGGACGAGGGAGATGCGGTAGTCCTGGTCCAGCGGCTGCATCGCCTGCCAGAACAGGGTCACCTGCCGGTCGCCGGTTTGCGAATAGCCCAGGAGCCGCAGGCGTTCCCCAAAATTATAGTCGGCTGGGTGATCGATGGCCGGCCCGCCGGAGAACGTAGCGTCAGCCGGCAGGCGATAGTACTCCAGGCCCACCTGGGAAAAGCTTCTATTGACCGGCTGCTCCTCTCCCACCTCATCCAGCGTGGCTGCCAGGTAGCCCACCGGGTCCACCACCCCATCCTGCCAGCGCACCACCCATACGCCCCCCTTACCCGCCAGCCAGTCCATCAGCTCGCCGGTGATGGCATAGTCCAGGGTGCGCGTCGTATCCAGCGTGGGGCTGTCGGGCAGCAGGTGGCGTTCAGCGCCCGGGGTATAGTAGTCAAAGGCCGGGAACATGTGGCCCGAGGTCAGGATGATGGTATCATCCGGCGCGATGTGCCGGCCGATGTAGCGGGCCACACCCCGAAAGTCGGCCCGGGAAAAAGCCGGGTTGGCATAGATGTTATAGCTGGCATAAGCTGACACACCCAGCACGTAGGCCAGCGCCAGGCCAGCCAGCGTCCAGCGGATCCAGTTTCCCAGCCGGCGGCTTCGCTTTTGCCACAACACCGCCAGTCCGCCCGCTACGATGAGCGCCAGCGCCGGGTGGGCCACCATCGCGTACCGGGGGTTGAACTTGGGTGCGTTGTAGGACAGGATCAGGATGAGGGTGGGTGTGATGAGGAGGTAGAGGAGGAGGAAGGGGATCGGGTATTGGGTTTGCGGTATTCGCGATCCGGTATCCGGTATCCGGGGTTCGGGGTTGAAGGTTGGTGGTTGATGGTAAAAGGCCTGGGGTTGGTGGTAGAAGGGCTGTGGCTGCAGGTTGAACGCTGAACGTTGCATCTCAAAGAATCGCCTTTTGGGGCGAGACGATCCTTGAGCTTCCCCTTCAGCATGGCTCAAGGCCAGCTCCGGATCCCGAGTCCCGAATCTCGAGTCCCGAATCCTGGTGTTCTCAGCTCGCAGGGCTGCGCGTATGGCCTGGACAATGAGCGCTGCCAGGCAGAGGAGAAGGACCAGGCCGTAGCCGGCGGCCAGGAAGGCGCCGGTGGACTCGGTAACCGATTCGCCGCCGGTGAAAGAGATGACGATGTCCAGGAGGACTTCTGGGATCTTTAGCCGGCCAGGCCAGTAGCTCAGGTCGGCGCCGTAGCGGGAGACGAGGTTGGGAAGCCAGGGCAAGAAGGCCAGGACCGTGACCAGGAGGGAGGCCAGCCCGCCCAGGATCAACCTGGCCGGTCGCAGCCCTCCTTCCCACCAGACCAGAAAGAGGTACAACCCCTGAAAGCCTAGGACAAAGGCCGCAAAGTAATGGGTATACAGGGAAGCGATGCTGGCCAGGGTGTAGGCCACCCAGAGGGCCAGGACCCGCCACTTGTTCTCGCCCCGGAGCGCCATGGGGATGACAATCAGCAACAGGTAGCTGGACAGCAGGCAGAGGAAGGTCAACAGGGTGTACATCCGCGCTTCCTGCCCGTACCAGATGTGCAGCGGCGACACGGCCACCAGCAGCGCGGCCAGCAGGCCGGCCAGGCGACGATGGGTCCCGGGGAGCCTGGCAAAGAGCTGCCAGGCCACCGCGTACATGAGCGGCACGGTCAGCACGCCAAAAAGGAGCGACAGTCCCCGCAGCGCCCGCTCGCTGTCGCCCAGCAACCGGATCCAGCCGTGGAGCAGGTAGTAGTAGACGGGCGGCTGGATGTCAGCGGCGGTGCGGGCCGTGATCTCGCCAAGGCCCATGCGCGCCAGGTAGACGCTAAAGGCCTCGTCGTACCACAGGCTCTGGGCATCCAGGCCAAAGAGGCGCAGCCCCAGCGCCAGCAGCGTGATAAGCAGGAGCACGATGCTGGTGATGACCCTAGTACGGTCCTTCAAGAAATCTGGTAGCCGGTCCATGGCCCTCACGGGGAGTCCCAGACTTGTTCGGGGACAGCGCCCGAGGCGGGCAAGAATCCCAACAAGTTGGGGATTCCCCTGCCCAAGTTCTCGACACTATGGTGTAGGCCAACTGTGTCCTCAAAGCTGTGTCGCATGTCTTCCAAGTGCTCGTCCTGTCAGCCCCGCAGATCGCCCGCCAAGACTTTCTCGCGCTGGACCATCTGTCTAATTTGACCAGAAAACCCTATTCAACAACAGATATACTGCAATAATAGCACATAACCCACAGAACAGCAAGTCCAGGGGCTGGGCCGTGAGGCGGGAGCCAGCGAACTGCACACGGAGGCTCAATCCAGCAGTCCATCGACGGTAGATTGGTCCAATTTTCCTAAACTGGACCAATCCGGCAGCAGTAGGGGAAAAGCCCCGAGGTCTAACTCTACTGCTCGAGCCCCCGTCTCGGGGGCGGAGTCAGCCTCTACTCAGGTACAGGAAAACTCCAGGTTCAAGGCTGCAGCCCATCGAAGGTAGATTGGTCCAGTTTTCCGAAACTGGACCAATCTGTCAGGGGCTCGCCCCCGACTGCGTGGCGTCTTACTCTCCAGTCTCGGGCTCTTCCTCGCCGTTCCAGCCAATGATCCACACGCACAGGCCGGCAAGCAGGATCGTGGCCGCGATCAGAGCCGCCCATTGTCCCGGCAACAGGCCCACGTCTTTCGCGGCCCAAAGCAGGATGATGACCATACCCAGGGCCAATACAGCCCAGGCGGTCAATTGTGGATGCCGCGAAACAAACGCTCTCAATGACATCGTTTTCCTCCCTCAGGTTCAGACCAGACAGGTTTCTGTCGAGAACCCCCGATGGGCGAAGGTCTCCCCCCCCACGATGGGCGAAGGTCTCCCCCCCCGATGGGCGAAGGTCTCCTGACCGAGCC
>Ga0209013_10005837_pt1 | contig 10552 bp, 11 predicted proteins | sample Cruoilmetagenom2_FD_187291 | JGI IMG/M metagenome (GOLD analysis project Ga0209013, IMG submission 187291) | Oil polluted marine microbial communities from Coal Oil Point, Santa Barbara, California, USA - Sample 2 (SPAdes) (version 2) | ecosystem: Environmental > Aquatic > Marine > Oil seeps ...
ATTGCGTTTACTCCCAATGGTCGCATCTTTATCCCTGCGGTCATCAACCTTCAGATCAATGACGATGCGTTGCCCGCCCTGGTCAAGATGGGCCTGATGCACTTTTTTTATAAGGCTGAACAGGGCATTCAGATCCGGCACCTCGATGGCGGTGGACATTCCTCCGATCTCATAGGTATAACCGGACTCTTTAATTACCTTCACGCCTTCTTTGACAAAACGACTTAAACTGGTACCTTCCCCAATGGGATACACTGATAATTGTGCCAGAATCAATTAGACCTCCCTTATAATAACAATGACTATTAAAAGATCACCGAATTAAAATCGATAGGATTCATTCATTTGTCAATAGTCATTCGTCATTAGTCATTCCATTATGTTCCGAATTTCATTCCCACCTGCAAATCCGCGTTCCTGGCGAATTCGTCCGCATCCATTTTCGCGCCCGCCGCATCCCTCACCTTTCCAATCCCGAGAGCGCCGCCATCAAGGGCCACAACGATTTCCCCTTCATGGATATCCAGAATCTCGCCCGGCGATTTGTCCTCTTTGGGTTCCAGAAGTCGGGCCTTGTAAAATCTAACCTTGCTGTCTTTGACCGTCGAATAAGCTCCCGGCTGGGGGTCGCAGCCCCTTACCAGATTATAAACATCCGATGCGGGTTTAGACCAATCGACAGCAGCGACTTTATCGTCACAGGGCGGCTCATAAGTTGCCAGGGTATCGTCCTGGGGTATTTGGGGGGCCTTTCCATCCTCTATGAGTGCCACGGCCTCCACGATGGCATCGACACCCATGTCAAAAAGCTTGTTGAAGTAAAGGGAACCAGTGGTATCGTCGGGAAGAATCTCCACTTCTTTCTGCAAAAGAATGGGGCCGGTATCAATCCCCTTATCCACCCACAGGATGGTCAACCCGGTACGCGTATCACCCTGGATGACCGCCCAGTTTATACCGCTGGCGCCGCGGTGCCTGGGCAGCAAAGAAGGGTGATAACAGATCGTTCCAATGGGGGGGATGTCCAGAAGGGCTTCGGGTATAATATCGGTAACGAAGGCCAGGATAACCAGGTCCGGGTGTAAATCAAAATAGGTCTCGCGGACCTCGGCATCTTTCATTTTGCCGGGACGGAAAAGGGCGACACCGGAATTTTCGGCTGTCGCCGCCATAGCATCACCCCTTTTATCCTTCGGGCAAAAGATCCCTACGATGTCTTCGCCCTGCCGGATAAGGGTGTCCAGTACTTTCTCGCCAAACGGACCCTGGCCGACCAGGATAATTCGCATAATCCACCCCCAAATTTTTGTATGGATATTTATTCCTCGTTTAATCTATAATTATGCTAACTAAATAATCAGCACCCAAAGGCTGATAAACCTGATTTGCTTTTTGAAAAATTGAACATGTGCCTAACAAAATGCGCAGCATTAAGTAATTTATCCGCCCGATGTTCTGTCAAATGACTTTCTTCAGTTTTCAAAGAACAATTTATAAACCTAAATATGTTATTTTTCAGGGCGGATAAATTAGGTTTTGGCCTCGGCGGCACGAATTTCTTCCATGGTCCGCAGAATCTGCAGCGCATTCTCATACACCGGCGTGTCCACCATTTTGCCTTTGTAGGTCACGGCAGCCGCTCCTTTGGCGATACCTTCTTCTTCGAAGACCTGCTTGATACCTTCGGCCCATTCAACATCATCAGGTGACGGCGTGTAGATCTCATGGGACGGCCCGATCTGGCCGGGATGGATCAGCATTCTGCCTTCATAACCCATCTGCCGGCCTTCCTGGGTGCTCCTCTTGTAGCCTTCTTCATCCTGGAAAGCCACATAGGGGCAGTCAATCGCCACGCATCCCGCCGCCCTGGCAGCAACGGCGGTATGGAACCGGGCGTAAAGCTGCTCCTGGCCTTCGGAGGTCAGGGTGACGCGCATATCTTTGGTGAAATCCACCGCTCCGAAAATGAGCGAATTGACCCGCGGGCTGGCGCAGGCGGCCGGATAGGCATTCATCACGCCTTTGGCCGTCTCAATGAGCAACTGGATTGCCACACTGCCGACCTCCATGCCTCTTCTTTGCTCCAGTTCTTCCAGCTTCCAGTCGAGACGCTTCACATTTTCGGCATCACCGCACTTTGCCAGACAGACACCGTCCAGACCCGGATAAACAATGGCCTCCAGGTCATCGTTGGTCATCTGGGTTTCCCAGTTGTTTACACGCACATAAAGTCTGGGGGCGGCCTGTTTTTCCCGGTCGGCCTTCAGGTATTTCTGAATCATTTCCCGGCCCTTGGGCTTTTCCGCCGGGGGCACCGAGTCTTCTAGATCCAGGGTCAGAACGTCGCATGCGATGGTAGGGGCTTTGCCGACCATCTTTTCATTGTTGCTGGGTACATAAAACACCGATCTCATAACAGCCATGATCGTTTCCTCCTCTTTTCTCCAAGTTAGGGGCTTCGCCCCAATTAGAATATTGGAACAATGAAATTATAGGTATTGGGATAATGCAGGGATGGTTTATTGGCAAAATTCATTTTTACAATAAAAATTAAAAATCGATAAGATCCTTCAGTAACCCAATATTCCAACACTCCAATACTCCATTATTCCACATACAAATTAGAACTATGACTTAAAAGATATTTGATATTTTCTTTGATTTGAATAAATTGTCGCAACCTCTATATCAGTTCTTTGATTTTGGGTGCAATTTCCTCCGGGCTGTCAACCACATGGGCACCGGCTTCAGTTAAAGCTTTCATTTTTCCTTGGGCCGTCCCCCGGCCGCGTTCGACGATACTGCTGGCATGGGAAAATCGCATGCCTTCCGGGGCCCAGGCACCCGCGATAAAGACCACCAGCGGTTTGGTGAATTCTCCGTTGGCTACAGTCTCGGCGGCCTCTTCTTCCAGGGTTCCGCCGATTTCACCAAAAATGGCCACCGCTTTTGTCTGATCGTCTTTTTCGAACAGCTTGAGGACATCGGCCATGGTAAGGCCCAGAACGGGCTCCGTACCGATGTGCATGGCGGTGCTGATACCCAGGCCGGCCACTTTCAGGGCCCAGGGTACCGTGCCGGATTGACCGCCGCTGCGGGATATGACCCCCACCGGTCCCGGCTTGAAAAGCATTTTGGCCCAATCGACGCTGCCGCCCAGCCAACCCATGGCGGCTTTGCCGGGACAGATAATGCCAAGGCTGCCGGGGCCCAGTATTTTGGCGCCGTTTTTCATCGCATAGTTGACCATCGCAATAACATCATGCACCGGGATACGCTCCACCGGCGATACCACAAACTTAATCCCCGCATCAATGGCTTCATATACGGCAGTTTTTAAGGCCGGTCCGGGAATAAATGTCACCGTCGCATCCACCATGCCTTCGTTCTTGATGGCTTCTTTAACCGTGTCATACACCGGCAGGCCATGAACCTCCTGGCCACTTCTTCCGGGGGTCACGCCGGCAACCACTTTGGTCCCATAGTCCTTCATAAATGCGGTCCGCAAGGATCCCTCCCGGCCCGTCATTCCCTGCACAATGACTCTTGTATTTTCATCTAACAGTATTGACATATTCTCCCCCTGCTATTCTGTTCCGTGCTTTTTCCTGTAATCCGCCAGTCCCTCAATGGGGACCTCGATGGTGATGGCCGAATTTCCCCTGAACCAGCATTCGTACTCGCAGGCCAGACACTCGGTGCCCTTGCGCGCCAGCTCTTCAGGAGATCCTTCCACCGCCGGTTTGCCGTCTTTTAAAACCAGAATTCCCCGGCTATAAGTCTTACAGGCCTCCACACAGGCATGGGTTTTACAGCCCTCGCATTTTTCGTCATCGATGATGACCTTTATCGTTCTCTCGTTAAATTCCATCGCATTCTCCCTATCTTCAAATGATTGAATATTGTCGATTGAATATTGAATATTTAAGGTACGTCTCTCTACGAGCCGGAAGCCGGCGGATCAGTTATAAAAAAAATAGAACCGACGGAGCGCAGCGACATCCACAAATATTCAATTTTCAATCTTCAATCTTCAATTCTTTATGATGCTGACCTTTCTTTTTTGTATTCATCGATTAGGGCCTTGACCCGGCCGCCGATGAATTTGGCATCGTAGACATGCTCGCGATCATAGATTTCTATTCTGGCATCAAGATCCGCCAGACCCTCTTTTAATATCTCCTGGGATTTTTCTTCCTTGTTTCCGCATAGGAGCAGCACCACGGGAAATCCCGGTTTTTTGGGGAGTTCTTCCCTCAAGGCTTTCACGATGCCATGGGCATGATGCCACTGTTCCTGATTGGCCATCAAAAAGCCGGCCAGGAAATAAGCCTCAATCCCCGGTATGGCCATAATAAGCTTTATCACCCGGTACACCTTGGATGCCGTCGGGTTTCCGCTGGTATCGGCGTAGTCGGCCACTTTCAAATCCACCTTGTTGAGAGCATCCATGCCGAGCATGGCCGCGCCGCCGCCGATCCCGTGGTAGCCGACATATCCGCCTTTCACCACCTCTTCGGGCTCGGCCATCTGGGCCACATAGCTGGTGCCGCGAAAATCACTTTCCTCAAAAGACCAGGCAATCAGATCGAACTCGCTGGGCTCTTTGAGAAATTCGCGTCCGATTTTAATCCCCAGCTCGGGGTGCCTGAAAAGGGCCTGATCATCAACGGCCATGCGACAGTCTGCCGCCAGGACTTTGTTATCCGCTGTCAGCACGAGGGGATTAATCTCCAGGGAGCGGCAGTCCATCTTTTGAAAGGCCTTAAAAAGCTTGAATACAATATCGGCCACCTGGCGCAGAACCTTGCCTTTGACCCCCATCGAAGAAACCATGTTCAGCGTGTCATAGGGCATCAGGCCCTTGATGACATCCACATTCATGACCGCAATTTTATCCTCAGGCACCGACTCGATATCCACCCCGCCTTCGGGACTGAACATCAGCACCGGCCCCCTGACTTCCTGGGCGGAGTTGATTATCACACCGGCGTAAAATTCCTGGACGATATCAAGCTTTTCTTCAACCAGGACCTGTTTGACCTCGAGTCCTTTAACTTCCATTCCCAGGATTTCCGCTGCCACTTTTTCAGCCTCGTCCGGCGTATCCGCAAACTTCACGGCACCGGATTTTCCCCGGCCCCCGGCCCAGACCTGGGCTTTAACCACTACGGGCCGGCCTAACTTTTCGGCCGCCTTTCCGGCTTCTTCAGGGGACTTTGCGACGACCCCTTCAGGGATCGGGATACCCGATTTGCTAAAAATTTCCTTTCCCTGATACTCAAAAAATTTTGCCATCTTGCCTCCATCACCATTCGTCAATGGTTTATATTTTAACCTCAAACACAGCTATGGTAAGACCAACTGACCATTAACCATAAAAGAAATTTACTGTCAAGTGGTTTTTCCCGGCGCAGTGTTTGTGGTTGACAGAGAAATTTTGAAGGCATATAGTGCCGTCCTTAGAAGAAGGAACACCAGGCTTTTTTGTTCATCTTTTTCTTTCTTGATTGACAAATTCGATTGATCCTGCTAACAAAATCTTCATTTTTAAGACAAATACTTTAAAAAGGTATTATGGTCAGTCCAGGATTCAGACCTATTAAGCAGGAAAAAATCTCTACAAAAATAGTAGAGCAAATCAAGTCCCTCATCATTAAAGGTGATTTAAAACCGGGGGACGCACTCCCCCCTGAAAGGGAACTGATCTCCCTTTTAAATGTCAGCCGGCCTTCACTCCGGGAGGCGCTTAATACACTTGCGACCATGGGGTTTTTGGAGATCACCCAAAGGCACCGGACGGTTGTAAAATCCCTGGCGGCCGGCAGCATGACGGAACCCCTTCACCGTCTTTTAAAAGAAGATATACAAACGGTTTTCGAGCTTATTGAGGTTAGAAAGGGCATCGAGACCTGGAATGCCTATCATGCAGCCAAGAGAGCAACGGCGGCTGATATTGCCAGCCTTCAAAAAAGTATCGAAACCATGCGAATAAAGATTGAGCAGGAAATGAGTGTTGTCGAAGCGGATGCGAATTTTCACCTGGCAATCGCCGAGGCGACGCACAATAAAATTCAGACGCATTTAATGTTTTCCATATATGACATCCTCAAGGAGTCTCTGGGTAAGTATCTCGAAAGGATTAAAATGAGCGACATCTATGATCAGCACTGTAAGGTGGTGGACGCCATCAAGAAAAGAGACCCTGATCTGGCAGCAGTGAGAATGCGCGAGCACCTTGACTATGTGAAATCCAGGGTAAAAGAGCTCGCTTCACAGGACATGGAACTCACCTGAGACTATTCTCGGGGGAGACGATGATACAGGCATAATGTCTCAGGGAATAAAATGGGTAAAAAAAAGGAGGTGAAAGCGCAAAACCACGACTGATCATGGGAATGTAATTGTCTGCAGGTAAGAAACCTTTGGCTTGACAGCTGCCCGCTTGACTTATAAGAAACAGGGGTAAGCAAGATTGCAATGCATTTTGCAATTGAGCAGGACCCGAGATGGAGAGAATTGGAAAGCCTGAATTTCTTTACCTTAACCTTTAGTGCAAGGAGGAATGAAATGACCGAGAAAATTTCGAAAGACAAAACCAAAAACCAAAAAGTTTCTCGTCGAGGCTTCTTGAAAACAGCGGCTGTGGCAGGCGCGACAGCAGGTACCCTTGGTTTTCCGGCTGTGATGCGTCTTTCTGCCGCACCTGCTATTAACATCAAGATGCAGACCGCCTGGGATGCAGGTACCCTGGGTTATGTGAAATTCAAGGAATTTACTGAAAATGTCGGCGAATTAACCGAGGGCAAACTCACCGTCCAAGGGTTCCCGGCAGGCGCCATCGTGGGTACCTTCGAGATGTTTGATGCCGTAAAGGCGCGTGTTTTTGATGCCATGCACTGCTTTGAGGTCTACTGGCCAGGCAAGATTCCGGTGGCAACCTTCCTGTCATCATACCCCTTTGGATTGGACCGCCCGGATCAGTGGGATACCTGGTATACGGCTTTGGGCGGCAAGGAAATTGCCAGAGAAGCTTACGCCAGACACAACATGTACTGGCTGGGTCCCATTCAGCATGATGACAACCTCATCCATTCCAAGGTGCCGATTCGGGCCTTCGAAGAATTCAAAGGTAAAAAGATCCGCTACCCGGGTGGTATCATCGCCGACATTTACCGTTCCGCCGGTGTGGCCACGGTGCTCCTGCCGGGCGGAGAGGTGTATCCCGCCCTGGAAAAAGGCGTCATCGACGGCGCCGACTACGTCGGGGCGGCCATTAATTACAACCTGGGATTCGGTGAAATTGCCAAATACATTATCATGGGTCCGCCGTCAACGCCATGTCTGCATCAGCCCGTCGACTTAATGGGCATCGCCATCAACAAGAAATCCTGGGATAAAATTCCGGAGCACCTGCAAAAGCTTCTGGATGCTGCAATTGTACAACATTCCAGGGACCATTACACCGCCATCCAGGCGGCTGACATCGTGGCCTTTGACAAACTGCAAAATGAGCAGGGCGTGGAAGTTATTCGTCTGTCGGAAGAAGACATTGCCAAGTTCCGGCGCTTTGCCCCCCAGATGTGGGTCAAGTGGGCCAAGAAGTCCCCGCTGGCCATGAAAGCCTTCAAGTCCCAGCTTTCATATATGAAATCGGTTAAGATGGGTTACATAACGGATGCGGATATGGTTGATATAAATGGTAAAAAGCTGGTATTTTAAATTTTTTCCGGTAGGAGAAGGAATCCCCGATTCCTTCTCCATTTTTTTTAAAGAAATTTGACGCTGTATGAAATCACCAGCGGGAGGGGGACGATAATCGAAATCCCCTCAGTCAGAAATTTCGGGAAGTGTGAGGATTTGTCATGGAACTGTTGAGAAAAATTATGACCGCCATAGAGAAGACCAACATCTTCATCGGAAAATTGATGGTCGGGGTGACTCTGGCAGCCGTAACGATTATCACCTTCGAGGTGGTGATGCGCTACGTATTTGGTTTGCCGACAAACTGGGGGCACGAACTCATGACTATGCTTTTTGCGGTCCAGTACATGTTTGTCGCCGGTTATTGCCATTATCACCGCGCCCATGTAAGGGTGGATGTCTTCTATTCCACGCGTAAAAAGAGAACAAGGGCTTTTTTGGATCTGTTCACCAGTATGTTTTTCTTCCTGTTTACCGGGGTGCTGCTGTGGACCTGTTGGACTTTTTACTGGAGTTCTCAAACCATGCAAGGAGGCGGGACGATCTTCGGGATAAGAGTTCCGGGAGAGCTGTCCTTGACCGACTGGGCCCCTCCCTTTTATTCGATCAAATTCATGATGCCGTTTGGAGCCCTTTTTCTCCTCCTTCAAGGCATCGTATGGTTTATTCGTGATTTACATATTGCTGTGACCGGGAAGGAAATGACATGAGTATTGAGTGGATTACCATATTAATGTTTGGGTCCTTGTTCTTTTTACTGGGTCTGGGACTGCCCGTGGCATTTGCCGCCGGATCGGTGGGGGTTATATTCACCGCCCTGCTTCAGAGTCCGGAAGCCGTCAACCTGGTCTCCACCCGTATCTTCGGACTGATGATGAATTATCTTTTGGCGGCCATTCCTTTGTTTATCTTCATGGCCTGCATCCTAGAACGATCCGGTATTATCGAAGAGCTCTATGAGCTGGTGTATCAATGGATGGGGGCAATTAAAGGCGGCGTGGCATCGGCGACGGTTCTGGCCTGCACCCTGCTGGCGGCGATGGTAGGCGTCATCGGGGCCAGCGAGGTCACCATGGGCGTTATTGCTCTGCCCCAGATGCTCCGAAGGAAATACGACAAGTTTATTGCCTGCGGCTCCATCCTGGCCGGGGGCACGTTGGGGATTCTAATCCCGCCCAGTGTCATGCTGATTGTTTATGGATTGGTGGACAACAGTTCCATCGGCCGACTTTACGCCGGGGCCATCATGCCCGGAATCATGCTGTCGGCGATGTTTATCGGATATGTAACGCTAAGATGCTATATAAATCCCAAGCTGGGACCACCGGTTCCGAAAGAAGAAAGATTGCCCCTGGCCCGGAGGTTAAAACTTTTGGTGCGGATTATTGCGCCCGCCATTCTCATCTTCCTGGTCCTGGGCACCATCTTCACCGGGATTGCGGCGCCCACTGAGGCAGCCGGGGTGGGTGCGGCCGGAGCAATTATTCTGACCAGTCTCCAGCGAAAGCTCTCATGGAAGAACGTGATAGAGGCAGCCGAGAACACCCTGAAGTCCTCGGCCATGGTCATGTGGACCATTTTTGGGGCCAACATCTTTGTGGGTCTTTATGTGATGGTGGGCGGAGGCGAATTTGTCACCCAAGTGCTGTTGGGCTCCGGACTGGGCAAATGGGGCATCATACTTGTCATGCAGGGAATATTGATTTTCCTGGGATGTTTCATTGACTGGGTCGGCATCATTATGCTGTGTGTTCCCATTTTCGGTCCCATCGTCCGCCAGTTGGGGTTTGACCCGGTCTGGTTCGGCGTGCTCTTTGCCACCAATCTTCAGATTTCTTTCCTGTCACCGCCTTTTGGATACGCGCTTTTCTATCTCAAAGGGGTGGCACCGCCCGAGATCTCAACCACGGATATCTGGAAGTCTTCGGCCCCTTTCATGGTCCTGCAGGTTGTCGGGGTGGGCCTTGTCATGTACTTCCCCCAAATCGTACTCTGGCTGCCCAGCCTGCTGTATTAGGTGGTTTTATTGCTTCCTATGATCATTTGTGGCAGGCGTTCCGCAAACAGCGGAATGCCTGCAAAAGTCCAGAAGCGATGGAATCATGAAAAAATCCAAGATTTCTAAGAAAGACTACTATTACCAGGCCTCCATCATTTTTGTGGGGCTTTTTTATGCGGCGCTGCTGGTCTGGACCGCCTTCTGCGTATTGCTGATCGGGTCAAAGACGATCAAAACGGGATGGCCCTTGGGACAACTGCTGATGATCGCATTTATATTGGCCTATACCTGGTACTTTTCACTGGGGATCTCAACCAAAATCAGGATACAGGCCGCCGGGGATATGAAACTCACCTGTTTCAGGAGAATCATACGCGTTAATGCCAGGGATATTTCGATGGTTGAAGGCCCGAGATTCGCGTTCCTGCCCTATGGGTTCATCCGATTTCGACTGGAGCGTGAAAAGGCCTACTTATTCTGCTGCATCACTGACGAAGAACTTCAGAGGATCCTGAAAACCATGAAAACTAACAACAGTGACATAAAGTTTAAGGGGCTGTAAGTTCCAGTCCGGCCTTGCTTTTTTTATTGACGAATGATGCGCAATAGAGTAGTTTGGATATTTCCAAAAGATCCGATTTTGATCCAAAATAGGAAGGGGGAATTAAAATGTTCGTGCTTTGGCCCAACGTTGTGAACTTCTTTTGCGCTATTCTCGTGGGCGCGACCATCGGGTTTATTATTTACGGCTGCATTAAAGGATTCGAAAACACTTTCCCGGATGATTAAAGCGGGTTGAGTATCTTCCACCCGGTGGGGTTCCTTGAAGGACCAGGTACGACCGCCATG
>Ga0209013_10005839_pt1 | contig 10549 bp, 7 predicted proteins | sample Cruoilmetagenom2_FD_187291 | JGI IMG/M metagenome (GOLD analysis project Ga0209013, IMG submission 187291) | Oil polluted marine microbial communities from Coal Oil Point, Santa Barbara, California, USA - Sample 2 (SPAdes) (version 2) | ecosystem: Environmental > Aquatic > Marine > Oil seeps ...
AAGGAAAAAGAAGGGATTGGAGACCCGAAGTCCTCGTTAAAAATACACATTTTCCCAGGTAATTGTCAATTTAGCTCCAAATTTTGGATTAAGCCTGACGAAACCGACGCCTTTTTCGTAAATACGTAACCCAAATGCACTCCGGGGACGAGAATTGAACCTTGAACCCCTGAACCTTTGAACCCGTGAACGGTTACATTTTATGATACCACTTGCGGTGAATTCAAAAATGCAAGTTGAAAAGGTGGAAAAGGTCTATAATTATTTGTTTTAAACCCATTTTGACAATTTATTTATGCAACTAAAGGACTAATATTATAGGAGTGTTAAGTATTTGACACGCAAACCTAATTCCATTATATTATTCCTCTGAAAAAATGATACATTATACATTACATTTTTGTTAAGGGGCACAAAATGAAGAAAATTCCAAAAATCCAGGATGCTGATATAAAGGGAAAGATTGTCCTTGTTCGGGTGGACCACAATGTTGCAAAAGAGCATGTCGTAAAAGATCCGTTTCGAATTGACGTCACTTTTGGGACATTATTTAACATTTTGTCAAAAGGGGGGAAATTAATCTTAATGAGTCATGTTGGCCGTCCACGAGATAAAAAGACCGGTAAGATAAGTATGAATTCTGAATATAATATTAAGCCGATCGTGGATTATTTGGAGAAAAAACTCTACACAAAATTTATTGTTCCTGATTTTAAAGAAGATTCTAAAAACGGCGGCTATGTTGGAATAGATACCTCTGTAAATTTATTAATAAAAAAATTACGAAAGGGCGAAATAGACGGAATTTACCTTCCCAATATCCGCTGGTTCAAAGGTGAAGAAGCCGATGGTATTGAGGCGGAAAAATTTGGCGAGCAATTAGCCGGCCTTGCAGATGTTTTTGTAAATGACGCCTTTGGTTCATGGCGTCCTCACACGTCTACTGTTCGGGTTGCAGATCACCTGCCGTCTTTTGCCGGCTATTTAATGCAACATGAGATCGAGAACCTTGATAGAATCTATTTTCCTGAAAGCCCCATGCTTGCCGTTATTGGGGGTGCAAAATTTGATACAAAGATAGGATCACTACATTCACTCCTAAAAAAAATTGATCGCTTAATTATAGGAGGAATTGTTTATAATGCCTATCTATCTGTAAAATATGGTATCCACATTAAAGGCGTTGATGAGGAACAATTGGAAATGGCGCATAATTTCCTGGAGATTACAAAAAGATACCCTAATAAGTTGATTGAGCCCCCATTTGTTGTTGAGTCTGATACCCTGGATGGAAAGGTTGAAGGTAAATACAGAATTCATGATGTCAGAAAATTGAAACCGGAAACAAAATTGAATTATATTGTTGACGTTGCAGCAGAGTCCTTTGAGGAGAAACATGTATACGATACCATTATGAATGCGAAAAGCATATTTATAAATGCTGTTATGGGGTATACTCCATACTTCAGTGAGGGTAGCCGAAGATTGTACTCTCTGATAGATGAAAATAGGGATGCCAATAAGATTTTTGGAGGTGGTGATACGCTTCAGGAATTCCGTGCAACCCTTCCGGGTAAATATATTCATGCAGTTGATGATCCGAAATATTATTTCTTTGCAGGCGGGGGGACTATTCTAAAGGCCATTCATGAAGGCAATGCAAGCGGTTTGGAACCGGTGAAGGCATTAATTAGAAATGGTGGAAATAAGTTTGAAATTTAACTAGTGCCAATCCATAAATGGCTATTTCGGAGTCTCGAAGGCTCGCTTACCTGTCCGATATCTTCGTTATACTGAAATTTTAATCCTCGAAATACGGCAATGTATTCCTGCGGTTAAAATTTTCGTATGCCTTGATTTAGAACAAACGTATAAGCTCAATAAATAAAGGCATTACGCCGGATTGGGATAAGGATTTTGGTATTTCTTTCAGGCACTCTCTCAAAGTGTACTTGTAATATCCTTCGCCGTGGCCGGATATTTGGGGTTTGCAGCAACGAACCCCATATCGTTACACCGAATTTTTGTAAAACCCCAAATATCCAGGCACATTCCTCGCAATGTTTAGAGAGCGCCTGAAAGAAACGGCCAAATCCGTTGCCCCTATTTATTGAGCAGATACGAACAAACTATCTCATTTGCGGATGGGCACTAACTGACCAACCTGTACCTCTTTGAGGATTTATTGTCACATAAGGAGTGCTGTCATGACAAAACTAAATATTAAGCCGCGTTTGCCTCTCATTCAGGATGCCGATCTCAGAGAAAAGGTTGTCCTTGTTCGCGTTGACCATAACGTGGTCAAGAAAGGGGAGATACGTGATCCTTACCGCATAGACGCAACCCTGGGCACCCTGTATAATATTGTGGAACGAGGAGGCCGCCTCATCCTCATGACTCATGTAGGCCGGCCACGGGACAAGAAGACCAGCCAGATCAAAGTGGAAGACAACACCTCGGTCCAGTCTGTTGTCGAATACCTGGAACGTAAACTCCACACCAGGTTTGTGGTACCCCAGTTTCCTGTTGATCCCCAATGGGGTATTAGAGCGATTGATACCTCCATCAACTGGCATATCAAGGACCTGCGTGCTCACAGGATTGGGGGTATATATCTGCCCAATACACGCTGGTTTGAGGGCGAGGAAGCAACGGGGGAGAAGAGGGAGCGTTTTTCCCGAGAACTTGCCGGCCTGGCCGATGTCTTTGTCAATGACGCCTTTGGTTCGTGGCAGGCCCACGTCTCAACTTTTGATATTACAAAGCATCTGCCAAGCTTTGCGGGTTTTCTTCTCCAAAGGGAACTTAGTAATCTCAAGCACGTCCTGGAACCGGAACGACCCTTTGTCGCCGTAGTGGCCGGAGCAAAATATGACACAAAAATCGGCCCGCTTAAGGAAATCTACAAGAAGGTTGATCACCTGATGCTGGGAGGAATTATATACAATGCATTTCTGTGCGCAAAGCATGGTATTCGGGTAAAAGGAGTAAGCGAGGCTGATATCAAGGCCGCCGAAGACCTGGTAGAGCAGGACAAGAAGGCCAAAAAAGTGATCGAACTGCCTTTTGTTGTCGAGTCGGATACCATTGAGGGCCGGGTGGAAGGCAAGTATAGGACCCGCAGCATCAAGGATTTCAAGAAAGGTGACCAATATGGTTACTTCCTTGACGTTCCCCCTCAATCGTTCGATTCCCCTGGAGTGGCAGAGGTTATCGGCTCGGCCAAGACTATATTTGTCAATGCGGTCATGGGCTTTACCCCTCACTTTTTCGAGGGGTCGGAGAAACTTGATCATACCATTGACCAAAACCGATACGCACAAAAGTTATATGGCGGCGGCGACACACTCCAGGAGTTTAAAAACCTTAGTCCCGGTCTTTACCTGGCCGCTATGGACAATGCCCAGTATTACTTCTTTACCGGGGGCGGATCGGTACTTAAGGCTATCGAAGAGGGTACGCCATATGGCCTCGAGCCGGTCAAGGCCCTTATAAAAAACGCTGGGGCGGTGCCGAAATAATCAGAGGTAAATTATCTCCCTGCTTCAGCTCTGACCTTTTGCCTGCTTTTTGAATATAATCCCGCCCTTTCGATATGATAGAGGTCTAATACACATTGCTCAAGTTTATCAAAATCATATCCAAGGGTATTTAGCTCATAACGACGGTTCGCTCTCTCATTCACCTCAGATAAAATATCCATCACAAAATTACTATTCCCCAGTATCCACTCATCACCCTTTATGCGGTCCCGTCTCTTTAATTTCAGCTTCCTCGCCTCTACCCAGACACCAAGGCTCCTTATGAGACCGCCTCCGACCAGATCGGGACGCCTGCCCTGATGTATACCCTCCTTCACGCTGATTACTTTTATTTTTCCGGGGCACTCGGCACACGTGAGGGGATCCACTTCATTCACCCCGTTGAATAGCGTCTCCTTCGAGAAATTCAACAGGATGAATCTTCTTAATTGGCCTTGCCTAATTTCGCTTGCGCTTAATAGGTGTATTTTCTCGGTACCTGTCCAAAAACCCGATCCAGTTCACCGTCATTGTAATGGCTCCAAAATTCTCCTCTACTCTGCCCTTGAGGATATAGGGCCGTGCAGCATTCAAAATGTGGCAGAATCGATTATATACCCTTGGGAAAAACACGGTCTCATAGATACCGGTCTGATCCTCAAAAGAGACAAATTTCATGCTCTCGCCGTCTTTGGTGCGTACTGTCTTTGCAGTGACCTGCCACCCGATGGTAGTGACCTGCCTTCCTGCCAAGACATGAAGGTCTTTGGCCCGGACATAATTCAGGTTTTCCAGTTTGTTGCGATACAGATCGAGGGGGTGGACCGAAAGGAGAAAGCCCAAGGTCTCCTCCTCATGTTTCAGCATAAGGCTTTTGGAGTAGGGGCCGCGAGAGGTAGTAGGGCGGCGCTTTAGAGGGACGGGCGTTTGTGCACCATCAAAAAGGCCGGGGGTCTTCCCCTCTTCTTTTTGGTTGAAGAATCTGAGTGCATGCCACATGAGGCCTGGCCTTGCGGCACCTTTGGCGATGCTGTCAAAACAGCCCGCCTTGATCAAGACCCTGACTTCCTGGAGATGGACATGGGATCTTGTTCGTTCTATGAAATCCCTAAAGGAGATAAACGGGCCGTTCTTTGAGCGCTCGTGCATGATGGTCTCTTTGGCCTCATGGGACAGGTCTTTTAACTGCATGAGACCGACCCTGATTTTCATATTTTTCCCGGTATATTTGATTTCACTCCGGTTGATATCAGGTGGCAAGACCGTAATTCCCATACGTCTGGCCTCTGATATGTAACCAAAGACGGAGTAATAACCTCCACCATTGGAAATTACCGAGGCCATGAACTCGGCAGGATAGTGTGCCCTCAAAAAAGCGGACTTATAGGCCACCATAGTATAACTGGCTGAGTGGGGCTTGCAGAAACTGTAACCATCAAAACCCATCATCATCTGCCAGACATCTTCAATGACTTTTCGACCCACGCCCTTCTCCATAGCCCCCTGCAAAAAGCGGGCATAAAAATCTCGAAGTTTTTTCCCCTTGTGCTTTTTGGTGACCACTTTTCTGAGTGTCTCGGCCTCCCCGGGATCAAATCCTGCCAGATGAATGGCGGCCCGGCTTAGCTGTTCCTGAAAGACCATAACCCCCAAGGTTTCCTCAAGCATTGATCTTAAAAGGGGATGGGGCGGATCCCACGCTTCACCCCGCAACCTGGATAACCATGTATGTATACTCCGATTGGAAGCGGGCCTGATAATGGAGGTAACTACCACATTTAAATGAAAGTGGTCCATGTGCAGGTATTCTTCAAAGGTGAACACGGATCCGACCTTGGTCAGGACCTGTCTTGTGGCCGGGCTTTCAAAATAGAAGACGCCGAATGTATCACCCTGATAGAACATTCTCACTGTCTGAGGGTCATTTATGGGATTAAGATTGGCATAATCGATCCTGCGGCCGGAGTTTTTCTTAACCAGGTCCAGGGCATCCCTGATGACGCCAAGGCTCCGATTTCCCAGGATATCGATCTTGACCAGACCACCATCTTCCACTGAGTCCTTTTCCCACTGAAGCACCTGGAGCCCACTGGCGGAGATCTCTACCGGGCAGTATCGTCGTATCTCATCGGGCACCACCACAAGCCCCCCACAGTGGGTGGAGAGATGGTTGAAATGGCCTTCGAGCCGGACCGCCGCCCTCAAAATTTCGTCCCACGGTTTTTTGAATTCCACTCCCCTCATCCTGGGGTGACGGGGTAGTTCTCTCCAGATATCTTTAAGATGCCACCCAATGCCTATCTTGCCCGTTACCCGGCCAATCTCTCTGTCTGTCAGGCCGAAGACCTTTGCCACTTCCCTTATGGCTGATCTGGCGCCGAATGTGTTGTGATTTGCCACCATTGCGGCCCGGCGATTGCCGTATTTGGCAAAGACATAGTCGATCACCTGGTCCCGCTCGTCCCAGGCAAAGTCTACATCAATGTCTGGCGGGTCCATGCGCCCTGGGTTCAAAAAGCGCTCGAAAAAGAGATTGTGTCTTATGGGGTCCACATGGGTAATCTCCAGGGCATAGGAGACAATGGATGCGGCAGCGCTTCCCCGACCACACGACCGGCGTGTTTTGCGGACAATATCATCCACCACCAAAAAATAGTGGGCGAAGTTTTTTTCCCTGATGATCCGCATCTCATGGGCCACCCGTTCTCTGACAGCGCCTGTGATTTTTCCGTAACGTCTCCTGCATCCGTCCATGGCCTTCCGGTAAAGTTGATCAAAGGCCTCTGTGTTGTCCATTTTTTCAAAACGTGGAAAGATGATACGGTCAAAATCCCAATCTAAAAGACATAAATCAGCTATCTTAAGGGTGTTTTCGATAGCTGTGGGTGCATGGGGAAACTGGTCTATCATGGATCGTTGAGAGTTTAAAAAATTGTGTTCCCTGCATGTGTCATCACGGATCAAGCGGGAGAGCTTGCTGTTCAAAGATACTGCCCTTAATATTGAGTGGAGCCGGAACTGGTCTTTTGTGATAAGGCACACCCTGTTGGTGGCAACAGGGGGGATTCCGGTCTTTCGGGAAAAGGCATAGCAATTGGCCATCTGAAAGCCGGGAGACATCTCTACAAAAAGGTCTTCTATACTGTCGTGTCTAAAAAGCTTGAGGAGCTTGAAATTATCAGAAAGGATGATAAGTCCTTCGCGTTTTTGCCTGAGTGTCCGGATCAGGTCGAAATCCTGGTGGCAGTGGCGGGCAGAGATGATGTGTGAAAGGTTGGCATACCCTTGTTGGTTTTTAACAAGCAGGACGGCGCGGCTGCCATCGGACAGGAGTTCACTTCCGACAATGGGTTCAATGCCCCTCTCTCTGGCCATCTGGACAAAAAAGACCAGGCCGTAGAGTCCGTTGATATCGGTCAGGGCCAGCCTTTTCATTCCCAGGTCTTTGGCGGCCTGACAGATCTCCTCGATGGTGCCGATACCCCAGCCCTTGGAATAATGGGAATGGACGTTGAGATGGACGAATGAGTTCATAGGCGTAAGGTGCAGGGCGTAAGGTGCAGGGCGTAAGGCACAAGGTATGAAGGTAGACGACGTTATATTTTTTCCCTACGCCTTATGCCTTGCGCCTTTTTTATAGTTATGCTGCTCTTCCGTACTTAACTGCCTCTTCCCCATGTCGCTCTCTGATATGATCTAGGGCCTGGGTAACAAGAGATTTTTTCTTCGCATCAAACGATAGATCATTAAAAAGTGACAACTGGGAACTTTCAGGTAAAAAATCCCGGAACCAGACCCTCATAAAACGGACCCGCACGCGGCGGCTGCAGGCCTTAAAAAATAGCTTTTCCAAGGGGCCATATAGATAAAAGTCCCAGAAACTGACTTGGGGTAGCCTGATCTGCCGCATGGCCTCTACCAAATCGGAATACCTGATCAGGAGGCCTGCCTTTCGGGGAAAAAGCGCCCGACTCCGCAACCGGAAGGCACACTTTTCCACCAGACTGTAAAGGACCCCTAAAAGCCTCTGGTCATCATTCTCATCCTGTGAAAACAGGACCTCCTCATTCACCATGGGCTTGAACCGGGCTGGATAGACGGGGGTAGGATCGATGCCTATAGCCCTTTGATGGATCAAACATGCCTGCCGGCCGAAGACAAGTCTAAGCCTGCCCATATCCAAGGCGGCCAATTCCCGGACCCTGATAATATTCAGCTCTTCCAGGAGGATTTTTCGGCTAAAACGGCCTATACCGGGCACCATGCCTACTTTCAGGGGGGCCATAAAGGATGACTCTTTTCCTTGACCCACATCCAGCACTCCTGAAGACGGCATGATCCTGGAGGCAATGGCGGATACCATTTTATTGCCTGCCACACCTACCATTCCGGACAGGGACAGGCGGTCCTTGATTTCCTGCCTGAGGCGATAGCCTGTGTCCTTTGCCCTCCCCCAAAGTCGCTCGGTACCCGTTATATCCAGATAGATATGCCCTGGACGGAAAGACTCCCAGAGTGGTGTATATTGGATTATTACCTGATTCAGGGCCTGAGAGGCCTTTTCCGTGATCCCGGGGTTGGGAGGCAGGACAGTCAAATCCGGGCAAAATTTCATGGCCTTTGAAAGATACATGCCTTTAAAAACCCCCTCGTTTCTGGCTTCAGGAGAGGCAGATAGGATCAGGGCCCTTTCTGACTGAGGTGGTGCCACAGCTATAGGCCGGTCCCTGAGCTTTGGCTCGCAGACCCGCGCCACCGCAATAGAAAAAGCTGGTATGTGGAGATGGATGATGTGGCGGTGCAAGGTTCAAAATCTCCTGGTGACAGATAAGCCGGTGAGTTTGTAAAGAAACACAGTAAGTTCTTTAGCTCGTTGCCAAACTTTGAGTTCTTGAAAATTTCCCATTTTTTCTCTTTTTTCCTTGTGCCTTACGCCTTGAGCCTTATTTATAATATCTCATCACACCCACTACCTTTCCTTCGATCTGGAGGTCCCCTTCCTTGATCCAGATGGATTCCATTCCCGTATGGGCCGGCCGGAGTTCCACGTGCCCGTTTCTTTGATAATATTTTTTTACGGTTGCCTCATTATTGATCAGGGCCACCACGGTCTCACCATTCTCGGCCATCGGCTGCCTCCTTATCACTACGAAATCCCCGTTTACTATCCCATCTTCGACCATGGAATCCCCTTTTACCTGGAGGACAAAGTGATCCCCACTTCCTATCATGGAGGGTGGGACCTCAACGGCCCTTACATCCTCTATTGCCTCAATGGGTTTTCCGGCTGCCACCGTTCCCAAAAGAGGAAACTCGAATCGTCTGGTTTCCACGGGACTGATCACCTCAATGGCCCGTTTCCGGTTCTTTTCTTTTGGGAGGCGTATATAGCCCTTACGTTCCAGGGTCTTCAGGTATGTGGTGACCGTGTTATAGGATTTAAAATTAAATTCAGCGCAGATCTCATCAAAACTGGGAGACCCTCGCCACTCTGCTATGTACCGGGAGATATAGTCCAAAAAAGCCTTTTGTTTGTCTGTTAGTTTCATGTTTTTACCTCCTAAAAATGCCCGGTTGAAATTCAAGGGGTGCAGGGTTTCCCCTGTATTTTCTTGTGCCTAAGGACTTACACTTTAACTTATACTGTAATTTTTACTGAAAGTCAATAAAAAATGACACAAACAGGTAGTTTTTAATTGGCAGAATTTTGGAGAAATTTAAGGTCTCGGAATTTCTACAATTCATTGAAATGACAGATATTTACTGAGGCTTGGCAGTTTTGACTTACACATGGAATATAGAAGGCTTAAGGCACAAGGCTCAGGGCATAAGGTGAGAGATATTTGATTCGCCTTGCGCCTGTGTTTAAACCCGTCATTCCAACATTCCAATTGGGGCGAAGCCCCTAAGTTCAGGGTATGATATGTACACATAAGTCGGCTATGAAAAATGGGAATGTATCTTTTTTTGGTCGTAAGAAATTTTGCTTGTCCGATGTAAGGGGCGCTTTTTGAAGTTACTGTTCCAGCTAATCAGTCGGAGTGTTTTAAAAAAACGACCGCTGCAAAACTGACAGCAGAGCGGGTCGGCTGTTCGTGCCAGATCTGATAATCCAGGATTCTGCCTCTAATAGATGGCGGCAATACCTCCATAAGACAGGCCATGGCTGAAAAGCCACACACATTATACTGGTCGTTCACTCTAATAGACTCTTCCCAAAACGCATCCGTATCTCGCTTTGAAACGGCATTCAACAGTCCTTTATCGTGTCTTTCTGATTGTCCTTCAAGGTATGCGGCAGGCATATCGTGGCAGAATTTTGGTCCAATGTGGGAAAAATCCACCTCTGCAATAAGAAGTGTCTCACTGTCTTGATCACCAAGTATGTCTGAAAGTGCTTCCAGAAACGGATTCGCCTTTTCCAGGTAAGCCTTTCGTGTGTATTCAGAGGCAGACACTATTATTGGACCGCACAAAATTGGAATAATGGTAAATGAATCCTGTGCCAGCAGGTGCTGCAGGAAGATTACCTGGAACTCTACGGAGTGCTCTGACTTATGGAAAAAGTCATTATCAGAAACGATTGAACGGCCGGCCTCAGCCAGTTTCTGAACCGCACCCCGGTCGTTTTTGACCTCACCGAGTGGTGTTTTAAAGTTTTTTTCTGTCAAACAGAACAGATTTTCGGTCATCTGATGACCCACGCCCAGCACGACAACCCTCGATGGGGATTGATGTGTAAGCCATTGATAAGCGCTTCCATAAACCCTACAACGTTACTTATTGCTCTTTGACAAAATTAGTAGTCGTTTTCGCCTATGCGAGAGATAGGCACGATGGTTTCGATTCTGGATCCAAACAACCTGTTCAATCAACGTTTCAATAGTGTGTTTTTTCATTGGCAACAGTAGCTTGAGCAATACTCCAATCTGCGATAGCGTAATAGACGGTGCTTTTTTTTCCCAGTCTGATCTTCAGATGCCAGAGAAAGAAATGAGCCATTATACACGTCAGGATGTGATGATGCC
>Ga0209013_10005841_pt1 | contig 10548 bp, 7 predicted proteins | sample Cruoilmetagenom2_FD_187291 | JGI IMG/M metagenome (GOLD analysis project Ga0209013, IMG submission 187291) | Oil polluted marine microbial communities from Coal Oil Point, Santa Barbara, California, USA - Sample 2 (SPAdes) (version 2) | ecosystem: Environmental > Aquatic > Marine > Oil seeps ...
AAAGGCAAGGTCGCAATCACCTCAGCGCAACTGGCGATGCTGTTGGAGGGGATTGACTGGCGAGCACCAGTTCGAACGTGGCGTCCGTTGAAGGCAGGATAGCAACACTCCTGCTTGCTCTTTGACATCGTAGATTCATTCGGGCCAGCGAATAGCGTATGGCTTTTGCCATGACGAACACTGATGGCCATACTCCGCAAGACATTGCCGGTTTTCAAGTGCTGTTGGATCAACGTGATGCCGAGATCGCCAGACAATCAGCAGAACTTTTGGCACGCGATCTCCTGATTGAAAAACTCAAGCTGCAACTCGCCAATCTACGTCGGCAACGGTTCGGCACGAAGTCCGAAGCTTTGGACAAGATCATCCATCAGCTTGAGCTGGCACTTGTCCAAGCGGAAGCAGCGGCGGAACGGCATGACTGTGAACCACCGCGCTCTGAGATGGAAGCCATACAGCAACCAACGCGCAAACCGTTGCCCGAACATCTGCCGCGCGAAGACGTTGTTCTAGATCCTGGCGAGACGTGCGAGCAGTGTGGCGGTGCGTTACGTCATCTCAGCGAGGACGTGTCAGAGACATTGGAGTATGTGCCCGGACGCTTCAAGGTGATCCGAACAGTACGACCCAAGATGTCATGTCGCTGCTGTGAGACCATTCATCAGGTTCCAGCACCGGTGATGCCGATCGAACGCGGGCGGCCAGGTCCAGGCCTTCTGGCACATGTGCTCGTCAGCAAATACGCTGATCACTTGCCACTGTATCGACAGTCCCAGATCTATGGCCGAGAAGGCATGCAGCTCGAACGCTCAACACTTGCCGACTGGATCAGACAATCAACGGCACTTCTCGAACCTTTAGCAGAGGCTATTGGCCGTCACGTCAGGGCAGGCGCTGCCATCCATGCCGATGACACGCCAGTCAAAGTGCTGGCACCGGGGACCGGTAAGACCAAGACGGGGCGGTTATGGGTCTATCTCAGGGATGAACGGGATTGGGCTGGCGATAATCATCCAGCAGCGTTCTACAAGTTCACGCCGGATCGCGGAGGCCGGTGGCCACGAGATCATCTCAAGGACTTTTCGGGCTGGCTGCATGCCGATGGGTACGCGGGTTTTGAGGAACTCTACCGCAGCGGCAATATCAAAGAAGTTGCCTGCCTTGCCCATATCAGACGGAAGTTCTTTGACATTCACGTTGCCCAAGGCTCCGGCATTGCGAGAGAGGCACTCGAACGCATCGCAGAACTTTACAGAATAGAAGCCAACATTCGTGGTGATCCACCAGACAAGCGCAGATCAGTCAGGCAAGAGCATGCGGCACCGCTCATCGCCGATCTTGAAGCATGGCTCCATTCGCAGCTCATTCAGATCTCTGGAAAGTCGGCGCTGGCCGGAGCCATCCGGTATGGCCTGACCCGCCTCAAGCGGCTGCGTCCATATCTCCGCAATGGCCGCCTCAGTATCGACAATAACGCCGCTGAGCGCGGCATGAGAAGCATAGCCATCGGGCGCAAAAACTGGCTTTTTGCTGGGTCGGAGCGCGGAGGAAAGTCGGCGGCTATTGCCTACACGCTGATCGAAACGGCCAAGCTCAATGGCGTCGATCCTCAGGCATGGTTGACTGATGTTCTGGCCAGCATTGCCGATCACAAGATCAACAGGATCGACGAGTTGCTGCCCCGGCGGTATGCTCAGACTAGCTGAGCTAGACCGACCCTCGTACGCTCACGATTTTAATAGGCGCCTAGACCTTTAAGGACATTCACTCCGTTCCACGTTCATCGAAGAAAAAGCTGCTGAATACGATGCCAGGCCGATTTGCGCAGATGGCATGCGGTGCATCAGGCCCGTTAATGGATCGGCGTAGCACCCGTTATCTTATAGAACAGGCCGTCTCGGTTTTTGCGCAGGAGTTTGAGCCGACCCCGAATGCGGACTGGATTATCTTCGTCAAACTCTACTTTTTCGACTGCGACGACGTCGATGATCTGTCCGCCGTAAATATGAAAATATGGGCAACTCGCTGGAACGGAACTCAGAAGGAAGTGGTCTTCCGCATCCGGTATGTCCGTGGTTGCAACGAGGGGGAACATAAAGCCCTGAATCTCGACGTTCTTGCCGTCGAGAGCAGCCACCGATTCATCGAACTCGGGGATAAACAGCGTGTCAATCTTAGTCTCTTTCACTTGGATATGGACCCTCAACAAGGTCTCCCAAGACACCTTTAGTGTTTTCTCCGTATCAACGTTTTCGTCCGAGCTCTTGGCAGCTGCCGACTGGGACAAAGCGGCTGACACTATGAACATGGTCAGCACGAGCACCCCGGACATCGCAGTCAGCAAACCACTTGCCGTACTTCTGATCGCCATAGCGTCCTCTTCACCTTGCCGACAACGTCACCACGATATCAGTCCTGTACGCCTGCACCGCAGGCACAACAGCGGACACGATTCCAACCATCCCAGCAAGGAGCAACAGGTACCACTCGGCCGGGACCCAGACAAGTCCGGTCAAACCCATGGCCCTGGCCTGGGGCAGCAATTGACCGATCAACTCGATAACCGTGTGACCGATAAGTATCCCGGACAGCGTCCCTGCACCCGCCATGATCAGACCCTCCATCAGAACCTGGCAGAAGAGCTTCCTTCGGGTGGCGCCGAGGCTACGCATGATGGCAATATCATAGCGGCGGTTCTGCATGGCGTTATAAAGTGCGATAAACATGCTCAGCGCCGCTGTGCCGACGAGCAGGATTCCGAAGCCCTGAAGCGTCTGAATGCCAACTCCGAGCAGCGCCATCAGCCGCTTGATTTCGAATCCAGGCGAAGCCGCCTGCATCCTAGTCCTGGCATTGATGAAACGGGGCAGCGTGATGGCTGCAATGGGGGAGCGATAGCGGATCAGCATTGCCGTAATTTCACGCTCCGCGGGCCGGCCCTCGATCATGGGGCCCTTTAGTTTGTCTCGCTTCGCGTCATCGTGGATAATCCAGACGCTTTCTACGGGTGTCATTATCAGGCGGTCGATTACCGCACCGCTTTTTTTGTAACTACCGACGACGCGGTAGGCGTGTTCCTCATGGTCCGCACCACTGCCTGTGATGCCATGCCCCCCATGAAACGTGTCGCCCACCTTCAGCCCGGTTTCCTCCTTGACGCGAGCACCGATGGTCACCTCAAAGGGTTTTTCCCAGAGATGGCCCTCGGCGAGTTCCGCCTTGTAGCCAGCGGGATAGCTATGATCGGTGCCGACGATACGAAACCCCCGATAGGCGTCACCCAGAGCCAGCGGGATGGCATTCGCCACCAGCCGATGCTTGGAAAGCGCTGACGCCTCCGCAAGGGAAATATTCCCGGTGGGGATGTCGACATGGTAAATGGTGGAAAGGATAAGCTGCAACGGGCTTCCCTTGGCGCCGACCACCAAATGGATGCCCCTTGCATCTTGCCTCAGACGTTCCTCGAATTGGCTGGCGAACAATATTAGGGTGACAATGGTCGCCACGCCAAGAGCCAGCAAAAGAAGGTTGAGAACTGAGTTGAGGGCCCGGTCACGGATGTAGGCGAGGCTCAGGGTCATCAAGTTCATTGCTGCGTGCCCAACTCAAGGACGGCCGTGAAACGATCCTTGATCCGCCGGTCATGGGTGGCGATGATCAGCGTCGCTTCGCAAGCCTCAGCCTGCCCGGAGAGCAAATCTAGGACCTGCTCCGTGTTGGCATCGTCAAGGGCTGAAGTCGGTTCGTCTGCAAGAATTACGGTGGGCTCATTGATGACGGCGCGGGCAATTGCAACTCTTTGAGCCTCTCCCTGGCTCAGCGTCCGCGGGCGCGCGGTCATCAGCGACCTCAGACCGAGCTCGTCGAGCACTCGATGGACGCGCAAATCCTGTCTCGGCAAACCGGCCAAGTAGCGGGCAAGATGCAGATTGTCTGCTACCGAGAGCGCCGGCACCAAGTGTAGCGTCTGAAAGACGATACCGATATGACGGCCGCGAAAGACGTCAAGGGCGCCCGGCCCGAGGGCGTCAATAGCTTGCCCGGAAACGCTGACAGTTCCTGCCTGCGGGCGCAGAAGTCCGGCGATAATATTGTTTAACGTCGTTTTTCCGCAGCCTGATGGTCCAAGTATAAGGCGGTGCTCTCCCGGCGGTACGTTCCACTCCGGTATGTTGAGAACGAGACGCCCGCCGAATTCGTGGCGAAGGCCGTTGATCTGGACAGCGTAGGACCCTCTTGTGGCGTGCCCGTCGTGAGTCTCGGAGCCGGACCTGTTGGAAGTCGTCGCAAACTCCATGTCAGTCTCCGTATGCTTGCCCAGTGCCAAACTTCGAGGCGGTTTAGCCACCGTGTGATCAATGAGGAGAAAACGGCGGAGGCTTTTCTGTGCGATGCCGGTCATCGCATCACCTTCCACTGTACAGCCGGCCTACCTGGACCAAGGGGGACTTGGCGCAGGCAGTCCGGCTGTCATGAGTGCTGCATTCGACAAGTCGTGATTACATCCGTTACTCCGCCGATTACTTGACGCCATCCACAACCTCGGGAAGCACATCACCTACCGAACCGGATGGTGGCTTGATCCCGAGATAATTGGTCATTGTAGCGGCAATGTCCTCCGGCCCGACAAGCCGGTTGACGGTCGCCTGCTCGATCCCCGGCCCCGCAAACATGATCGGGACATAAGTGTCGTATGAATAAGGCGAGCCGTGCATGGCAGCGAACAGATCGACCTTGGGATAGAGATACCAGCCGGGCTTCTGGACAACGAGGACATTGCCGGAACGAGTCGGATGGAATGCCTTCTGGACCCTGTTCAGGATGGTCGTCCCTGTTACGCTGCCAGTCAAAAGGTTCGTCCGCGTCACCGCAAGGGCAAAACCCGGAACCTTCAGGATCTCCTCCCTGAGCGCGTCCTCCACCTCGGACACGTCAAGCTTCAACTTCTTCACCGTTTCCATGTTCAAATAGAGGCTCGGGTTCCAAAACGCCGATACGAAGGGCTCCTTAGAATTATAGCGCTTCTGTAGCGCGGCGTTGGCGCGCAACAGAAAGTTCCTCGGGTTGTGCCGTCCAGCGCCCTCGCCGCTCCTGGTCATGTAGAACCCAGAGCTTAGGGTCTCCGGCACCTGGTCAATCCCGTGATCCGAGGACAGTACTATCAGCGTTTTGTCGAGCCCGATCGTCTGGTCGATGAAGCCAAACAGGTCAGCCAAAGTGGCGTCCAACCGAAGCATATTGTCTTCATATTCCAGACTATTCGGCCCCCAGGCATGGCCTAGATAGTCGGTCGCCGAAAAGCTGATCGCCAGCATGTCGGTGGCCTCTTTCTGGCCCAGGGACTCCTGCTTGACCAGCTCCTTGGCAAAGGCGAGCGTCACCTCATCGCCCATCGGTGTGAACCGAAGCGCCTTATAGAAGTCGGAGTCCTTCTTGGCGTTGCCGAGCGTGTGCGGGAAGGTCGCTTTCAGGTGCTTGTAACCCTTCTCGCCCTGGCGGTCGTCTTGGTTGCCAAAAACATATTCCGACTGTGGCTCCTTGAGGGTCCACGTGGCCGTTTTGTACTTGCCGGCGTGATCACTCTTGTTCCAGGCTTTCACCCATTCCGGATAGTCTGGATAGTAGTAGGTGCTGGTGACGAACTTGCCAGAGCTTGAGGAATACCAGAATGCCTTACCCAGCTGACCGCCGGGAAGGATGGCGCCGCGATCCTTGATCGAGATCGAGAAAACTCGCGACCTGTTGCCCGAAGCGATGACTAATTCGTCGCCGATGGTACTCGACGTTAGATTACGCGGTGAAGTTCCGGCGTGTTTCGTCTTTGCCGTTACCTCTTTGCCGATGATAGGATGACGAGGATCTTCCACGCAGTAGACCCGTTCCCCGGTTTCCGTGTTGTGCCAATCGTTGCCGGCGAGGCCGTGCTGAGCAGCGTTACCGCCAGTGGCGAGGGTGGCGTGCCCAACGGCGGTAAACGTTGTCGAATGCCGGTAATGGGCATTCGTAAACGAGACCCCCTTGCTTGTCAGATAGCGAAAGCCGCCCTTGCCAAAACGGTCGGAAAACCGCCAGGGCATGTCGCCGCGCAGTTGATCAATGGTGATCTGTAATACGAGCTTGGGAGGCTCTGCCGCGATGGCGGGTAGCGCTCCAAAAAGAAGGACAGCAGCAAGCGGTGCAGAAACCGCACTTGTCCAAAGCAAAGACCTTTTCATGACGTTTCCTTCCAAGACGAAAGCACTAATGTGTCCAAAGATACCCCACGGAGAACGTTCTAATTCTCGGTCGGTACGCCCCTCTGGTCGAGCAAATGCCGGGGTCTTCTAGATCTCGGGAGCATTAAAGTTCTAGCAGGCATCCATTACAATGGGAATCGTTAGCGGTCGGATTTCTTCCAAAGTTAAGAATGAGACGCTGGCGTCCTCAACGAGGTGATACCGCCGCTTTCAGGAAGGTTTCTGCCGTCGTGACCAGAGATGAGGAGGAACCGGGCTGGCAAGACGCAAATGTCCGCTGTGTGCCGATCGAGTCGTAGGTGCAGCGCGGAACGCTATCTCACTTACCCCGTTAGGGGAGTAAGAATAATGAAGCGCTCATCTAAGTGGAGCGGCGTCGTGAAGGCTCCGCTCGCCGCTATTCTTTTGCTTGGCGCGCTACCAGCTGCCAGCGCGGAACGCCCGAAGCTCGTCTTGCAGATAACTATCGATCAACTGCGGGGCGACATGCCGCTCCGCTTCAAGAACCGCTTCGGACCCGACGGCTTTCGCTATCTGATGGATCGCGGCGTCAATTACACCAATGCTCATTACAGCCATTCCACGACGTTCACGGCGGTGGGCCATGCCACGCTTTACACCGGCGGCTACGCGGCCCAGCACGGCTTCGCCGGCAATGACTGGTACAATAAAGAAACTGGTAAGAGGGTTTATTGTGTAGAAGATGATCGCCATGCCATCCTCGGCAAAAAGCCGAAGGCCCACAAAGGCACGTCGCCGCGCAACTTGACCTCGACCACGATAGGTGACGAAATAGTCATATCGAGCGGGGGCAAGTCGCGCACCTTCGCTGTTTCCATCAAGGATCGCGGCGCAATCATCCCAGCCGGCCACGTCGGCAAGGCCTTTTGGTACTCGAAGGGCAGCGGCCAATTCATCACCAGCACTTACTACTATGATGACTATCCTGAATGGGTGAGTGCGTGGAATGCAGCCAAGCACGCAGACCGCTACAAGGACAAGCAGTGGACGCTGCTGGAAGACCGCTCCAAGTACGTCTATGCGCACATGGACGATCGGGCTGTCGAGAAATCGTATAAGCAGCTGGGGCGCACCTTTCCTCATCCGTTGGCCAATGAGAAGCAGAAGAACTACTACGCCGCGCTGCGTTTCACGCCTATGGGCGATGAACTGACGCTCGATTTCGCCAAAGAACTGGTCAAGCAGGAGAAAGTGGGGCAGGGCGATGCGACAGACGTATTGTCGATCAGCTTCTCGGCCACAGACTATCTCGGTCATGCTTTCGGCCCGAACAGTTTGGAGGCGGAAGACAATCTGCTTCGCTTGGACCAAACGCTCGCCAACCTCTTCAAGTTTATTGATCAAACCGTGGGCCTTGATCAGACATTGATTGTGCTGTCGTCAGATCACGGCATAGACGCCGTCCCAGAGTACAAAAAGTCACTCAATTTCGATGCCGGGCGGCACTATCCAAAGAAGTTTGTCGAACAGGTAAACAAGGCGCTGCAGCAACGCTTTGAAACCGACAAGAACCTCGTCGCTGCATTCTGGAACCCAAGCCTCTACTTGGATTTGGAGGCATTGAAGTCTCTCGGCGTTGACGTTTCCGCAGTCGAAAGTGCCCTTGTGGATGAAATCCTCAAAGTGCCCGGCATCGCTGTTGCGATGACCCGCACGGACCTGCTGTCGGGGCTTATCACGAAGACGCCGATCACACGAAAAGTGCAGCTCGCGTTCCATCCCAAGAGATCGGGCAACGTTCTCATCGTTCAGGACCAGTTTTGGTACCTGTACCCCAACGCTGACCAGTTCTCAGCCATGCATGGATCGCCATATGAGTACGATACCTATGTGCCGATCATGGTCGCAGGTCCGGGCGTCAAGGCACAGACGGTGAGCCGTCCCGTTGGTCCTGAGGACATTGCCGCGACGATCGCCGCTCATCTCGGCATCAAACCGCCTTCGGGTTCGGTCGGCAGACCGCTTGATGAAGCGTTGCCCTATTTCATCGCCAAAGGGCAAGCAACTGCATTCCAGAAATAGCTGAGGCACGAAGGTTCGGGTCCACCCTATCGCGAATGAGCGAACTACACCGTTACAGTCTACCTCGGCATCCTTCTTCGTGGTTAGTCCCAGCGCCCACGCCTGCGCGGTATTGATCCCGTGCAGTACTATCGCCATCAGTGTGCAGTCCGAGAGGATGTGGCATCGATAAGAAGCTTTTTCATGTGACGGGTATATTCGTCACAGAACAGCAAGGTTTCATCAAAAGTACGAATCTGAAAAGAACGTTCCACAAACTGTGGACGCCGTTCCCCGTCAGCACTCACGGGACAGATTGAGCTGATTGCGTAAGAGAGACGCTCCGGCTCATCGTAACCCCGAGGAGGGAGACGAGGACTGACAGGAACGGGCACGATCCCGACAGCGCAGACCAACATTGGCTTGGCCAACGTTGAAAGATAACGAACCCAACCTCTTTCTAATCTGCCCCTCAGCGCTCAGAGTGCTGAATGGGGCTTCACATAGACCGCCATAAGTCCAAATAATGCTGACCTGGCGCTTCACGACGCCAGCCGAACTACGAACCTCTCGTCTGGAGCCTTTTCAGACGGCCAAGACCCAAAGCAGACATTCACACGAATAGGAGTGCTGACGGGGAACAGGCCGACATTCGAGGGAAGAAGATTCCTGCGGTAAGATAGGATGGATAGCCAGGCGCTCAGCCATCGTAGATGCCAGCTTGGCGGCCCCGCTCTTGGATCATTGCAAGCACGATATCGATCGCAGGCGTAGCTACATTGGTTAGGCGCCCGAGTTCCTGGACTGCAGTAACGAGTGCATCGAGTTCGAGGCTGCGGTGGCGTTCCAAATCCTGCAGCATTGAGATCTTGTGTCCCTTGACCGAACCCGCCGCGTTGAGGCGACGTTCAATCATTTCTTCAGGGATTTCGAGACCGAGTGCCTCAGATACGGCTTTGGCCTCATACATCATGGTTTTGCAAAGTTCGCGTAGGGATGGCTCGCTCGTCACACGATCCAGCGTTGCGTGCGTCAACGCACTTACCGGGTTGAAGCAGACATTGCCCCAAAGCTTCAGCCAGACGTTCCAACGCACGTCGTCCCGGATGGGCGCTTCAAAGCCTGCTTCGGTTAGGACGGCGGATAGCTTTTGCACGCGATCCGAACGCGTTCGGTCCGGCTCGCCAATGGTAAATCTCTTGAATTCACGATGCTCGATCACGCCAGGCTCTATAACTTCGCAGGCTGGATCGACGACACAACCAATTGCGCGCTCTGGTCCAATGAGTTTCCATTGCCTGCCATCTGGATCGACAGACTTGAGGACATGTCCCTCGTATGCCCCCCCGTACTTATAAAAGTACCACCAAGGAACTCCATTCATCGCGGTGACCACTGCTGTCTTAGGACCTAGCAGTGGTAAAAAATCCTCGGCACTCTCAGCAGCCTGGTGGGCCTTCAACGCACATAAAACAAAGTCCTGGCGGCCGAAATCTGCGGGATTGTCACTCACCGGGAACCGGGCGCGTCGCTCTTGGCCATCGATCAAAAGCCGCAGACCGTTTTCTTTCATTGCTGCAAGGTGTGCCCCCCGAGCGATCGCGCAGACCTCATGACCGGCAAGCGCGAGCTCGACGGTGAGATAGCCGCCAATCGCACCAGCGCCAAATATGCAAAACTTCATCGGGTTGGAGCTCCTTGATCAGAAGAAGCGCTCTGCGCCACCGGAGGCCTCAATGGTGCAGCCGGTTACGAAACCGTTACGGTCCGAAGCCAGAAACGCGGTGATGTCCGCGATCTCCTCTGACGTCCCAAAGCGACCGACGGGCGTATACTCGGCACCAACACGTGCGATTAAATCTTCATCGCCTAGGTCAGCCAAGTCAGGACGTGTCTGCCGCACTTTCGGGAGCATATTTTCTTCCCAGTTTTCCGTGCGGATCGCACCAAGCGCGACTGCGTTGACAAGGATACCGTGCTGAGCAACTTCGAGCGCCAGCCCCCGCGTCAAATTGTTGATAGCTGCGCTGAGAACGTGAGAAATCAAAAGCTTTGGATTCGGATAAATCCCGCCGACCGAAGACATGTTGACAATCCTGCCCCATCCTCTCTCGCGCATAACGGGGATTGCAGCGCGATTAAGACGGATCATCGCATGCAACTTGATGTCTTCCATCTCCTTCCAGGCTTCATCATCGTTCTCCATGAGACCGCCAGGATGGGCACGGCCGGCATTGTTGACGACAATGTCGACGCCACCAAAGCTCTTTCTGGCCTCTTCAACGAGTTG
>Ga0209013_10005842_pt1 | contig 10547 bp, 9 predicted proteins | sample Cruoilmetagenom2_FD_187291 | JGI IMG/M metagenome (GOLD analysis project Ga0209013, IMG submission 187291) | Oil polluted marine microbial communities from Coal Oil Point, Santa Barbara, California, USA - Sample 2 (SPAdes) (version 2) | ecosystem: Environmental > Aquatic > Marine > Oil seeps ...
ACACTAGACTCATAACTCCTTGGTCGCAGGTCCAAGCCCTTCAGAGTCCACCTGTTAAAAAAGGAGTTGTCAAAAACGGCGAATCCTTTTTACCTCTACATTGCGTACGAATGACGCATCAAGTTATCGCATAATTTGTGCTATATCCTCACACGTTGCAACTTTTCTCTCTCATCACTATGCGGTAGGATTACAGATGTTCAGCCTTCCGGGAACATCCTGCAGGATTCCAGTTATTCCATGTCAACGCAATCATTTCCACAATCACGCATCATAAGATGGATAGTCGCCATGGGCTTTGTCTTGCTCTGGTACGGCCTGATGCAATTCATTACTCAGCAGGTTTTCAATGTTTCTCTGTATGATCAGGCCATCCCGCGTGATCTGGCCGCCAACCTGATTCTGGGTGCGATTCTCTACGGCATCACCCGGAATCTCCGCTGGTATCTACCGACTATCGCCGTAGTGATGACTGTCATTCATCTAAGCAATGCCGGAAAAATTGTCGTACTTGGCGGCCCAATTATGCCGGATGATTTTCTCGCCGTACGCAACCTGTTTCTGTTACTCGAAGGGTGGCAGTTGTTTGCGATAATAGCTATCGTGGCGATTCCTCTGCTGTTGCTGCTTGCCATGACCGCCTGGCGCCATACACGCACCTGGATATTGCTGAGTAGTGTCAGCATCGCAGCCGCTGCTCTCATTCTGACGCCTGTTCCGGTCGTGCATGCCATGGACGACTGGTTTGGAAATGTTGTATGGAACCAGCGCGGCAACTTCGAAGACCGCGGCCTGCTGATCCATTTGATACAGGAGACAGCCCGATATCTCGCACATGGAAAAAATCCTCCCACGGCTGAGGAGGTTGAATCTGCTATGACCAAACTGCAGCCTAACCCCACCATACAGTCACTTCCACCACACACAAGCAACACGCCACAGCGAAATGTGCATGTCATCGTGCTTGAGTCTTTCTGGGACCCCGCCTTATTATCTGCTGCCGGGCTCTCTGATGATCCGCTGGATCCCGAGTTTCGGGCTCTGTGGCGTGAGGCTGGAAATTCACATGCGCTCTCCCCCGTTTTCGGTGGCTATACTGCAAATACCGAGTTCGAGGTTTTGTGCGGTTTTCCGGTAACAGAAGATTCGGTATTTTTCGAAGGTGGGCTGCGCCATGATGTCCCCTGCCTGCCACGACTGCTGGGCAGCGAGGGTTACCGTACGATTGCCTCTCATCCGAACATTGCCGCCTTCTGGAACCGTGTCAACGCCTATCAGCGGATCGGTTTTGATACCTACTGGTCCATCAACGATTTTGTATCCGACGACATCAACAGGGATTTCCTCAGTGACAGTTCCATGTATCGCCAGGTCATGGAAAAAACCGGCCCGCTCATCGACGCCGGACAGCCGGTATTCAACTACATACTGACCATTTTCGGCCATCTCGACTATCCGCTGAATGCACAACGGCCTGCGGTCATTGAAGCCAGCAGCGGAAGCAAGATGGTGCAGGACTACGCCAATACCATCTATTACAAATCACGCGAATTGATGGCCTTTCTTAAACTCCTGCGTGCTCGGGATCCGCATGGGGTGATCCTCCTGTTCGGCGATCATCTCCCTTTTCTTGGACCGAACTTCGATGGTTTTACTGAGAGCGGACTGCTGGCCGACAACCGTTCAAAATTCGATGCACACATGTTTTACGCCCTGGTAGCAACTCCATTGATCATCATCGATGGTCAAAAAGGCCCCCTGCAGGTAGGCGATGTTCCCGTCTATCAACTGCCGCAGATGATTCTGGAGATACTGGGCAATCAACAGCCTTCCCTGATGCGCATGAGCAGGATGCCTGACAGCGTAACCCTGCGACCTCTACCGGGCATGTATTTTGTCGGTGATCAGCGAGAGCGGAGAGTTTGCCATGACGGAGGTGATCAAGACGCTGATTCCAGCAAAGACGACGTCTGCGCAGAAACTGCGCAGTGGGTGCATGCATTGGTCACATTGACCCAGGATTTGTTCAATGGTCATCAACACAGTTTGCAGACATGGTGATAGTGTCTGTGAGCCCTTCACTCCAACCCTCTTCCAATGGGAAACACCTACAAGGATGGGCTGGCACAGTTTCTAAAAAGAAATTGTATTCCTGCGAACGAATGACTGCAATGAGTTTCGGTTTCAACCGGTCAATGCAACACACGCATTAAATTGTTCGGCTGGTGTTTCATAGTTTAACGTCTTTCTTGGTCGCTCGTTGAGTCTGTGCGCTATTGCATTCAACTTTGCTTGTGAGTGAACCGACAGATCCATTCCCTTTGGAAAGTACTGTCTCAGCAGTCCATTGGTATTCTCAATATGTCAGTCAATTGTGACAGCAGCATCGTTGCAGGTGATTATTATTCGTATTGAGAATCGCTGCCAACACATTGATCCCATTACGGGATCATGATAGACTGCTCACTATGAGAGTCATTGTAAAACGCACGCTCAGGGAATTTTGGACATTGCCTCATTACATGGACGCAAAAGCTCCATTAGAGGCATGGCACTCAGAAGTGTTAAAGGCAAACTGGGACTCCCCAGCAGATGTTAAGGCGCAATTTCGTTCGGCCAGCATTTTGAAAAAAAGTCGGGTGGTATTCAATATTGCAGGTAACAAGTATCGCCTTGTTATCGCAATTGATTATGTCAGAAAGGCTTGTTTTGTGAAATTTATCGGTACGCATAAGCAATATGAGCAGGTGGATGCAGAGGTAATCTAAAATGAATATTCATCCTATTAAATCTGAAAATGATTATGAAGAAGCCCTTGTCGAGGTAGAAAAATTATGGGGCTCTGAAGAAGGTACAGAAGCAGGCGATAAGCTGGATATCCTTCTTGTACTCGTTGAGGATTATGAAGACAAACATCATGCGATAGATCCGCCAGATCCTGTAGAGGCGATCAAGTTCAGAATGGAACAAATGAATCTGTCAAGAAAGGATCTGGAGAAAATGATCGGTTCACGCGGTAGAGTATCCGAGGTGCTGAATCATCGTCGCGGGCTTTCACTGAATATGATTCGGAGTCTGCACTCCAATCTGCATATTCCACTTGAAAGTCTGATTAAAATCCGGGAACAGCGTACATAGAGCCTGTCTAGTGAAGCCTGATATTCAGGCAATAAAAAACCGGCTAAAAAAGCCGGGGTGTTTATCAAGCTGCTTTCAGTTCAGGCAGCCTCCTCCACAATCTTCCGGCAATTTTCCTTCCGAGGCACTGGGATTTCCTTCGGTGCATCGTTCACGATATCAACGGCATCGACTGCCGGACTACCTACCCAGTTCCTCTGAAACCCTACTCTTTTGAGTAGTTCTATGAAGAGAGTTGTTACTACAGGTGCAACAATCGCGGCAGCAAAGTACATGGCCATTGCTCCTAACTCGAATGAGAACAATGATACAAGGGACATTACTGAGAAATAACCGGTTAACGCCCAGCCGCCCCAGAAGATAATGAACACTACTGCTACTGCACTGATTTCTTTTAGCTTTCTCATGATATTCCCCTTTAATGTATTTTGTGCCTTCATTACATTTTTCGACAATCAATGCACATTCACAGAGACATTTTCCAGGACTTAAGCATCGTTTTTTTTATTTCAACTACGCCGATTAACGAATGTGACTTTTAGGGTTTGTACACCGCGGCTGCTTGTTATGTTATTACGCTTTTTTTTCGAAGCTCGTGACACTCTTTGATCTCTGGCATAGAAGTCAAAGCACAGACGACATCCATAATACCTTCCCGAGGTCTGAGTGTAAACTCTTGATCTTGAAGAGAGTTTCCTGATTCTGGATGTGGCTGGATTTTTCTTTGACCGCATCTTTTTTATTCAGACCCCTATCAACCTGCAAGATATTTTTCCATTTATTATCCGACACTTAAAGTATATTACAATATTTCGCTTAAAACAATACACTAAAAGAAAAATATATAACTATTTGAATATTATCATATTTTATAATACATGAGACAGCCTGAACTTAGCAGATATCTCACCAAGGTAAATGTGAGAGAGTCCATGGAACGGGGATTCGGAGAAAGGGTGGACTGGGGGGACACGAATTTGCTTCAGTGGAAACCGCGTCTTTCATCATCAGCACTCCCATCAGTCCGGCAAATCCTTGTTTGGCAGCATCGCGTTGAAGTGTCATGACCATCCCCCCCCTCCTCTTTCCGGAAATCCGCAACTGACAAACAAACAGCTTCCTAGCACAGTGATGCACAAATGTCGCATACCACCTCAACACAAGGGTTATCCGGAGCGATGAGCATGCTGATGACGATCCATTTCACCGGGAAAAAAGCTGGTTTTCGTGGCTATTTGAGGGTCGCAACGAACACCCCGTTCCAGTCTGCAGGTGGCGGTGTCCGAAGAAAGCCTGCACAACGCCGACTGAAGATACGACTGGTGTGATCGTCATACGATTGCGCCAGATGATCAAAAGCCTCCTGCGCCACGGAAAACTCCTGTGCAAAATAGCTTTCCAGTGCTGATTCAAATCCTTGCGCCAGGCTGGCAGATTCCACTTCGCTCGCAACAGCCATCAGCTCAAACACCTTGACAGCCTCTGTTTTTCCCTTGACCTGGATTCGATCTATCGCTCTGCAGACAAAAGAATCACCCAGCTCTTTTCGAGTATCATCCGAGATCAATATTGGCGTGGCATATTGCTTGGTGGCGCTCTCCAGGCGGGATCCCAGGTTGACCGTATCGCCGATGGCCGTATAGTCAAAACGCTTTTTTGCTCCAAGATTGCCAACCACCGCATATCCTGTATGCAATCCGATCCCAATTGCCAGTTGCCGCCCATATTTTTCCTCGAACAGGATGTTCAATTCGGTGAGTCTGTGCTGCATTTCCAGAGCAACATTTGCCGCATGAGTGGCGTGATCCTGCACATCCAGCGGTGCATTGAAAAAAGCCATGAGTGCATCGCCAATATATTTATCCAGCGTGCCGTGATTCTTCATGACGATATCAGTCATGACCCCCAGGTATTGATTCAGCATTTCCACCAGTCTCTCTGGCGACATGGTTTCTGAAAGGGTTGTGAATGATCTGATATCAGAAAAAAGAATGGTGATGCGACGTTTCTCCCCCCCTAATACCAGGCGGTCCGGATCCTCTATCAATTGTTTCACCAACACCGGACTGACATAGGAGGAGAATGCGCGGGTAAGGAAGCGGTTCCTGAATTGGGAGGTCAGGACATAATAAACCTGGAATACCATAAAACCGATGACCAGCGAGATGACCGGATAAACCACGCTCACCAGGAAACCCTGCCCACCCACCAGGTAATAAAACAGCCCGATCGAACCCGCCAGAACCAGCATGGATCCCAGGGTCATGGTCACAATCCGTCTGGCGCTTATCATCAGGATAACCAGCAAAAGGGGAAAGCCAAACATCATGGCCACGTTCAGCATCAATACCGTATTGGCGCCGTGCAGATGGAACCCCTGCAATACATTGCTCACTGCGGTCGCATGCAGCAGCACACCAGGGTAGCTGGGCAACAGGGGGGTTGGCAGCACGTCAGCAATACCTATTTCAGTCACTCCGACGAAAACGATGCGCCCGGCAAGCGCACCATGCGCTACGTTTTTTTCCAGAATGTCAGCTGCGGAGATGAGGGGGATATCTTGTTCTGGATGATAGAAATTCAGCGCCAGACCCCCCTCTTCATCCACCGGAATAGTGAGCTTTCCCACGGAAAGGCCAGCGACCCCATAGCTGTCCAGTGTCACCCGGATGGATTGCTTCTTTGCGAAAGAGAGGGCCTGCAATGCCAGTGAGGGAAACAGGGCATTGTCATGCCGCATAAGCAAGGGGGCATGGCGGAACAGGCCGTCATCATCTTCAATGGCATTGAAAAATCCCTGCGCATCCAGATTGGCCGCCATGCTCGCCAAATTTCCTTCCACCGCCGGCATTTCAGGGAGTATGCCCATGTCGGCGCCGGGCATCAGGCGCAGCAGCCGGATCCTGTTTTCCCACCAGAGTTCATGCGCCTGTTCCGACATGGGTTTGGTCTGACTGGTGCGAAAAAAGTAGCCACCGACGATTGCGCTGGCCGAATTTTGGAACACCTCGGCAAGAGCCTGGTCCGCCTGTGGCGACTCCTCCTGGGTGAAGACGATATCCAGGCCAATAAGCCCGGCCCCTGACGCCTGGATTCGATCAATAAGTTGCGCCAGCAGTTGACGGCTCCAGGGCCAGCGTCCGTAGCGCTTGACGGCTTTCTCATCCACTGCAACCACGACAACCGAGGGGTGAGGTGCGGGGGCTTCCCTGAGACTAAAGACGATATCGCGCCCGCGGCTATCCAGATGTTCCAGCCAGAGTGGGCGGGCGGCGAACAGCAGCAGACTGAGAGTCGATGCCAGCAGCGCAAACAGCACCCCTTTGAGGCGCTGTTTAAGACGCTTGCCGATGCTGCTCATTCACTCGCTGGCCATGCCTGAAAGCCCGTTTTCAGGGCTGGCGATAATCGAGATACGGGGACTGGAGTAGAGGTGGGGTCTTGCCGATGTCCGTGGGCGGAACAATTGCGCCGGGGTCATCCACTTGTGAGCCACCTGAACGCCGGTTAAGAATACCGCCGCTGCCAATTTTTTGCTTCTCCTCTTCCGGCAGTTCTGCCGGCGGCCGGCCTTTTCTCACTTCCGTTGACTCTCCGGGGCCGAGCAAAACCGAGCCCTTCACCGCTGGGTCGATATTTTTCACCTCGACATTGCCTTTGAATACGTAGACCAGGGTCAATTTTGAATCGGAATAAACCACAAAATCCGTACCCTGCACCCCCATGATCGCCGTGTTGGTTCGTACCCGGAAACTGCTCTTCCGCCGTGAGAAGGTGTCCGTCACCACCGAACGCAAACGGCCGCGAAGCAGGTCCAGCACGGCATTGGGTTCAGCCGCCACATCGTACTCCGCCAGCACCAGGCGGCTGTTTGTATCCACCAGCAGCTGACTGCCATCCGTGAGCCGAATAGCGGCGTTGCCGTCATCCCCGGTAACCACCGTATCACTGCTCGTCAGGGGATCGCGCTTCTTGAGATTGCGACCCTCAGCAGTATCCGGATTAAGAAAAACAGCACCCGCCACGGATTCGGCCTTACCAACTACGGTGGCAGCCTGCAAGGCAAATGGAGTAAACAGGGTAAATGCCAGTAAAAAGCCTGTTTTACGTATCATGGCAACCTCTTCTTTTTACACATCGATTCATCAAACCCGATTGTTGCAGACAATCAATACTGCCATGTAACACCACCTGAAACCACATACCGATCATAATTATAGAGTTCGATATTCGAGTCACTTTTTAACTTCACTCCACTCAGGGTCAGTTTCCAGTCCCGGGCCAGCTGATAATTGAGTGAGGCGAACAGGGACAAAAGGTCATCTTTCCTGGTAGTCAGAAACACATCGTGTAGATTATCAAAATCATAATTGTAATACTCAACGCCGCCATCAATACTCCACTGATCGCTGAGTCTGTGATCCGCCCTTACATAATAGTGCTGCACATCTCTTTGCCAGTTACCTCCATTGGTATCATCACTGCCGAATTCCATAATTCCCCGCACACTGGTGCGCCCGTTATTAGGGGTCCAGACGATGGAGACTCCGTACCTCTCTGCATCCCCGCTGCGATCTTCCGGAATGGAAGAGAAACCCTCATAATCCAGGGTCTCAAACCTGGCGTAAAAATAGGCGGAAACATCCGGGCCTGCATCCCAGACGAGCCCCGGCGATACTGCCCACAGCGATCTGCTGATATCGTTGTCCATATCCAGGCGGCTGTATTCAACAGGTAGCCTGAAGCCATAGCCCTGATCAGACGACCAGCCAATCGAAGCAACCCAGCTCTGGTCGAAGTAGTCATACTCACCCTCTGAGTTATGCACCCCGCCCCGTAAATGCGCCTCACCGTAGAGGGTAAACCCCTGCCCGAGTGGTATATGCCCCAGTGCGTCAGCGAACAGAACATTGCGCCAGTCTGATTCATCCGAAGGAATCCCTGCGGTAGAGCCATCCGGGAATGCGCCAACATTGCTGTCGTATTCCATCCGATAGCCGATAGCCAACTGGTAAGAACGCCCTGCCCACTCTTGTGGAACGATATCTGCAAAATCTTTTACTGCCGGGTTTCCGGAATCAATCTCTGACATGCGAGAATCAATATCAGTCAGTACCGTGCGATCCCCCTGCGTCCTGTAGATAGGAGACAGTCCGAGATTTATTTGCTGTAGTTTACGAGGATCCGTTGTGCTGCGCAGCGCCCGCTCGAAAATGCTCCTTGCCTGCTCGATCTCTTCCTGCGCCAGGTAGATTTGTCCACCAAGGATCATGGCCTCGATGTCGCCATCAGTCAGCAGGGGCTGCAACACGTCCAGCGCGGCGGGCATCTCTCCGATCTCAAACAATGCCTGACCCAACGCCCGGCGCAGCCTTACATTATCCGGCTCCGCAGCCAGGGCGGTTTTCAAATGAGGCACAGCTTTTGCGTAACGCTGTAACTGAAACAGAGACAATCCGAGATAGCTTTTTTGATCCGCCTCTATTCTCATGGCGCTCACTTGCCAGACCACCTCGAGATACTCCCCCCTGCCATAGAGAGCCGCCAGGGAATCAGCGGCTAGCGCCGGAGCCAATAGAGAAAAAATGCTTATTGGCGCCACACACCACCAAGCCGGACAACACCTAACCACCCGTGGCTTCATTTCACTTTTTCTTCCATCATCGACCCTCAATAATTTTTTCATAATAGCTGTGATGAATTGATAATTCCACATCAATACGCACGGGCCACTATCAATCCCCCTTCCCTGACACGCAATCCCAGCTTATGGAAACCTGGGAGCCTGTCCGAGGATAAAAAAGCTACTGCGGATCCTCTTGCAAAACTTGTAAATAGTGAGTTTTGTCATCTCGAACGAATGTGAGAGATCATATTTATCAGCTTTTGAGAGTTTTGCAAGAGACAAGAGGTTCTATCGATTTCCTTTTGAACATCGTTCGAATGCCTCGTGAGCTTGTAAGTTATTTGGATATTTCCCAAAATGAAATTTGCCAACACTAGTGCATTTTTCACTGGATCTAACACACCCCTGGTATAGTGTATTATCTATATTGCCTCCACTCTTATTCTCATAACACACAAAGGGAAAATGACGAAGATTTCTAGAGCTGTTTTTTTTACTGTGCTTACTTGCATTCCTGGATCCAAGATTAGAACATGCATGAAGAACCCCCCCGTGACAAGCTTTGGTATAAAACTTCACAGCTTTATCATTATCCTGCTTCACCCCTTGACCTTTACGATACATATCCCCAAGATGATAACATCCATAAGACCCATGAGAAGATCCATTATCACCATCACAAACCCTGGTAAACAACTTCACTGCCTTGGAGTAATCCTGCTTCGCACCCTCATAATAGATATAGCCAAGGTTATAACATCCCTCAGCATCACCACCATCACAAGCCTTGCTAAAAAACTCTGCGGCTGTGGAATAATCCTGTTTCACACCAGCACCTTCACGATACATATAGCCAAGATTATTACACTCAGCTGCAAAACCATCAGCACACGCTTTGCCTTGAAGCTCTAGTGCTTTAGAATCATCCTGCTTCACACCTTGACCTGCTCCATACATAAACCCTAGAGTAGCACACCCCTCAGCATAACCACCATCACAAGCCTTGCCAAAAAGCTTCGCAACTTTACCATAATCCTGTTTTTCACCGTTTTCAGTGTAATACATCGATCCAAGCCTAAAACACCCGAATGCACTACCAGCATCACAAGCTTTACCATAAAACTCCACAGCTTTGGAATAATCCTGTTTTACGCCTGTTCCCTCGGCATACATAATGCCAAGATTAGAACATATAGAAGCATCACCGGCATCGCAAGCCTTTTGATTCTCTTCAAATTCTGCAGCACTCAAACCAGCGCTCATACCTGTTAGCAGCATTACCGTCAATACTATTTTTTTCATTCTTTCTTACCTTTTTCTTTGATCTGTTTTTCTGTATATTAATCCAAAAGCCCATGACTGCTTATTTTCTTCTGTAATATTGAGTTCATCCTCGCAAAAGGCTACATACTTACTATCAAAAGTAGTGCTGCTCTCATACTCATCAAACCTGACTTTTATCATATCATAGGAGCTAATACAGTGATGTACAAGTATCGCATACTATCTCAACGCATCCAGCCGTCCCTGACTGCGTTGTACAACCTTAAAATAGATAAAGTATTCCTGCGGTTATACGCCTTGTCAGGAACGACTGTGCATCGCCGATATAGAACGCGAACTGATGCATCACTGTACTAGTTCGAGATCTATCTGCTGTAGTTTAGGTGGATCCGTTGTACCGTACAGCGCCTGCTCGAAGATACTTCTTGCCTGGCCGACCTCTTCATGCGCCATGCAGCCGTCAATCAATTCCTCCTTGTCACTCCCAATACGATAATAT
>Ga0209013_10005843_pt1 | contig 10547 bp, 12 predicted proteins | sample Cruoilmetagenom2_FD_187291 | JGI IMG/M metagenome (GOLD analysis project Ga0209013, IMG submission 187291) | Oil polluted marine microbial communities from Coal Oil Point, Santa Barbara, California, USA - Sample 2 (SPAdes) (version 2) | ecosystem: Environmental > Aquatic > Marine > Oil seeps ...
TGAACCGTTTCTGTATTTCAATAAAATTGCAGAGCTTGTGAAACTGTGCAGCCAAATCGGAATATATACGAGAATTGTAACCAACAGTTTTTGGGCAAAGACAGCAGCGTCTTCCGACCGCCTTGTTTCAAAACTGAAAAAGAATGGCCTTTGCCAATTGAGATTGAGTTACTCAAGGTGGCACCAGAAAAATGTAAACAGGAACAATGTGTTGAATGCAGCACTCAGCTGCCAAAAGATCGGGTTAGATTATTTCATTTCATTTATTACCGATTTTTCCAAAGAGGATGATCCGTATGAACAGTTTCTGCGTGATCATTGCCTCACGTTTTTCCCCGAACCCGTCATCTATGCAGGTCGTGCGGAGTTTTTCAAACGCCGGAGAATTTTGACCGACTATCAGGCAAACTGCTGCGACATGAACCCCTATCTTACGCCGGATCTTGACATGTACGCCTGTTGCGATGCGGGGAGCCATTTTCCGGAAACAAATTTTTTTTACCTCGGGAGCCTCAACGACAATACCATGGAACAGCTTTTTACTAAAAGTGAAACAGACCGGTTGTACAGCCTCATTAGAACCATGGGGATAACAAATATTGCATCCTTTACCGGCATGAAGGCCCGCGAGATCATAACCTATAGTAAATGCGAGCTGTGCCGGAAACTGTTCAACTCCCCTGAAACTCTGGCAAGGCTGCGGACTGAAGTGTCGCAACTGGCAGCCTGGAGCCGATGATAAACGGGTTGCGCTCCGCGCATAGCGCATGGCGTGGAACCTCGGATAGGCAAGACTCTTTTCCGGGTCAGTCCTCGTGGGCCGGCAAATGGATGATGTAGCCGCCGGAGCGTTCGTCCTTTTCCAGCTCCAGAAGACCGCGACTCTGCCCGTATTCAATCAGTTGGCCGAAGGACCGAAACCCGTAATAGGATTCGTTGAAGCCGGGCTTGCGCCGCTTCAGGGCCTGCTTGACCATCGAACCCCAGATCTTGTCCGCTTCACCCCGCTCGGCGATGAGCGCCTCGACGGTTTCGACGACCAAGTCCACGGCATCTTGTTTTTTGGTTTCCGGCGTTTTACTGGCCCCCTTCTTGGGCTTCCGGCCCGGGCTCGGTTTAGCGGTTGTTTTTTTGCTCTTTTTCTTTTTGGCCTCTTCCTCCCGAACCAGGTCGTCATAATAGATGAACTCATCGCAGTTGGCTATCAGCAGGTCCGAGGAGGAATTTTTCACCCCGCAGCCGATGACCACCTTGTTGTTTTCCCGCAGCTTGCTCACCAACGGCGAAAAATCCGAGTCCCCGCTGATAATGACAAAGGTCTCGACGTGGCTCTTGGTATAGCACAGGTCCAGGGCATCGACCACCATGCGGATGTCGGCCGAATTCTTGCCCGACTGACGAACATGGGGAATTTCGATCAGCTCGAAGGCGGCCTCGTGCATAACCTTCTTGAACTCCTTGTAGCGCTCCCAGTCGCAGTAAGCCTTCTTGACGACGATGCTCCCCTTGAGCAGCAGGCGTTCGAGCACTTTCTGGATGTCGAACTTTGCATGCTTGGAGTCTTTCACGCCGATAGCGATATTCTCAAAATCGCAGAACAATGCCATATTCTTGATCTCGACCTGGCTGGCCATATACCGTTCCTCCTTCAGGGAACCTTGGGGACCCCCCTCAAATTATAAGTTTCTATTTTTCCCCGGCACTTTCATCGGTCTTTTTGAACCGCTCCTGCTGTTGCTCCCCGGCGGTGTCGATGTCTTTTTTCATCTGGTTCATTCGATCGAGGTTTTTCTTTCCGGCGAACTCTTCAACCGTATCATCCACTTTCTCGCGCGTGTCCGTTCCTTCACACCCCCCGATAGCCAAAAAGGCGAATAAAACAAAAACCGGCGTCAAATGTTTGCACGCTTTTACGATCCAGGTCATGGCGTTCTCCCTTTTAATCAAACAATAGTTGTCCGCAGATTACACGGATTAGCGCAGATTTTATTTTTTCGAGGTCGCAGATTGCGGCCTCCAGATGAGCCCTTTTTGTTTAAACTCTATTTTGATCGTGTTCATCTGCGTTTATCTGTGTCCAATTCAATGTTTCGCCGCCCGCTCCCGGGGTATAAATTGCCTAAATTGAGCTAAAATGAGCTAAAATGCCTAAAGTTAAAACCAAATACCAGGGATCTGGGATCAGGTGCCAGGTCTTTTTCGTGTTTTATGATTGCATTCATCCTGATTATTAGAGTGCAGTGGAATCGATCCCAAATTCAACTTTAAAGTCAGTAGCTTTAACGACAGGTTTAATTGATTTGTTATGTTTGACCAAATCCACAATTCCATATCGCGACATCGTCTTTAGCGTTCGAGAGAGATTGCTACTCTTTCTGCCCGTGGCGACTTCCAATTCCTTTAAAGACGTTGGCTTGTTTTCGTTAATAACCTTTAACAATTTTTGATTTTCGTTACTGAGAACTTGTGCCATTGAGTTTATTGACTCAAACCATACTTTCGGCTCACCCTTCTTGGGTTTATATTCCCCCCGTGCAATGGCTATTGTTCTTTTTTTATAGTTCTCTCGAGAAAGAACCCCGATCTTTAACACCTTTTTTTTCATAATATCACCTATGATTTTAATATTTCATCTACTGCCGCCCAAAAATCTTCAAAAAGCTGGCCCGCTGATTCAAATTCGTACGATGTAACTTTGTTCATCTTATGCGTATGGTCCCAGCTAATTTTACGAGCACCATATTTCTTCTTTTTGGGCTTAAATGCATGGGCATTGTCAAAACCTAAAATACGGATATTGTTTTGGTCATGAAAAGTTAAAGCGTATTTAACACCATGTGGAATTTGCAGGGTTGGTTCAACTTTGAATGTTTCAAACTTTGTCCAATAACCGTTTTCCATCGGAAAAATCTCACCGTCCAAATCCAACAAGGTCTCTAACGCAGTATCTTTTTTTGAGTATTTACCTTTAGGCATTAATGATTACGATTATCATCTGATGATAACCTTGTCAAGCTTTAAAGTTAAAGGGTCAAAGTTTGAATTGTGAATTAAAGTGTCATCTTATTCATTATTCAAGCCTTGATACTGTTCCAAACACATCGTAAAACAGCAAAATGTTTCAGTTTGTCCAACCGGTCGCAAATTGTGACCTCAAGACAACCCATTTCAATCCTGAATATCGTGTTGATCCTGCATGCCCAGTTAAATCTATTGTCCTTTATTTAACCGGGGTCTAAAAAAACTGCGTTCATCTGCGTTTATCTGTGTCCAATTTAATTTTTCACCAACAGGTAGATCTCGTGGGGCATCTTTTTGACGATATCAAAATGCAGGGCGATGAGGTTCTCTATTTTTTCAAACTGGGTGGTTGTCGTTTCCGGAAGGTCGTATAGGTGGGCAAACAGAAGCGTGGCCGCCTGAACGATGTCCTGTTTTCTTTTAGTCATGGACACCCTTTTTAATATTCTGGGTTCTGGGTTCGAAATATTTTTAGTAAGTGCTTAAAAACTTTTTAGCGGATGTCGCTGGAGATTGCAACAGGTTTTCCGGAAAATCTTGAGCTGGATATCAGGGGTCAGGGTGTAGGGAGCGGGTTGTAGGGGTCAGGGCGTATAGAGCATAGGGCAGAACGCATAGGGATTCCTGGTTATTTGTTATTGGTTTCCCGATAAATCGGAATTTCCACTTCGCTTTAACAGGCAAGGTTCGGGAATTTTAGGGTAGGTGTCCTCTCGCGGAATTTAGGATGGTCTGAGTCTTCACAAGATTTTCAAACAGACGATTTGGGTTGCAAATGACTAAATATAATATTATCTTATAAACAATCTTTACCCTATAGTTGCATAAATAATTCGGATTTGCCTGCCCGGTGAAATGTGAAACCTATTTCACCGGGGCAGCACCCTCGACTTTTGCAACATTAGGGTTTAGTGTTCAAGTTTTTAAATTTGGGAGATTAACAATGAAATACAAAATCGTCCTCAATAAAACCGATGAAGGGTATAGCGTTTCCTGTCCAGGGCTTCCGGGGTGCTGGTCTCAGGGTAAAACCGAAGCTGAAGCTATCGACAATATCAAGGATGCCATACAAGAGTATCTGGCCGCTGTATACGCCTCCGTTAAAGATTCAAACGTTCGAGAAGTTGAAATAGCCATTTAATCATGCCAAAAATTCCCGGAGTCAATCATCTTCGAGCTGTCAGGGCACTGGAAAGAGCGGGTTTCCGCATACTTCGAGATGGGAAAAAGCATATTGTTATGTCTGACGGCACAAGATTTCTTACAATCCCCCGCAATAACCCCGTCAATGCTTATACCATGGGTGGCATTGTTCGAGATGCCGGGTTAACCATAGACGAATTCAAAAAGCTTTTGTAGTTTCGGTTAACTTACAAAGGCCCGGCCGGACCCCCGAAAATAAGGCGTTTTTTTCGTGCTTTCGATCTTTCATGTTTTCGTGATTGTATTCATCCTATATGGGGTGAACCCCATCCAACAGGATCTCCCCCATGTAAAAGGGAAAGACACCTTTTAAAGAATCCTTGTAATACCGGCGAAGGACTTCCCCGACCACGGTAAACGCCAGATTTTCCCAGGGAATCTCATGTTCCTCGAACAGCAGGGCCTCGAGGCTCTCGTACCCTGCTCGAAATTTTTTATCTTTCAACCCACCCCGAAATATCAGATAGACCTGGCTTATATGGGGAATGCTGTAGAGGGCATAGGGTTCGAGAAATTCGACGGTTGCCCGGGCCTCCTCGTAGAGCTCCCGTTTTGCACCCGCTTCCACCGTCTCGCCCTGTTCAAAAAACCCCGCCGGAATCGTCCACTTGCCGTACCGGGGCTCGATGGAACGCCGGCACAATAAAATGCGGTCTTTCCATGTGGGGATGCAGCCCACCACCATTTTGGGGTTTTCATAATGGATGGTGTGACAGACATCGCAGATAAAACGCCCCCGGTCGTCGTCGTCCGGGATCCGATAGGCCAGCTTTGAACCGCATCGATTGCAATATTTCATCTTTTTAGAAAGTCCTGTTCAGGGTTCAGGGCTTGCCCGTCGCCCAGAGGCGGATAAACCTCCGGCGGGTTCTGGGTTCAGGTGTCCAACGACCACCCGTAAAACGGATGGCTTGAATTTTCGGCAATGGGCTGTAAGAGCAAAAGTACGTAAGCGCTTTAATCGTTGTATTTGCTACCGGGCGCAAAACACCCGAGTTTAGGGCAAAATAAATTTAAGATAGTTTTCTTGATGGATTACCTCAAAAGCGGCATCCGGATAACCGGCCGTCCAGTCTCGAGGAATTTTTACGCGCTCCTTTTTCCATTTGACCTCGTAACCGAATAATTTTCCCCCTCTTTCTTCCACTAAATCGATTTCTTTTTTGTCATATGTTCGCCAGAAGTATGAATTCGTCACACTTCGCAAATATTCCTGCCGTTTCATCCGTTCGGTGATGATATAGTTTTCCCAAAGCTCACCCAGATCATTGCGTACGGCCATGGGATTGAAATTTCCGATTAAGGCGTTACGAACCCCGGTATCATAAAAAAAATAGCGATGACTTTTGGTGATTTCTTTGCGCAAATTTCTGCTGAAACCGGACAGTCTATAGATAACAAAGACTTTCTCCAATAAGTCCAAATAGCGTTCAACCGTATTTTTGCTCATGGAAAGTTGCTGTCCCAATTCGGTGAACGACACCTGCTTGCCGATTTGAAATGCCAATAATTGCAACAAACGGACCAGTTTGTTGGCATACCGAATACCCTCCAGTGCCAGAATATCCTTGAACAGATAAGATTGAATGAGCTCGCGCAAATAGTCTTCACGGCGCCTGTTATCTCTGATAAGAACAATTTCCGGATAGGAACCGTAAATTAGACGTGATTCCAAACCCGCAGTTGTCTCGTGTCGCTTTTCAATCTTTGATATTTCCATTTGGGACAATGGAAAAAGTTTAAGGACATATTTTCTGCCGGTCAACGGCTCGCCGACGTCCCGGGCCAGATCAAATGACGACGAACCTGTGACAATGACTTTGATTCCGGGAATATGGTCGACAATCAATTTGAGATTTAACCCGATTTTTTCAACATACTGGGCTTCATCCACCACCAGCAGACGATGATTTCCGACAAAGTCCCGAAGGGTTTGAATGGACTGACTTTCAAGGTATTGTCGAACAATGATATCATCTCCGTTAACAAAAAGAACGTTATGGTTTTCACTTTCCAGATATTTTTTTAATAACGTTGTTTTTCCCACACGGCGCGGCCCATGGATGACCACTACTTTACCCGGCGTGATCAATTTCCGAAGATTTTCAATCTGTTTCTGGGGAATATACATTTAAAAAAATACCAACTTCAGTTAGCAAGTTGACTATATTCTACTAAATTCGGTCAGTTTGTCAACCTATTTTCGCCAATAAAGGGTAGTGCCTGAACATCGTGCCTATCCTGTCTGAAAGCAAAAAGGTCTTACCATTTCCACATCAATGGGTCGTCATCCAATGGATCGGTGACCGTTTTTCCGATGTCATCGATTGCCGCAAGATCTTCTTCGGACAAACGAACGTTTCCGGCCGCGGCATTTTGGGTGGCCTGTTCGGCGTTCCGGGCGCCGGCGATGGCGCATACTCCGGGGCGGGAAACGATCCAGGCCAGGGCCAGCTGCCCCAAAGTGATGTTGTTGGCCGATGCCAGGGGACGGAGTTTTTCCAGTGCCGTCTGGACCCGCTCATAATTTTCCGGCTGGAACAGTTTGTTTCTGAACCGGTGGTCGCCTTTGGCAAATGCATGGTCCGGACCGAATTTTCCGGTGAGCAGCCCCTGGGCCATGGAAGAATACGCCAGCAACGTGATGTCGTTGTCGAGACAGTATGGCATGGCATCGGTTTCGACCTTGCGCCAAAACAGCGAATACGGCGGCTGGAGGCTGTCGATTCTTCCGTATGTTGCCGCATCTTCCACCTGGGATCCGGAGAAATTGGAAACGCCGACGGCGCGAATTTTACCCTGGGCTTTCAAGTCGGTCAAAGCGCCCATGGTTTCTTCCAGAGGGACTTTTTCTCCGCCAAAGGAGCCCGGCGGCCAATGGATCTGATAGAGATCTATGTAGTCGGTGTCAAGATTTTTCAAAGATCGATGACATGCATCCATGACCTGCCGGTATTTCAGGTGATTGGAAAACACCTTGGTGGCGATGACGACCTTGTCGCGCACGTCCTGAAGGGCATTTCCGACGATTTTTTCTGAATGGCCGTTCCCATACACCTCCGCCGTATCGAAGGTGGTGATCCCCGCCTCATAGGCTGCTTTTATGGCCCGGGTCGATTCAGCATCATCGATGCCCACCCACATGTCCTTGCCGGCCTGCCACGTTCCCATGATGATCGGGGATATTTTAATTCCGGAACTGCCGAGCATACGAAATTCCATAATGACCTCCATGAAAGGGTTTAGGGTTCATAGTTCCTGGTTCCTGGTTCTGAGTTCCTGGTTCCTGGTTCTGAGTTCCTGGTTCTGGGTTCCGAGTTTCGGGTTCCTGGTTTAGGGTTCTGGGGCCGGGTGTTAGGACTCCGAGTACCGGCGCCGTGGTGCCCTACCATCCCCCGCCGCCCCGTATAGACGGAATCTCCGCCGTGCTTCGACGAGGGGTCGGGGTATCCATGTGGAGAGGATTATCCCGGAGTCGATTTCACCGGCGAAGTTAAATTTAATTACATGGAACTGTTGCTTTATAGCAAGCTGTATTTTTAGAATATCGGCCGGCAAAATGAGAGGATGCGCGTTTGACGGTTGCATAAATCGCATAAGGATATCCGGTGAACGGAAAAAGAATTTTATTCTTTAGACCATTTCGTGAGCATATGGATTATCTCTTTGAGCATTTCATCGGAATTTTCCATACAGTCGTGCCCGGCATCGGAGATCTGTCTGACCCTGATGTTCTGATTCCCTGATTTTCGAGCGACCTGTGCCAGTGCCGCCGGTTCCCATTCCTCGACAATATGATCATTTTCCCCCCGGATCATTAGCATGGGGAGATCGATCTTATGGATGTGCTTGTATGTCATTGTCGCATGCGCCTCAGGCCCCGCCATGAACCACCAGGTTTTGTACGTGAAAATTTCGTCACTCAAAGGTTCCAGGCTTGGCCCCCTGGAATGATAAAAAATCAAGATTTCATCACGGGCGCTGTTGTAAGGATCATCTCCAAGTACGGCTTTTGCCTTCTCAGATGCTTCTTCATAAGTAGGAGAACTCCCCCATTCTGCAAATCGTTTCCTTTTACTATCGGGGGATGAGTAGAGAAGGCCTTCGAGGATCAACCCTTTCACATTGGCATGTTCTCGGTTCGAGGCCCAGTATGCCGCCATGCAGGCGCCTAAACTATACCCCAGAATGAAAATATTTTTAAACCCTTCGCGGGTCAAAAACTCAACGGCGGCGTCGATGTCTTTTATGGTGTCGTCGAAGATGCCCTGCCCGGTGATTTGCCCTGCATAGGCAAGTCTTGTGTTCATGGACATGGCGTTGAAACCGCGCTCGACCAGCGCGTGGGGTAGAAGGCGCGGAGTGCCTCTCGCAAGGAAATGGCCCAACAGGCCATGAATCTGGAGCAATATCGGAATATCCAGGATTTCTTCTTTGCGGTGGGACTCCGCTGTAATCAGGAGAGAGTTTATCAGAAAACGATCCCGGGTTCTGAATCTGATCAACTCCTGCCGTTCACGAATCTTCATTCACGCATAACTCCTTTTGGCCGTTTACTGTCAAGCTTCGATTCAACTTAGGTTTAAGAAAACCGGTCATTGAGCCACCTTAAGGTGATTTGCCCAAGTTCATGGTGTCTCCCTTCAAACGTATGACCGGCTTCGACAAAAAACTGAGTGACGTCGCTATTCCCCGCATCCATTGCAACTTTGCCCAGGTCCTCGAACTCGCTACGGTCAAGGATATCATCATGCAATGCGTGGACGAGGAGAATCGGCACTTCCACCCGTCCCATGTGCTTATACACTTTAGTCCCTTCAGCCTCAGGGCCTGCAAGGGACCACCAGGTTTTAAGCGTGTACACTTCACTATGTTCGGGAAGGTATGTGTCTCCGTGGGCACGTTTTACAACAAAGGGTTCGTCCCGGGCAGGTTCTTCTCCTGCCGAGGGTTTGAAAACGCATTTTGCTTTTTCATAAATCTCGTTATAGGTGGGCTCGCTGTTGAATCTTCTCCATCTTCGACGGATGGTGTCCGGCATCGAGTAGGGCGTTGCAATGGCGATGATGCCTTTGACAGCGGAAAATTCCGGAAGATCATGACCCAACGCTGCATACCTTATGGCCATGCAGCCGCCGAGTCCGTGTCCGGCAATGACGATCTTTTTGAATCCTGCCTTCCCGAGGAACTCACACGCTTTGCCGATCTGGGGCATTGTGTCGTCGAATATGCCGAATCCGAAAAAAAGACCCAGATTGGCAAGGAGTGTGTTCATGGTTAAAGAAGAAAAACCATGGGCAGCGAGGACGCTCGGGAGCTTATGTTCGGTTTCATCGAGCAGATTGCCCAAGATCCCATGCAGGCGAAGAATTACAGGCCTTTCCGCTATATGTTTATTTTGAGTGGGCATCCCGTATAAAAGCGCATCGATTTTGTGATTATCAAACGGAATCGAGATTATGGTGCCCGAGCACCTTTCTACCTGCATGGCGCATCCCCGAGATGTGTATGGTTTGAGCAGTTTCTACCTGTTTGTCCGAAAACGATCGTCCCAAAATCGATCAACAGAGAAACTCCCGATGATTTCTTATATCAGCATTGTGGTTTTTGAAAAAGAGGGAATATAAAGAATATAAAATATATAAAAACAGGTGAATGGGGTAAAAGGTGTGTTTTCCCTTCTTAAGGCGCCAGGGTTTCTGAATCAATCAAATAAGCCCCATGGATCTCAAGAGCGGCCTCGGATGATATTCACACCGTATTTTCTATGGCGTGATCATCGGAGACTTCAGATAAACCACTTTGTAAAAGCAAATGTGAATCCCTACAATTACAAAAAAAGGGCCGGGATTTATTCCCGGCCCTTTGAACACGATTTGTATTTAACGACAGCAAGGATCGACATAGCAACAAGGATCAACGTAACAGCCGCAGGGATCAACACCCTGGCAGCAACAAGGATCGATCGTATAGCAACAAGATTCAGAAGCTTTTAGATCCCCACTGTCGGTATTGTCTGATTTTTTATGGTCGCTCATAAAATCACCTCCTTCGATCTTGGTAGAGGTGAGACGTTTGTTGCCCCGCATTCCATTCAATCTGGTATTTTATCTAAAAGTAACACGGCAACGTCGCAACTCTATTATCAAATATAATCCCACATTGTGGTACTGTCAATTTCTTCGATCAAAAAATAAATTATTAACCCGACAATTAAAAAACCGTCATTCCGGCCGCACCCCGGACTTGATCCGGGGGGAGAGCCGGAATCCATAACACATTGTATTTCCTGGATTCCCGCCTTCGCGGGAATGACATGAGGG
>Ga0209013_10005844_pt1 | contig 10546 bp, 11 predicted proteins | sample Cruoilmetagenom2_FD_187291 | JGI IMG/M metagenome (GOLD analysis project Ga0209013, IMG submission 187291) | Oil polluted marine microbial communities from Coal Oil Point, Santa Barbara, California, USA - Sample 2 (SPAdes) (version 2) | ecosystem: Environmental > Aquatic > Marine > Oil seeps ...
TGTAAATTCTCTAACAGCGGATTCAAAAATAGACTCTCCCATTTCCATCTTGCCACCCGGAGCAACATACCAGTTACGTCTAGGTTTTTTTAATAAAAGTACCTGATTGTCTTTACATACAATTAAATTTGCAATTCGTTGCACCGACTGTCACTCCAAATCTATACTACGTTGATATCCTATATTATACATGAATTTCAAAACAAATGCGCAAGCGCCTATTACTGCCCCGACAGGCAAATGGGGAATTGCGAGGAGGCAGCTCCTCAGCCACCACAGCAATTCCCCATTTGACCCCGAGGGGCAAGGCTGCTTGCGTCTGGACGAGGAAGTTTTTGTAGAAAGTTATCCATATGTCTAAAATTTTATAATTTCCTAAGCAGTAAAAAGAGGCTGCTTCATCGATTAATATCGAGAAACAGCCTGTTCAAATATTTCATATATAAAAAGGGGGATAATTTATATTCCTTACTATACACTTAGTTTATTTCAGAACGATTACAAACTGATTAATAAAATATTAAATAACTTTTTCTATTAAGCATTCGCAATTGCTTTATCTTTTAACTTCTCAATGTAATGTTGAGCCGCTTGTGCTGCAATACTTCCATCACCTGTAGCTGTTACAATTTGACGAAGTGTTTTTTCACGAACATCTCCTGCTGCAAAGATTCCAGGAACAGAAGTTTCCATTTCACTATTCGTTACAACATAGCCATTGTCATTTAAAATGCCTAGATCACCGAATGGTTTTGTTAAAGGAAGCATTCCTACATAAACAAATACTCCATCTGCTTCGAAGTTTGTTTCAGTCCCATCAACAGTAGAAGATAATGTTACGCTAGCAACTTTACCATCCTTACCATTAATTTCTTTTAAAGTTGTATTCCAAATGAAATCGATCTTGTCATTTGCAAAAGCTCGATCCTGTAAAATCTTTTGTGCACGTAATTCATCACGACGGTGAACAATTGTTACTTTGTCAGCAAATTTAGTTAAAAATGAACCTTCTTCAACCGCTGAATCTCCGCCACCTACAACTACCAGATTTTTTCCTTTAAAGAACGCTCCGTCACAAACAGCACAATAGCTCACGCCACGTCCGCCAAGTTCCTGTTCACCAGGGATACCCATTTTTTTATACTCTGCTCCAGAAGAAATAATGACCGCTAATGCTTTATATTCTTTTCCACTAACTTTTACTGTTTTATACTGTTCGCCATCAATAATTTCTGATACGTCGCCATAAGCATATCCAGCACCAAATTTTTTCGCATGTTCGAACATTTTTGTAGATAAGTCAGGGCCTAAAATCATTTCAAATCCCGGATAATTTTCTACTTCTTCGGTATTCGCCATTTGACCACCAGGAATACCTCTTTCGATCATTAAAGTTGAAAGATTGCCACGAGATGTATATACAGCTGCTGTCATTCCTGCAGGTCCTGCTCCAATTATAATTACATCATAAATTTTTTCTTCAGTCATTGTTATTTCCTCCTAAATTGCTTCTAACTTCAATTTATAGGATTTTGATACCCTCTTCAAGTATTTTGCCTACGCGTCAAAAAGAGGCAAAAATTGAATAAGTTCATTGATATATTTAGTTAGTGTGGATGTTGTAATTCCATACTGATCGGCATATCGTTTTTTCGTGACATTTTTTGCACGAGATGACTCAAACATATACTCTGTTGCAGCAGCCAATGCTTTTGGATTTTTAAAAGCATACCCTTTTTCAAGCGCGCGCTCCACTAAGACAAACCACATTTGGAACAAGTATGTGGATGATTCAGAGAGCGGCTTGAATTTGTTATATAGGATGTCAGTTGCTGCGATTACTCGTAAAAATGCTTTTTCAGCTGGTAATTTTTCATCAAAAGAATGACCTAAAGATTGAGCTAAAAATAGCTTCTCCATTGTCGTCAGTTCGTCAACCACAATCCATTTTGGATGGGATATGATTTCTTGACGATGCTTTGTCTTTCCAAGCAAATAGAAACCGAAGATTCTTGTACTAACATTCTCATTTTGAAGTTTTTCCAGTATAAATTCCTTCTGTTGCTCTGAACCATTGTCATTTATCTCTTGCATATGAGGTAACCAAGGTTCAAATCCAGCTTTTTCAGGATCTATTTTTAATAAAGCTTTCCACGCATTTCGTGAAATTTCTTCATAGCCAGAGAAATAAGCTGAATGGGATAACCAAAAATAGAATCCTGGATCCCCTTCAAATCCTTTTTTTTGTAAGCTTCTTAACCATTTAAATGCTTCTTCATATTTCCCTATCAATGCAAATGTTGCCCCTAGTTTATAGCGGTGCTCTACAAAATAAGGATTTATTTTCTTTAGAAATTCAACTATTTCTTCTAGCTCTTTTTCATTTTTTTCATAATAATGAATGACTGCTATATTGCATAGTGCATGTAAATTACCTCTATTTTCATCTAGTACTTGATGGAGTAAAGCTTTTGCTTGCTCTTCTTCACCAATATAAAAATAAGCAAGTGCTAAATTATTATAGGCAGCCCAAAAGTCAGGGTTGTCTACAATAATCGTTTCTAACAATTCCACTGCTTCTTTAAATTTTCCAGATTCCATTAACCTACGGGACTTCTCTTGTAAAAAGAGAGCTTCGCTTGACGGGCTATCTGGCTCTAGACTAAGTAAATCATCTTGCTCTGTAAAGTCTACAATTTCCATCGATTCTTCGGTATATTCACCGTGAATATCCATTTCTAAATATTTATGTGCGAATCGATTAGCATCTTTAAAGTTCCCGATATGAGCGTTTACTTCTGCTAGAAAAAAAACGATTTCTGACTCATTTGGATCAATAGAATGGGCACTTCTTAATAATTCATGTGCATAATCAAATTGATCTAGTTCCATTTGCATAATCGCATATTGTAAAAGTATTAATGGATCATCTGGACTTAAATCTGCTGCTCTTTTTAAATATTTATGTGCTTTTTCAAATTGTTCTTTTTGTAACTCTTCTAAGGCTTTCTTATAGTAATATTCGCCAGTGGGTAAAAAAGAAACGATATTTTCTTTTGCAAGTTTTCTACTTTTTTTATTCAAGATAGTCCTCCGAAAAATAATAAGGAACGTTATAAACGTCCCTTATCAGTATAATCTTCAGTATATCATAAACAATAATTATTTATGTGTTTTAGTATCATGTCTTTCTTGTAGCACTTGTAAAAGATCGTAGAAACTTACGTTTTGATTTTCTAGTAAAACAAGTAAGTGATAGATTAAATCTGCTGCTTCCCATTTTAGTTCTTGTGAATCGTTATTTTTAGAAGCAATAATGACTTCCGAGGATTCTTCCCCTATTTTTTTACAAATTTTATCGACACCTTCGCTAAATAGATACGTAGTGTACGCACCTTCAGGCATTGTTTCTTTTCTTTCTTTGATCACATTGATCAAATGAGTTACTATATTGTAACCTACTGTTTCGTCAAATTTTTCTAAACTATTATGGAAGCATGTGTCTGCCCCTGTGTGACATGCAGGTCCATTTGGTAATATCTGTAGAACTAGCGCGTCTGGATCACAATCTGCTGTAATAGACACTACTTTTTGCGTATTTCCTGATGTTGCCCCTTTATGCCACAGTTCTTGTCTGCTACGACTGTAAAACCATGATTCTTGTGTTTCAACTGTTTTTGCATATGCTTCTTCGTTCATATAAGCGAGTGTTAATACTTCTCTTGTAATGGCGTGTTGTACAATTACTGGAACAAGCCCTTTTTCATCAAATGTTATATTTGTCATTTTACTTCTACTCCTCTTTCACGAACGTAGTCTTTTACTTTTTGTATACTTGTTTCTTTAAAATGAAAAATAGATGCTGCAAGTGCTGCATCTGCATTTGCTTCTGTAAATGCGGTTAAAAAATGTTCTACATTACCAGCTCCACCACTTGCAGTTACTGGAATAGAAATAGCATTTTTTACACGTTTGGTAATAGCAATGTCATAACCCTCTTTTTTTCCATCGCAGTCCATACTAGTTAACAAAATCTCTCCGGCACCAAGTGTTTCTACTTCCTTCGCCCAATCGACTGCTTTCCAATCGGATTTTTGTTGACCACCATGTGTATAAACGAACCAGTCTTGATCATCTTCAGACCATGATACATCGATTGCAACAATGATTTTATTGGAACCAAATATTTTTGCACCTTCCGTAATGAGACTAGGATTACTGATTGCTGCACTATTAATAGAAATCTTACTAGCTCCAGCATCCAATAATTGCTTCATATTTTCGGTAGTACGAATGCCTCCGCCGACTATTAAAGGAATGGAAATACTTGCTGCTGTTTTCTTTACTACATCTAGCATAGTTTCGCGACCCTCTACCGTTGCAGAAATATCTAAAATCACTAACTCATCGGCACCTTCTTGGTCATAAAATACTGCTAGTTCTGCAGGATCTCCCGCATCTTTCAACTGAACAAATTGAATCCCTTTAACAACTCGACCGTCTTTTACATCCAGACAGGGGATAATTTTTTTTACCATTTAGCAGCCTCCTGCAATGCTTCTGTTAGAGTAAATCGGTTATTATATAACGCTTTTCCTGTAATAACACCACGAACTGTTGTCTCTTTAGCAAGTTTGGCTACTTCACCAAGATCTTCCAACGAGCTAATGCCACCTGAAACAATAACAGATAGACCAGTTGCTTCTGCAAGCTCTTTGTTTGCCAGTAAGTTTGGCCCTTGTAATGTACCGTCAGTTGCAATATCTGTAAAAATGACATGCTTGGCACCCTTAGAAGCAAAGTATTGTCCTACTTCTACTGCTGATTGTGTAGAGGTTTCTAACCAACCATGCGTTGCAACCATTCCGTCTTTTGCATCTAAGCCAATGACGATTCTGTCTCCACCGAACTCTTCTAATAATTCAGCTACTAATTCCGGATTTGAAATTGCAAGACTTCCAATAATTACGCGCGTAACGCCATTGTTTAAATAATAGTTTACATCTTCTTTTGAGCGAATTCCTCCACCAATTTGAACACTTACTGGGAGTTCTTTTGCAATACGAATGACTTCACTCGCATGGATTTTTTCTCCATCTTTCGCTCCATCTAAGTCTACAAGATGGATCCAAGTTGCACCTTCATCTGCAAACTTTTTAGCCATATCAAATGGAGAATCTCCGTAAACCGTTTCTTGATCGTAATCCCCTTGATATAAGCGAACACATTTCCCGCCTTTCATATCAATTGCTGGATATACTTGAATCGTCGTCATATTATTTCTCTCCCTTTTCCAACAGGTATTAAGTATCTATCTTCTCTTTAGTAACTGTCTAGACTCCAGCGCCTTGCCTGCCTTTAGCAGAGATGGGCGCTTACGCTTTTCTTAAGTAAGTAAACCTTTAGTCGAAGGTACGCCTTTTACACGTGCATCTTTTGTGATAGCATCGTCAATTGCTCGAGCTAATGCTTTGAAGATTGCTTCAATCATATGATGTGTATTTTGACCATAGTGGACGATGACATGCACATTCATACGTGCTTCCAATGCAAATTTCCATAGGAATTCATGAACAAGTTCTGTATCGAAATTACCCACTTTTTGCGTAGGAAACTCGGCGCGAAACTCTAGATGAGGACGATTTGAAATATCAATTACTACTTGAGCAAGTGTGTCATCCATCGGTACGAATGCATTTCCATATCGTTTAATGCCTTTTTTATCACCTAGTGCTTCTTTTAGAGCTTGACCAAGTACAATTCCAATATCTTCTGTCGTGTGATGATCATCGATATATGTATCGCCATCAGCTTTAATAGTTGCGTCGAATAAACCATGCTTTGTGAATAGATCAAGCATATGATCCATGAATGGTACACCAGTATCAATTTCTGCTTTTCCTTCACCATCTAGATCAATTTCTACCCATACCTTTGTTTCGTTCGTCATTCTTTCTATTTTAGCCGTTCTTTTATTTGTCAATTTAAGTCCTCCTTATTCCAACTTCTCGATTCTACTGAACGAGCATGTCCTTCTAACTGCTCCATTCTTGCTAATCGAGCGATTTTCGGATACTGCTCTTTCCACATTTCCTCGGAATAATAAACAACACTTGTTTTTTTCAAGAAATCATCTACGCATAATCCACTTGAAAATTTAGCTGTACTATTTGTTGGCAGTACATGGTTCGTACCAGCGAAATAATCACCTACTGCTTCACTACTAAATCTTCCGATAAATATTGCTCCAGCATGCTTCACTTGTTCTGCAACCGCTTCTGCATTTTCAGTAATGATTTCTAAATGCTCCGGTGCTAATTCATTGACCGCATCAATTGCTTGTTCCAGCGATTCTGCAATATAAATATGTCCAAAGCTTTCAATCGAAGCTCTTGCAATTTCTTCTCTTGGTAATTGTTTTAATTGTTTTTCTACTTCAAGAGCCACTTGTTCTGCAAGTCTTTCACTTGTAGTTATAAGGATGGAGCATGCAAAACGATCATGCTCTGCCTGTGCTAATAAATCAGAAGCTACTTCATCTGCATACGCTGTTGCATCCGCAATAACAGCAATTTCACTTGGGCCTGCAATCATATCAATTGCCACTCTCCCAAATACTTCTCTTTTAGCAAGAGCTACATAGCTATTACCAGGTCCTGTAATTTTATTGACAGCAGGAATAGAATCTGTCCCATAAGCAAGAGCTGCAATCGCTTGAGCTCCCCCTACTTTATAAATTTCAGTCACTCCAGCAATTTTTGCTGCTACTAATACCGAGGCAGGTAACTTCCCTTCTTTAGAAGGAGGAGATACGATTACAACACGTTCCACTCCTGCAACTAATGCTGGGATGGCATTCATCAATACAGATGAAGGATACGCAGCAGTTCCACCTGGTACATACAATCCAACTGAATCTAATGCAGTTATTTGATATTTTATATACGAGTTTTTTGCTAATGGAAAATCGATATTTTGGCGAGATTGTTTTGAATGGAATGCACGAATATTTGTTGCAGCTTCTTCTAAATCTTGAATTAACTGCCCATCGAAACTCTCAAAAGCTTCGTCTATTTCTTTCTGCGTCACTTTTAAAGAAGTTAACTTCGCGCCATCCCACTTTTCTGTGTAAGCAAAAAGTGCTTTGTCCCCATTCTTTTGCACATCTTCAATCACTTGACGAACTGTTGTTAAATGATCTACATTTGCTTGTTCCACTGAGCGTTGTAACGAAATACTATCGGTTAGTTTTGATATTTTCATCCGGCTTCGCCTACCTTTTATTCATTCCATTTTTTAATTGTGCAACAAATTCTCTAATTCGTTCATTTTTCACTCGATAACTAACAGGATTTACGATTAAACGAGAAGAAATATCGACGATTTTTTCATATTCGACTAAGCCATTTTCTTTTAGCGTTTGTCCTGTTGAAACGATATCAACAATACGATCTGCAAGTCCAATCATCGGAGCTAACTCAATCGATCCATTAAGCTCAATTATTTCCACTTGCTCGCCTTTTTCTTTATAAAAGTTCGTTGCAATTGTTGGATATTTTGTTGCCACACGTGGAGCAATGTCATCCATTTGTGTGTTAGGTAATCCTGCAGTAGCAATATAACAATTACTAATGTGTAAATCCAGCAATTCGTGGACATCACGATGCTGCTCTAATAATACATCTTTTCCCGCAATTCCGATGTCTGCAACCCCGTGCTCCACATAAACAGGTACATCCATTGGCTTAGCAAGAATGAATTGAATGCGTTCGTTTGGTGCCTCTACGATTAACTTTCTAGAGTCATCTATTTCACTCGGTAGATCAAATCCAGCATCGATAAACATTTGATACGCTTCTTCAAAAATACGACCTTTTGGCATTGCAATAGTTAATTCATTCACGTTAACGAACCACCTTCTGAGACCATTATTACTTCATCAAAGTTTTGTTTAAATACATCTAAATCACGAACACTCGCTGCATACTGAAGTGTCACTCTTTCAGACTTACTTCTTCTTTCCTCTGCAAGCTCATTAGATTTTTGATAAAATCCTTCTTCGAATAAAATAAGTGTATGCTTTTCTTTTACTGTTTTATCTGGTAATACTTCTAGCAGTCTATCTACACGTATTCCAAATCCTGTAGCTCCAACTTCTTCATCAAACAATTTAAATAACTCATCATATCGACCACCACTACCAATTGGGAAACCACTTCCTGCTGCATGAATTTCAAACAACATACCTGTGTAATAACTCATATGACTAGCTAATGTGAAATCGAACGAAATTAGTAAAGGATCACTCAATTGAACATCAAGTAACTTTTGAAGTGTTTCAACATGATCTAGTAATACTTGCTGCTCGTCTGTTAAAAACACTCTAAAGTTCTGCACTGGTGATGCTTCAATAGAAGATTCAACCATGCGAGTAAGCTGTCCTTTTTGTTCTTCCGTTAATTGTAACTCTTCTAACATTTCTTCAAAACCTACAAAGTTCTTTTCTACTAATAATTGGCGCAATGCATTTACCTGCTCTTGGTTATTCGTGTTGTTTTCTAAAATAGCTGTCAATATTCCTGCATGACCGATTGTAATACGGAAGCTTTCTACTCCAAGCGCCTTCACAAGTTCAGCTGCAGTATTTACTATTTCACTATCACCATATGCACTAAAGTCTCCAATTAATTCAAGACCTAATTGCTCAAATTCTGCTGGTCTTCCACCCTCTTGTTGTTGGGCACGAAACACGTTTGCAAAATAAGCTAAACGCAATGGATTCTTTTCTTTTAACAACTTAGAAGCTGCAATACGCGCTATTGGAGTTGTCATATCTGGTCTTAGTACAAGCATTTCGCCTTGATTATCTACTAATTTAAAAAGGGAGGATTCATCAATTGCAGATGCCTTCCCGATTGTTTCAAAGTATTCGACACTTGGTGTTTTGATAAAGTCATACCCTTTATTTCGGATAAAATCTCTTGCGGTTGAACGAATATATTCCTTTTGTTCAAAAACTTTCGGAAATGAGTCTCTCATTCCTAGCGGTTTTTCGAACATTTGAATCTTGCTCATCAAATCACCCCTAAATTCACTTTAGTACACTAGAGAACTAACGCGTTAAATTAAATAAATTTTAACGCATATTATTCATTTAGTCAAATCAAATCTAGCTACACCTGTTTAGAAAATATCTTTAGTAAAAAAGCTATCTTTCTGCCCTGAAAGATAGCTTTTTTATATATCTCTGTCGTTACGTTCTTGCATTTGTTCTTTCGTATAAATAACGCGCATTGGATTACCACCAACAAAGCACCCTTCTGGCACATCTTTATTGACAAGTGTTGCAGCTGACACTATTGCATCGTTCCCAATGGTTATGCCAGGCAAGATGGTTGTATTTGCACCAACCAATACACGGTCTCCGATAATAACATCGCCAATTCGATATTCATCGATTAAATATTCATGCGCTAAAATAGTTGTATTATAGCCAATTACTGAGTTTGCACCAACTTTAATTCTCTCAGGGAACATCACATCCACCATTACCATCAATGCAAAGGATGTCTCTTTTCCTACTTCCATTTTCAAAAACGTTCGATAAATGTAGTTCTTCCAGCTCAATATAGGAGAATACCTGGCCGATTGGATAAAGACAAAATTTTTCACTACTTTCCAAAAAGGGACTGTATCATATACATGCCACAACGAATTAGCCCCGCTTACAGGATACCTTTCCGTTTTTCTCATACCCGTTGTCCTTCCACAAATGCAATCAAATCAGAAATTTGATGGAGCATATAGGTAGGATGGAAAGTCGCTAAAAAGTCTTCTCCTTTTATGGACCATGCAACAGCAGCTGTGTCTACCAAAGCATTTTGACCTCCTACAATATCGTGATAATTATCACCAATCATTAATGCATTTTCTTTTGCAATACCTAATCTTTTCAAAGCAAGTTCTAGTGATTCTGGATCTGGCTTGGTATTTTTAACATCCTCTAATCCAACAATTGTATCAAATAGATTTTGGCATTGAATTATTTTTAATCCTTTTTCGATCATAACTCTTCTTTTTGTCGAAACAATTGCAAGCTTATATCCCTTTTCTTTCAACAGATAAAGCGTTTCTGCTACCCCTTCAAATCCTACAACCATTTCATCATGCATTTTTTCATTCCATGCCCTATAAGAAGCTGTTAACTCGTCAATTTGTGTCGAATCTACGCTAGAAAATGTGTCTTCCAACGAAGGTCCTAAAAAAGGGATAACAGCTTCTCTATCGTATTTCCCGGGAAATTTTTCTCCTAAAACATGTAGAAATGTGTCGATTATTAATTCATTTGTGTTAATAAGTGTACCATCTAGATCAAATAGTAATGCTTTATATTCATGATTACTCATAAACTTGCCACTTCCTTTTGTTTACTACTCTCTGCCCTTCTCCATGCATATGCGACTACAATCGTTAGGATAAATGCCGTTGAAATTCGAATTAAAAATAAAGGTAAAATAGGGATTCCTAAAGGTATGAATATAAGCGT
>Ga0209013_10005845_pt1 | contig 10545 bp, 11 predicted proteins | sample Cruoilmetagenom2_FD_187291 | JGI IMG/M metagenome (GOLD analysis project Ga0209013, IMG submission 187291) | Oil polluted marine microbial communities from Coal Oil Point, Santa Barbara, California, USA - Sample 2 (SPAdes) (version 2) | ecosystem: Environmental > Aquatic > Marine > Oil seeps ...
ATCACGGAGGAATTGGAGGATGCTTGTAGTGGAGACAATAGCAAAAATACGTCGTTATCATTTTGTAGATGGCAAGGGGTGTTTTCTGCAAGATAAAAATCCCCACTTTTGCAAACAAAATTCCCCAGCTGAGGGTGGGGAATTTCTAACGATAAAATATTCATAAAATGCTGGCCTCAATCGCCAACGGCATCCTCCCTTATGTGGTTATGTTTTTTGTTTTGTAGAGCGATTTCAAACCTTCTCATCAATGACTTATTAATGAGTTTTTCACACGCCAACTGTCACCGTCAAAGATCAACAAGTGGCTATGATGTACCAACCTGTCGACCATAGCTGTTGTCATGTCCTTGTCGTAAAAGATGTTTACCCAGCGACTAAATTCCAGATTGGTTGTAATTATAAGGCTTTTCCTTTCGTAACATTCTGAAATCACATGGAATAGTAATTGTGACCCTTCTCTATCTAAAGGTACATATCCCCATTCATCAGCGATTATCAAATCTAACCGAGCTAGTTTTCTCAGAAATTTGTCAAATTCATTCTTGCGTTTAGCTTCCAGTAATTTGTTGACCAGCCCGGCAGTTCGGAAGAAGCCAACCTTCAGATCTTTATTGCAGGCAGCATGGCCGATAGCTGTGGCCAAATGGGTTTTCCCTGTTCCTGGATTGCCGTACATAATCAGATTCTGTTTATTCTCGATAAACTCGCCGGCAATAATATCATCGACACTGAGGGCATCAGGTAATTTAATATCATCAAATACGTAATTGCTAAATCCTTTCAAAGTATAAAACCCGGCATTTTTGATATTTCTTAATTGCCGATTATGCCTCCTGTGTTCAAGCTCAAGCTGGAATAATTTAAGAAGAAACAGCTCCTTATCGGTTTCTTCTATTTTCTTTACATTCTCTGTAATGTTACAGCTTAAACGCAGTTCCTTGCAGCATGATGCGATCTCTTCAATTGCTGACATGGTCACCTCCAGCATTTAAAAATGCTTTGTCGTATTGCATAATATCAGGCTCAGCAGCAAGTAAAACAACTGGTACTGATGGTGGCAATGCCACTGGTGGTAACTCAGGAATATTGTTTGTGAGTTTAGCATGTACAGCAATAATACTTTCAGGGTCGGAACTATTATAATCAAGGGCAGTTTGCAGAGCATCAACAGCTGCTGAAAATGACGACTTACTCGTTAAATCATGGAGCAACTTCAGTGCTTTGCCTCTAGCAGGGTTGTCTTTCTTATCCAGCCAGTCGGTCACCTGATTGGGTAATAATTGGTATATTCCTGTATATTTTAATGCTGCTGTTTTTTTGGATAGTTGCTTCAAATATGGAATCCAATCCATACACTCCTGTTGTTCCTTTCCGTAAAGGCGTTGGTGTGTGACGGCAATGTTCATTTCCTTATCGAGAACGAGTACCTCACTGGAAGTTTTACATATTGTTATTCGTTCTCCGGCAAACCTGGGCATGCTTGAATAACTGTGTTTACCCTTCTCAAGGGTGAATTTTCCGTACGAATCAACCAGGACATATTCATATGTCTGGCTTTTAAAGGCAACGCTGGGTAACAAGTTGCAGTGCAACAGATCTTCTTTGAATAATTCTGAAATCAAACGCTCTTTCCGGTAATGGATACGATCAAGATCCCGTTCGCACCTTTGAAGCAACTGCTTGTTGTACTCTGCCAAATTTTTAAATTCAGGCCGGGGAACAAAGAAATTTCGACGAAGATATCCGACCTTATTCTCTACGTTGCCCTTTTCATGGCCAGCATTTCTGTTGCAAAATACAGCATTAAAGCAATAGTGCTCTTTCAGTTTTATAAATGAATCGGTAAGGTCTCTTTTATCTCCTTTCAGGATCTTCTTTACAGCTGTGGACATGTTGTCGTACCATTGGCGGTGGGGAACCCCGTTGATATGCTCAAATATATTCACCAGCCCTTCTGCTAAACATTCAAAATTCTCGCCTTTGAACAACTGTAAAAAACCGGCATTACTGTATGGAAAGGAGACGTTCAGGTAAGAGCCGTAATAGTTTTTTCCATTCTCTACAAACTCGGCCTTTCCGAAATCAATCTGAGCCTCACCTGGTTTATGCGCAAGGGGCAGGAAGCCCTGTTTGGTTTCGTACAGGCTTTTCTTTTTCTCTGCTACATACTTTGCAACCGTTCTATAGGAGCAGTTAAACTCATGTTTGTACTGTTCTTTAAGCCTGTCATGGACTCGCTTTGCGGTATGGCGCTGTTTCTTGCGCATTTCTTTGTCTGTTTCGAGCCATTGATCAATCTCCGGCTTGAATCTGTCGAGCTTGGATTCTCTTTCAATGGGTACCTGAACCGGGACGTTCCAATCTTTTTTGTTGATAAACTTACGAATGGTCTTTCGGTCAAATCCAGTCTTTTTTTGAATCTGAGAGATGTTCTCTCCATCTTCAAAATACATTTTTCTAAGATCTGTAATTTCTTTCATTTTGAGCATCCTTTAATAATCTCCCTGTGATGAAATTGAACTCCATTCACAGGATATTAATGAGTCCCAAAACCTTCAACTTTTACATTGCAAAACTGGGGAACTTTACGTTGCAATAGTGGGGAATTCCTGTTTGCAACTTTGAGGATTTCTATTATGCAAAAAACACATTGCAGCGGGATCCTTCAAAAGATCCCCGGAGAGTGCATGGGCTGTGCCAGACAGGGAGCGTTACATTGCGCCCCAGAGCTAACACCCAACGTCAAAACACGGGCGGGTGGGCGTTCATAAGCGGTGTAGTGGAAGTCCTGCCGGGTATATAAAAGGGTCAGTATAAAAGGGTCAGAGTAAAATTAAATCTTGTTCAATGGCCTGATAAAGCATAAACTATGCGTATAAAGGATTTCTTTCGAAACTAAATTTTGAGTTCTATGGCTCGACTCCCAAGAATATCACCACTAGGTATCCCCGTACATGTAATCCAACGTGGAAACAATCGGCAGGCTTGTTTTGTTACTGACGAAGATCACGCAGCCTATGTGGCTTGGCTCAAGGAGTACTCAAAGAAGTATAATGTGGAAATCCATGCCTGGGTAATGATGACCAACCATGTTCATTTACTTTGTACCCCCCGACTGGCAGGTGGAATAAGTCAAATGATACAGTCATTGGGGCGTCGATATGTACAATATTTCAACAATGAATATCGTCGTAGTGGAACACTGTGGGAAGGGCGTTTTAAATCTTGTTTGATCCAGAAGAAACATTATCTGCTGGAGGTCTATAAATATATAGAACTCAATCCTGTGCGAGCAGAAATGGTTGCCGATCCAGGAGAATATGTTTGGTCCAGTTACCAAATCAATGGATTGGGAAAAACTTCTGACTTGTGTACGCCACATCGAGAGTATATGTCATTGGGAAGTGATTCGTCAGACCGACAACAAAATTATCGTGAGCTTTTTACTCACCATGTCGAAGGTGAATTACTGGAAGAAATACGATCCAACACTCATAAAGGTATGGCAATTGGAAATGATCGATTTAAAGAAGAGTTGGAAATGTTGACCGGAAGACGTTTAAAGCCAAAAAAAAGAGGCCGTCCAATAGGGTGGCGTAAAGAAAAGGTTTAATTTTACTCTGACCCTTTTAGTTATTGGCTTCTGCTGACTCCTGTTTTCTCACCATATGTAATCAGCGGTTTACTTTCCAGCCAAAATCAGGGGGATTTTTCTGGACATTTTCATCGGCATAAAATCCGGTCATTGTTTTTATAACGGATCATTTTCTTCTTTTTTTCTTTCCCAGTCGTTTATCCAATAGATTTTCTTCTCTTTTTTTCTTTGTCTTTTCTTTTTTTTCTTATCTTTCCGGTAGGGAGTTCAACAAACCGGGGAGGACATCGTGGAGCACATTACCTTTCGATGTGCCTGCTGCCAGCGGGTTCGTCGCAGGAACCCAAGGGTAAAAAACCAACGTTACTGTGGTGACAAACGTTGCCAGCAGGCAAGAAAGAGCAAATGGCAGAGAGAAAGACAACAAGTAGATCCAGATTACCAAACGAACAAAAAAGAAAGTCAAAGAGTCTGGAAACAAAAAAATCCAGGCTACTGGAAGCAGTATCGTCGGAGGCATCCCGAGTATTGCAAACGTAACAGACAAAGGCAACGGTTCCGGGACCGGAACAGGCGGAATAACGCGTCCTGTAATGACCATCTTGCAAAGATGGACGCGTTGGATCTATTTTTAAACGATACTACAGTGAGTTATTTCATCTGTCCCGCTGAAAGCGACCTTGCAAAGAGCGACGCGTTAGCTGTTAAAATTATCCCAATATCAACCGGATAGAAAAATCTTGTAAAGAAGGACTCGATAGCACCCGGGCCGATCCTGCGATACGGTATTCAAAAAAGGAGGCGCATTATGAGAAATCCACTTATCGGTCACAGGATTCGCAGTATCACCGGCAGTTTCGTCTTTATTGAACACCGTTTTCTTCGGCATGGTTTCTGGGCCAGTCTCGGTCACCATGAACTGCTCTTGTATTTTTTTCTTGTCCTGGTCGCCGACCGGCAGGGACTTTCATTCTATTCTTATGATAAAATTTGCTCCCTGCTGATCATCAGCGTTGATGAATACATCCTGGCCAGGGACAGCCTGATCAATAAGGATCTCCTCGCCTTTGACGGCACTTTCTTCCAGGTACTTTCCCTGCCGCCGGAACCTGTCCGATTGTCACGACTTCTGCAGAATAAAGAAGACATGGAACGGGAGGACCCGGCCACTGTCCACCAGCTTATCCACGGGGGGAGATTATGATTACCCGACGGACGGTTTTCGGGGTCCATCAACTACAGGCAAAGGGATTTTCATGTCGCAGTATTGCTCGGCAGCTCCAGATAAACAGGGAGACCGTGACAAAATATCTTGCTGATCCCGAGCCGGCAGTGAGTCCGAGAAAGGCAAAACCATCCAAGCTCGACCCTTATCGTGATTTGATCAAGGAAATGGTGGAGCAATGTCCGGACGTCAAAGCTCCGGTGGTTCTTCAGCGGATACGTGAGAAGGGCTTTGACGGGGAGATAACCATTGTCAGAGACATGCTCCGAAAGCTACGGGGCAGCATAAAAAACCGACAGCCCTTTATTCGTTTTGAGTCTCAACCGGGAGAACAGATACAGGTGGACTGGGGCCACATGGGTACACTGACCTACGGTGATAACCGGAGAAAGCTCTATGCCCTTGCAGTCCTGGAAGGACACAGTCGTATGCTGTATGTCTTTTTCTCCCACAGCCAACAGCAGGAGTCTCTGCACCAGGGGTTGCTTGAAGCATTTACCTATTTTAACGGTCTCCCCAGGGAGGTGCTGGTCGATAATATGCTCACTGCGGTCACGGAACGGGTTGGCGCCATAATCCGCTTCAACGAGGCCTTCCTTGATTTTATAGGCAAGTTCTCCATTACCCCGAGGGCCTGCACTGTCCGGGCACCGCAGGAAAAGGGCAAGGTGGAAAACGCGATCAAGTATATACGGCAAAACTTTTGGCCCCTGCGGCAGTTTACCGATCTGACGGATGTGCAGCGCCAAGTATTGCACTGGCTGGATACAGTGGCCAACGTGCGAAAACATCATACCACCGGACAACGACCTATAGACCGGTTAGAGGGATTACGGCCGTTACCTGATCTCCTGCCCGATTGCCGGCAGGTATGTTCTCCCTTGGTGCACAAAGATTTTGCCATCCGCTTTGATGCCAACGCCTATACCGTGCCGCCCTGGGCCATAGGAAAACATGTGGTCCTCAAGGCTGACACGGCCAGGCTATCTGTTTATTTCAAGGACAGACTGATCGCCTGTCACGCCAGGTGCTGGGATAAGAAACAGCGTATAGAACTGGATATTCATAAAGAGCAGGTAAAAAAGCTTAAGAAGAAACTGCTCCGGGATCGGCAGATTATCGTCTTTCTTTCGTTGGGCGAGACAGCCCTGCAGTACCTGGGACATCTGACCGATTCTCGGTTGCCGATCAGGAAAAACATTACCCAACTGCTTACCCTGCAGGATGAGTATGGCGATACCTCTCTACTGTACGGCCTGAAAAAAGCCATGGAGAAAAAACTCTATGGCGCCGACTATATTCGTAACATCCTGTACCAGGAGATGACTCCGGTCTGCGATCATCCGCCGGTACGACTCAAACAGGAGGATCTCAATGACATCAGGCTCACAACTCCTGCTCTGGCCGACTATGACTCCATTGCCGTCAAAAGGAGGAACTCCAATGATTGACAGCATACAACAGAAGTTCAGAGAATTACGTCTCAAGCACTGCGCTGAAAATATCGAAGCCGTGCTTGAACAGGGGAAACAGAAAAATCTTTCATCCTTGCAGATCATTGAGCGGCTGCTGGATCTGGAACGAGAAAATCGTAGAAAGGCGAGGGTTCTCCTGCGCTTCAAGCAGTCAAAACTGCTGGAGCAGCCGACCATAGATCAATTTGATTTCTCTTTTCATGCATCACGTAAAAAACAGAAAAACCTGATTCTTGGTCTCATGGACCTGGAATTTATTTATCAGAAAAAAGACATCGTCCTGATCGGCAATCCAGGGGTCGGCAAAAGTATACTGGCCAAAACCATCGGCTATGCCGCCACCCAGGCCGGTATTAAAACATTGTTTACATCGGCCATGGATATGATCAATCAGCTGATCGCAGCACAGGACGGTCATGAACTGCTAAAAAAACTCAAGACATATCAAAGCCCGGATCTCCTTGTCTGCGACGAGATAGGATATCTTCCGCTTGGCAAGCAGGGCTCAAATCTATTTTTCCAGGTAATCAGTGCAAGGCATGAGCAGAAGTCGACCATTATCACGACCAACCTGCCCTTTGCACAATGGGGAAACATTTTCGACTCAACCTCTGTTGCCACAGCGATTGCCGATCGTCTTGTATACAACTCCGAGATCCTTATCATGGAGGGAAAGAGTTATCGAAAGAGGGGATAAAGTATTTTCTACAATATTAGATAGTTAGAAGGGAGAGCCGATTTCCGGTTACCCCGAAGCGCAGAACTGCGCTCGGCGTGGCAACTGGCCGGTTTTTAAATGATGATTTTGGCTGGTTTTTATCCCGCTGATTACACACCATACGAATTGCTCCGCATGACGCTGCATAACACGTTTCCAGTCCGCTCATCTTTGTTTCGTATCTCACAAATGCGGCAGAGACTTCCCTCATTTGTGCCGGGACATTTGGAAACCGGTAGCCCTGCCGGTAATTTCACTGAAAAACAATATTATGCTGCATGGAAAACAGGTCTCCCCGGATAAGAACGTGAACTTCCGATATGCGACCGCATCATTTACCGTATCTCCTGCTCCTTGGGCTTAATCATGTTGTGCTGACTTACCCGGAAACTCGGCCTTATATGATATTTCTGTTCGTCGGCCCACATCTTCGGAGTCTCGTTCCTCGCTTACCTGCCATCCGGCTTCCTTCAGACCCTACCTCGCGGTAACGCCCTCGAAGTCTGCGCTTACCTGCCTTTGGCTAGTAATTAATGATAAGTTATTCACATAGCATAGGAACACTTACAGGGGACTTGAACCCCATGAGTTCACGCCCATGCCGGGCGTACACAAAAAAATGCACCCGACTGGCTCACACGTCCGATTTTCGGATGTTTATCTGCCATTGTCTCTCGCTCCACCATTCCGGTAAATCCAGGGCCAGCCGGTGATTTAGGACGTTATATGTCGAAAAAAATATATTCCGCTAGGTATATACCTTGACACGAAGTGAAAGTGGATCTATATCTATCAATATAGATTGTGCAATTTTACGAGGAGGGGAAGATGGATACTGCTAAACTTTTTATCAACGGGCGAAGTCAGGCTGTACGCTTACCAAAATCATACAGATTTGAAGGCAAAGAAGTATATGTAAAAAAAGTATCTGAAGGGGTCCTGCTACTACCTAAAGATCAAACGATATGGGACGCTTGGGAAAGAAATTTACAAAAATATGATTCACCATTTATGGTAGATCGAAATCAGCCTAAATCCCAACAACACAGAGAAGGCTTAGATGATGTTTTTGATTGATACCAATATATGCATATACATCATGAATAACCATCCGCCAGAAGTTGTTCAAAAATTTAGAGACATAGGCGTAGGTAATATTTGCATATCATCAATAACTGTTTCTGAATTGCAGTATGGTGCATGTAAAAGCAAACAAATTAAGAAAAACTTAAAAAGGTTAGAAGAATTTCTTAGCCCCTTTGAAATAGTTTCATACGACGAGAATGCATCGAAATACTATGGGCAAATACGGTCCAATCTAGAGAAACAAGGTAATGTAACTGGCCCCCTTGATATGCTAATTGCGGCCCATGCGCTAAGTGAAAATTTAACCCTGATTACAAATAATGAAAAAGAATTCAAACGAGTAAGGTCATTGGAAGTTGAAAACTGGATAACAAAGTGAATAAATAAAAAAACAGTGGTAGTAATCACCTTATGTACCCGTAATCATACAATCGGGTAGCCGGGGTTTTTCTCCCCCAGCCCCCAGGTGAGTAGCCCAAAGGAACTTCCCCTTAAGGCTCCCTCAGAACCGGACGTGAATCTCTCGACTCATCCGGCTCCTATCGTTCATTGGCGCAGCCTGGTTATACCAGGCGTTAGCCTCCAAAACTAATACTGCGTTGACATCAAGAATCAGAAAAGGTACACTCTAGACAGACTAGCCCAACAAAACCATTAAAAAAAAGGGGAGGGGTACCATGATAGAAAACCATTGGCAGCTCCAAGAAGCAAAAAATAAATTCAGTCATTTAGTTGATAAAGCGCAACATAAAGGCCCTCAAGTTGTTACCAAGCATGGCAAAGATGCTGTTGTTGTGCTTTCAATTGAGGAATACAAAAAATTAGTAAAACCCAAGAAGAACTTGGTAGCTTTTTTTCGAAGCTCTCCTCTTGCAAATACTAAGTTAGATTTAAATAGAAGCAAAGAACTGCCAAGAGACATTGAGCTATGAAATATTTATTAGATACCTGTATCCTTTCTGAATTAATCAAGAAAAGCCCCAGTCCCAAAGTCATTAAATGGGTTTCGAAAATTGATGAAAACAATCTGTTTCTTAGTGTTCTAACTATCGGGGAGATCCACAAAGGTATTGAAAAACTACCTGAAAGCAAAAAGAAAGAGAAATTACACCAATGGGTTAATTATGACCTCAAAGAAAGATTTAGAAATCGAATAATTGACTTTGATCTTAAAACAGCAACCGTTTGGGGACAAATACAAGCTCATTCAGAATTATCAGGAAAAGCTATGCCTGCAATAGATGGTCAGATTGTTGCCACTGGAATTTCATATGATCTGACTGTTATAACAAGAAATACAAAAGATATGGAGATTAGTGGCGCAATTTTGCTTAACCCTTGGAGAAACACCCATAAACCCAAGAGTACATGAATAAAAAAAAATTGGCTAATCGGGTAGCCGGGGGTTTTTCTCCCCCAGCCCCCACAACACCCTGCGTGCGGTTCCGCACAGGGCGTTTCATCAAGGTTACCGGGCCGTAGCCGGATAGTGTATTTTCACCCACTGATATTTGACAGAAATCAACCCTGTTTCAACAACCACTTATTGGTCATACCTGACTGGGTCGCCAGGGTTCTGGCACAATGCCATGGCCCTTTCCGGCTTATCGCTGTCAGGATAGCATGCCCCTTGGACGTACCCAACTTCAGAAGATGACGTACTTTGGTCCGGGCATAACGCCACTGTTTCCAAACAGCACATCCGTATCCGGCGACGGAGCCATTCGTCTATTCCAGGGAGTTAAACAGCATGCAATAATGACCCCTTTTCAGCATCCAAGGTTGACCCCTCAAACCAAATATCTTTTCTCTTTAAAATCTCTTAATCCACCAGCCAGAAGGGGTTTTAAAGAGAAAAGATATTCTTCGCCATGAAACCACGGGGGTCAATGTTCAACGCTGAATGGGGTCAGATTTGGTCGCTGAACAACACCCAACAGGCGATGATCTAAAACCACCTTCCTCTTTTGGAGTTCTTTATGAACAAAGCAATTAAATGGACCCTGATAGTTCTCGCCGGTCTTATCGGACTGATTGTCATCGCTATTGTCTGTCTCCCCTTTATCATTAATCCAAACGATTATAAGGAAACAATAAGTCAGCAGGTGCATAACCAGACCGGCCATGAACTTTCAATTCCAGGCGACATCAAACTTCAAATCTCTCCCCGACTGGACGTAGCTTTTACGCTTGGAGAGGTAAGCCTTGCCTCAAGCAGAGACTTTCCGGACACGACCTTTGCCTCCAGCAAACTTGCTGAAATCAAATTCGCCCTTTGGCCTCTGTTGACTCAAAAGCAACTGCAGGTAAACAGCATCATGCTGCAGAAGGTCCAGGTCAACCTGATACGAAGCAAAGAGGGAAAAAAGAATTGGGAAGACCTGACCACAAGCGCAGAGAGCAAAAAGGCGGATCAACTGCAAAAAACAACTAAAGAACAACC
>Ga0209013_10005846_pt1 | contig 10543 bp, 10 predicted proteins | sample Cruoilmetagenom2_FD_187291 | JGI IMG/M metagenome (GOLD analysis project Ga0209013, IMG submission 187291) | Oil polluted marine microbial communities from Coal Oil Point, Santa Barbara, California, USA - Sample 2 (SPAdes) (version 2) | ecosystem: Environmental > Aquatic > Marine > Oil seeps ...
TTCCCAGCGAAGTTGAGGGTGTGTTGCTGGAAAAACTTTTTAATATAGACGATATCATCAAAGTAGGACAGACGGTGGCAGTTATAGAAATGGAAGGAGGATCGGAGTCTGCAGCAGCCACCTATGAAGGCCAAAAAGAAGAATCAACTGAAATTCTTCCAGAGGAAGTGGCCGTTATAGAAGAAAAAGTGGCCAATGTTCAGGAACTTGTTGGTAGTACTGCTCAAAGTATAGCCGACACCACTCGCTTCTATTCTCCCCTTGTTAAAAATATTGCCAGAGAGGAAGGTATAACCACAGCAGAACTGGATGGCATAGAAGGTACTGGCAAAGAAGGCCGGGTTACCAAAAATGATATTTTGGACTATATAAAGAACGGCAAGCCTGAAATCACTCCGGTTGCAAAGCCTGTTGTAACCCCGGTTAAGCCACCTGAGCCTTTAAAGCAGGAAACGGATGTTAGTACAGAACCGCATCAGGTTACCAGAGTACAGTCTAATGGTGAAGATGAGATTATTCCATTGACAAGGATGGGTAAACTTATTGCCCACCATATGATAGAGAGTATCTCAACTTCAGCGCATGTGCAAAGTTTTATTGAAGTAGACGTTACCAAGGTGGTTGCATGGAGGAATAAGGTTAAGGAAGCTTTCCAGAAAAGTGAAGGAGAAAAGTTAACATTTACGCCTATTTTTATGGAGGCTGTTGCGAAGGCCTTAAAGAAATATCCAATGGTTAATATTTCAGTTGAAGGGGAAACAGTGATAAGGAAAAAGAATATTAATATTGGAATGGCTGCTGCATTGCCCGATGGAAATCTGATTGTACCTGTAATAAAAAATGCAGATCAGCTAAATTTGGTTGGAATGGCCAAAGTAGTTAATGATCTTGCGAACAGGGCAAGAAACAATGCACTAAAACCAGATGAGATAAAAGAAGGCACCTATACAGTCACAAACGTGGGCTCTTTTGGAAGTGTTTTTGGAACTCCTATTATTAACCAGCCACAAGTGGCTATATTGGCCTTGGGGGCCATTAGAAAGATGCCGGCTGTTATAGAAACAGCAGAGGGCGACTTCATTGGTATCCGCAGCAAAATGTTTCTTTCACATAGTTATGATCATAGGGTAGTGAATGGGGCTCTTGGCGGCATGTTCGTTAAAACCGTTGCAGACTATCTTGAGGCCTGGGATATCGATAGGGAGATTTAGTCTTTTTTTAGAGGTTTTTGAATACGAAATATTTAGCTTTTCATTTCAATAATACCACCTTTAATACTTTTAGACGATATGTTAATTGGATTACCTTTATTTGAAATCTCTTAAAAGATAGGTTTTTAAGTCCTGTTTAACTTTATTTTAAAAACTATCTTTACTTAAATATCCCACAAAAATGGAACTAAAACTCAGCAAACCCATATGTTTTTTTGATCTGGAAACCACGGGGACCAATGTGGCTAAGGACCGGATCGTTGAAATTTCCATTCTGAAAGTATATCCTAATGGCAATAAAGAAAGTAAGACCTGGTTAGTTAATCCTGAAATGACCATTCCTGATGAGGTAGTTGCTATTCATGGTATTTCTAATGAAAAAGTTGCCAACGAACCTACATTTAAGGAATTGTCCAGAGAAGTTTACAACATAATAAAAGACTGCGACCTGGCCGGGTTTAATTCGGATCGCTTTGATATCCCTCTGCTGGCTGAAGAAATGCTTCGTTCAGAAATTGATTTTGATCTTAAAAACATGTTATCCGTAGATGTTCAAACCATTTTTCATAAGATGGAAAAACGTACCCTGGAGGCTGCATATAAATTTTATTGCGATAAGGATCTTAATAATGCTCATAGTGCTGAAGCCGATACCATGGCTACGTACGAAGTCCTGCTATCTCAGTTAAAACGTTATCCAGAGCTTGAAAACAACATAAAAAAGCTATCTGATTTTTCAAGACGAAAACAGTCTGTGGATTTTGCTGGTTTTATTGTTTTGGATGAAAATGAGGATGAAGTTTTTTCATTTGGGAAACATAAGGGTAAAAAAGTGCTGGAAGTACTGGACCAGGAACCAGGATATTTTGGATGGATTTTGAATGCTGATTTTCCACTTTATACAAAAAAGGTACTTACTCAGATAAAACTAAGTCAGCTGAATAATAAATTAAGCTAAAATATTTAAGAAATTATAGATGAAGATCATTTGTATTGGTCGTAATTATGTGGATCATATAGAGGAACTGGCCAATGAAAGGCCCAAGGATCCGGTGGTATTTATCAAGCCCGATTCTGCAGTTCTTCCAAAGGAACAAGATTTTTATATCCCGGAATTCTCAAATGAAATTCATTATGAAATAGAAGTTTTGGTAAAAATTAAAAAAGTTGGTAAACATATTAATGAGAAATTTGCCCATACCTATTATGATGAGATTGGGCTTGGGTTAGATTTTACAGCCAGGGATCTGCAATCCAGGTTAAAAGAAAAAGGTCTTCCCTGGGAAATTTCTAAAGGTTTTGATGGTTCGGCTGTTATTGGAAAATGGGTAGATAAGAAAAAATTTAAAGACTTGAATAAACTGAATTTTTCACTTTCCAAAAATGGGGCTATTGTCCAAAAGGGGAATACAGCTTTAATGCTATGGAACATAGATTCACTCATCTCATATGTCTCTAAATTCTTTATGTTAAAAAAGGGAGATATAATTTTTACCGGAACTCCCGCGGGTGTTGGTAAAATAAGAGCAAATGATTACCTTTCGGCTATGCTTGAAGATGAAGAATTACTTACCGTAAAAATTAAATAAATGATATACAGTTTGGATAAAATAAATGAGATGGCTGAAGGAGATGAGGATTTCATCAATTCTGTCATTTCTGTATTTCTTGAGGAAGTGCCCCAGGATCTTGAAGATCTAGAGAAGGCAATTGAAAATGGTGATTACGAAAATGTCTATAAACTGGCGCATAAAATTAAACCGAATGTAGATTTGTTGGGCATGGAACAGAGCAGAGTAATTGCCCTGAATATTGAAACATTAGGTAAAAATCCCGATAATAAGGAAGAAATTGAGAAAAAGTTTCCGCTTCTAAAGAAAGATATTCATCAGGTAATTTCTGAACTTAAAAACGATTTTAGTTTCTGATGCTTGCAGAAATTATTACAATTGGCGATGAAATTCTAATAGGACAGATTGTAGATACCAACTCTGCCTTTATTGCCGGTGAATTAAATAAGATTGGAGTTTCAGTCTTCCAGATAACTTCTGCTCAGGACGATAGAGCTCATATTCTAAAGGCTTTGTCAGATGCCGAAAAGCGGGCAAAAATTATTATCATTACTGGCGGTTTAGGACCAACCAAGGATGATATAACAAAGCATACGCTCTGTGAGTTTTTGGATGATAATCTGGTTGAAAACAAGCAGGTATTGACTCATATAGAAGAGTTGTTTAAGAATTATATTGCCACACCTATTTCCAATGTCAACAGGCAACAGGCTTTCGTTCCCTCTAAAGCTCAGGTATTACACAATGCCTATGGTACTGCTCCGGGGATGTGGATTACAACTGAAAAAGCCACTTTTATTTCTCTTCCGGGAGTGCCTTTTGAGATGAAAAATCTTATAAACAATGAAGTTATCCCAAAGATTGTGGCAACTTTTGATCGTCCGCATATTTACCATAAGACAATAATGACCTATGGCATGGGGGAAAGCGCCATTGCGGCAAGAATAGAGGATTGGGAGGAAAATTTACCTTCTTTTGTTAAACTGGCCTACCTCCCTAATTTGGGTAAAGTTCGGTTGCGATTAACTGCGAAAGGAGCAGACAAGGATGTCATAGAAGATGCTGTCAAAAAAGAATCAGCAAAATTATATTCCATAATCGGGGATATCATATATGGTGAAGAAGAAGATGGGTCTATAGAATCTGGAGTTGCTAAATTGCTAACTTCAAAGAAAATGACCCTGGCCACAGCTGAAAGTTTTACCGGAGGCAAAATTGCAGAACAAATTACAGCTATTCCAGGTGCCTCAGCTTATTTTTTAGGGAGTGTGGTAAGTTATGCCACTCAGGTCAAAATAGATGTTCTTAATGTGCCTGAGGAGTTGGTAAAAAAGAATTCTGTAGTTAGCGCTGAAGTTGCAAAAGCAATGGCTGTCAATGTCAGGGAATTATTGAAGGCAGACTTTGCTATGGCAACAACGGGCAATGCGGGCCCTGCAAAAGGTGATTCTGATGCTGACATAGGGACTGTTTATATTGCAATTGCTGCGCCGAATAATGTTTTAGTGGAAAAATTTAAAATGGGAAATCACCGTACAAAAATCGTTCAAAAAGCAGTACATAAGGCTTTTCAGATGCTGCAAAAAGAAATTTTAAAATTCTAGAAGAGAATTTTGTCCATCACACAAAAATGAATTAAATTTGCACCCTGTTTAAAATCAAGTAAAAAATAGCGTAATGTCAAAAGTTTGTGAACTTACCGGAAAGAGAGCTATGTTTGGGAATAATGTATCATTCTCTATCAATAAAACAAGGAGAAGATTTGATGTAAATCTTTCCAAGAAACGTTTTTATATTCCGGAAGAAGATAGATGGATCACTTTGAAGGTTTCTACAAGGGCTCTTAAATCGATAAACAAAAAAGGCATATCTGCTGTTTTAAAGGAAGCTAGAGCTAAAGGATTGATTAAATAATCCTTCAATATATAGAATACGATGGCAAAAAGAGGAAACAGAGTTCAGGTGATATTGGAGTGTACAGAGCATAAAAACTCTGGTATGCCGGGAACATCCAGATATATTACAACCAAGAACAAGAAGAATAGCCCTGATAGGTTAGAGGTTAAAAAATTTAATCCTATTCTCAAGAAAATGACTGTTCACAAAGAGATAAAATAAGAAAGCATGGCAAAGAAGACGGTAGCAAGTTTACAATCTAGTTCTAAAAGACTTACCAAAGCTATAAAAATGGTAAAATCACCTAAAACAGGTGCCTATACTTTTGTAGAATCTGTTATGCCACCAGAAATGGTGAACGAATGGTTGAATAAGAAGTAACAAACTAACTAAAATTGAGTTCTGAGCCGCTTTCTATTGAGAGCGGCTTTTTTAATTTCATATATTTGTCTAACGACTTTTTGAGGTAACATGAGCTTATTTAAAAAAATATTTACATCCCAGAAAAAAGAAACATTAGACAAAGGATTAGAGAAAACTAAAACCAGTTTTTTATCCAAACTAAGCAAGGCAGTAGCGGGTAAATCCAAAGTAGATGATGACGTTTTGGATAATCTCGAAGAAGTTTTAGTGACCTCTGATGTAGGAGTGGCTACTACGCTCAAAATTATTGAACGAATAGAAGCCAGGGTTTCCAGGGATAAATACATGGGTACAGATGAACTTAATAGTATTCTGCGTGAAGAAATAGCTGGCTTATTGTCAGAAACTCATGTGGGTGAAGAGGAAGAATTTAGTGTGCCCAAAGACAAAAAACCATATGTGATTATGGTTGTTGGAGTTAACGGGGTAGGTAAAACAACCACAATTGGAAAACTGGCCTATCAGTTTAAAAAACAAGGATTAGAAGTAGTAGTTGGTGCTGCCGATACTTTTAGGGCGGCTGCAATAGATCAGTTGCAGGTATGGGCAGATCGTGTGGACGTCCCTTTAGTGAAACAAAAAATGGGTAGCGACCCTGCCTCCGTGGCTTTTGATACTTTGAGCTCAGCCCTTACCCAGGGTGCAGATGTTGTTTTAATTGATACCGCCGGCAGATTGCATAATAAAGTCAACTTAATGAATGAACTTGGCAAGGTAAAACGCGTTATGCAAAAAGTCATTGATGATGCGCCACATGAAGTACTTTTGGTACTCGACGGATCCACCGGTCAAAACGCATTTGAACAGGCCAAGGAATTTACAAAGGCTACGGAAGTAACCTCGTTAGCTGTAACAAAATTAGATGGTACGGCCAAAGGAGGAGTAGTAATTGGTATATCAGATCAGTTTCAAATTCCGGTTAAATATATTGGTGTGGGCGAAGGAATAGAAGATCTTCAGGTATTTAATAAATTTGAATTTGTGGATTCATTCTTTAGTATAGCCAATTGAAATGTTTAATCTTCATATTTTTTACATTCTTACCAACAGTACTTGTTGCACAAATTGAGGCTCCTAAAGCTAGTCCGTTTGCAAAACTGGAACAGGATGTTGGACTAACCAGAATCACGGTTGCCTATTCCAGGCCCGGAGCAAAAGGAAGAAAAGTAATTGGCGGTCTTATTCCTTATGGGCGTATTTGGCGTGTTGGCGCGAATGAGTCGACCAAATTTACTGCAGATACTGACCTAACTATTATGGGTAATAATTTACCTAAAGGCACTTATGCGCTTTATGCCTTTCCCTACAAAGATTACTGGGACGTAGTTTTTCACAAAAATACGGAGCATTGGGGTGATGGAAGAAAAGCTTATGACCCAAATGAAGATGCTTTCAGGATAATGATAAAACCACAAGAAATTCCTAATTATCAGGAAAATTTCCTGATTACTTTTGATCAAATTGACCACAATGCCATCAATATGCTTTGGATTTGGGAGCATACACTTATAAAAATCCCCATATCCGTGGATACTGATACCAAAATGAGGCAGGTAATTACCTTGAGTATCGCAAAAGACCCCTCTGCTCAAACCTATTATGAGGCGGCACGCTATCTGCAGGAACAGGGAAAATCATATAAGGAGGCACTTTCATACCTGGATAAAGCGATTGAAATAGGAGGGGATACCTATTATTTTTATAGGGTTAAATCTTTGGTTGAAGCTGCTTTAGAAGATTATTCAAGCGCCATAAATTCTGCAAAAAAATCAATGGAATTAGCACAGAAGGAAGGGAAAGATGAATTTGTTCGTATGAATGAACAAAACATCTCTATTTGGAGCACCAAACAAGTAAATATAAAACAATGAAAAAGCTAATTTTCCTACTTGGGCTACTATTAATCAGCTCTTGCAAGGAAACTAAGAAAATAGATTATTCCTCTGTAGTACTTTGGGAACCCTATAATGATTCCTCTGAAGTGGCCGCAAGCCAGACAAATGAGAAAGCCCGTATGCGTTTTAAACTAATACAATCCAGGGTATCTGATAAAAATGAAATCTTCAGACCACTATATCACGAAGTAGTTAAAATGTCCAATAGTGAATATGAACAATTAAAACCTTTAATTCTTGAACAGGATATACCCACTATTCAAGCACATATAAAGGAGGGAAAATTGACCTATGAAAAATTAGTTCTGTTTTATCTTTATAGAATTTATCGTTTTGAGCTGGATAGCAGCACTACATTAAATACTATAATCGCATTAAATGAAAATGTAGTAGAAGAAGCCAGGGAGCTGGACAATTTAATTTCGGAAGACCGTCATCAAATTTTTGGTATGCCCATTCTTCTTAAAGATAATATTGGCACAGCCGGGATGAATACAACGGCAGGATCAATTGCTCTGAAGGATAATGAAACTGAAGATGCTTTTATTGTTAGGCAATTAAAGAAAAACAAGGCTTTGATATTGGGTAAAGTTAATCTTAGTGAATGGGCCTATTATATGTGTAATGGCTGTCCTTTAGGTTACAGCGCTATTGGTGGTCAAACACTAAATCCGTATGGCAGGCGAGTTTTTGAAACAGGAGGTTCCAGTGCAGGAAGCGGAACTGCAATTGCCGCGAACTACGCAGTGGCGGCTGTTGGCACGGAGACTTCCGGATCTATTCTTTCTCCATCGAGTCAGAATTCCGTCGTTGGGTTAAAACCAACAATTGGACTTTTAAGCAGGACGGGCATTGTGCCAATTTCCAGTACACTTGATACTCCCGGACCAATGACTAAGAATGTTGTGGATAATGCGATCTTATTATCAGCAATGACGGGCAAGGATGCAGCTGATGAAAAGTCAGTTAGTACCACTGAAGATTTTGTTGAGGCTGTTGAGGATTCAGGAAGCCTGAAGGGAAAACGTTTAGGGGTATTCAAAGATTTGCTGGAAACGGATTCTATTTATTTGAATACGGCTAATAATCTGAGAGACCTGGGGGCTGAAATAATTGAGTATACTGCACCAGAAGTATCCATGGATGGGTTTCTAACGCTTCTCAATATTGATATGAAAAATGATCTTCCGAAATACCTTAAAGAAAACGCCCAAAATAAAGAGTTAATTCCTATGAGAAACCTTAAGGATATTGTTGAATTTAATTTAGCTGATTCCTTATTACGTATTCCTTACGGGCAATCCATTTTTGATAGCATTCTTAAAGATTCTACAACATTAGAAGAACTGGAAGTTATTAAAAGTAGATTGGAGAAAAATGGAAGACTATTTTTCGATACCGCTATGGATCATGAAAATTTGGATGCTATTTTATCCATTAACAATTACCATGCTGGCTATGCTGCTGTGGCAAAATATCCGGCATTAACAATTCCCATGGGATATAAGGAAAGCCTGGAACCCATAAGCCTTACATTTATTGCAAAGCCTTTTCATGAGCGTAACTTACTTCAACTAGGTCGCGTATTTGAAGCAGCTATAAAAATTAGAAAACTGCCAAAGGGATATAATTAAATCTGGAATTTCTTATCTTTTCCAAAAAGAATGTAAACCAGACGTAATTGACGCTTCAAATCTTAAGAAGTACAATTGCAAAACCAAAAATTTGAATAAGACTACAGTACATATTATTCTTTTTCTAGTAGTAGCGATGACTACACAGCTGGAAAGTCTCGCCCAAAAAACAGACACTATTGTTCATGTTAACGGTAATGTGCTTAAAGGAGATTTAAAAAAAATGGAATACGGCATCATTACATGGAAAATGGACGGTATGGGAACAATAAATGTTGAAGAACCTTTTGTGAGTTCTATTATTTCTAAAAAACAGTTTGAAATAGTACTGAAAAATGGACTCATTTATTTTTCTTCTTTTGAAGCTTCTGATAGTACTGGGGAAGTAATTATTACAAATGGAAGCGAGAAAGTATCAATAAAAATTGATGATATTGTTGAAATTCATCCCATTAAAGGGAGTTTTTGGATGAGATTTAGTGGAAATGTGAGCCTCGGCGCCAACTATGCAAAAAGCAGCAATTTAACTACAGTAGCCTTTTCTGGAGATTTAGATTTCAGAAAAAAGAAAAATGATTTAATTTTAACCTGGAATCTAAATTTGTCTTTTCAGAATGATAGCACAATTACCAGGAACTCGGAAACTTTTCTAGCGTGGCAGCGTTTATTTAATAATCATTGGTCTTCTCTCGTAAGCCTTGGGACCAGCCAGAATTTGCAATTGGGAATAAAACGCAGATATACTTTAAGCTTGGGGGCATTGAAGGATATTACCTATAACACATGGAGTAGACTCTATCTGGCCGGGGCTTTGAGTACTGTTAGTGAAACTTCTTTTGATGCCGATAAACAAGCAATTCAAGATCTTGCAGGAACAATACGTTTGGCTTATGATATATTTAAATATACTAGGCCAAAAATCTCTTTAAGGTCCAATATAAATTACATACCATATTTTACCGGTGACTCAAGAACTAGAGCAAGCCTTAACCTGACCCCAAGCATTAGTTTAATGGATAGTAATTTTAAGGTGGGTGTTAATTTTTACTACACTTATGATAGTAATCCTCCTGAAAGTTCTTTATCTAATGAAGACATTGGAATTAATCTCCAGTTAACCTATACAATAAATTGATAGAATAGTTAAAAAAAATATGCTAATTCTGAAAGAAAGTATTTTTAGTTTATAAGGTTCATAATCTTTTCCCAAAGGGCATTATCAAAACTAGATGGCCCAAGCAAGTTCTCCCCCGCATTATCGCCCATTCTGACTATTACAAGACCCTTACTGGGAACTATATATAATTTTTGATCATTTTTACCCAGGCCAGAATAAGTATCTGCTGGTGCATTGGAAATTAGCGGTTCGTCAATTACTACTTGCAATGAGGGCGCCATATAGCTCTCTTTCCCGTTGAGCCACCATAGATATCCATAAGATTTGTTTAGCCCTTGAGACGTATTTTTCATTTCTGAAATATAATCCGGATCCCCTAAAATGATATCTCCATCCCAAATACCATTATTCAAATTAAGCAAACCGAACCGAGCCATACTTCTGGCCGAACTAAAATATACATTGTTCAAACCATTCGTGGATAACCAGAAGCCATTCATTCCAATTCTGTTTCTCAAGTTAGTATTGAAGAAATTACTAAATGAAGTGTTTGCTGCTACACTTACCACATTTTGTAATAGTGTATAAGGCCCGTTTTGATAGGCCCAACGGCTACCCGCATCGGCTTCATATTCCAGGCAATCAGCAGTAACACAATCAAAGGCCGTATCCTTTAAGCCGCTCGTCATGGACAATTGATTCTTTATAGTAATCATATTTTCTTTATCCATAGGCGCTGAGGTCCAGCCTTCACCAAGATAGGTGAAACTTTTTTCATTTATATCCAGCAACTCCA
>Ga0209013_10005847_pt1 | contig 10543 bp, 9 predicted proteins | sample Cruoilmetagenom2_FD_187291 | JGI IMG/M metagenome (GOLD analysis project Ga0209013, IMG submission 187291) | Oil polluted marine microbial communities from Coal Oil Point, Santa Barbara, California, USA - Sample 2 (SPAdes) (version 2) | ecosystem: Environmental > Aquatic > Marine > Oil seeps ...
CCTCCACCTAAATGTAAAGTTGTAAAACCTTTTGTTTTTGCCCAGTCAACAACATAATTGATTAACAAATTATTTGGTGAATATTTCAAATAGGTTTCCTCAGATCCAAGCAAATGATAATGTATATTCTTTCCATAACACATAAAAAAGCATGATAAGATTACCTTATCTTCATATAGTACTTCAAATAATTCAATACGTTCTCCAAGTAATTCCACCATATTTTCAAAGAACGCTGGTGCGAAATAATAGTACTCATAAGCTTTCTTCTTTTCCATTGTTTTATAATACAAATAAGTAAAGTTATCCAAGTCATAAATTGAGCTTTGAACAACTTTTAAACCGTACTGAATGGACTTCCTAATCCGATTCCTATTCTTTGTATCATACTTAGCCCAAATTTCTTTTCTGTCGCGTGTTAAATCTACATAAATCGTATTTCGAACGTATTCTGAATCAAAATCTTTATTGTCCATATCATTGCGAATGATTGGATGATATCGGATAAACTCAGTGATTATATTATTTTTTTTACAGTAATCGTTTAGCTGCTTATTAAAATTATAATAAATGGCATTTTTTATTTGAGGATCTTTTACATTCGTTATTGGACCTCCATAGCCATAAGGTGTGATCATATCATACGTTTTTCCGTATTTCTTTTCGATTTCGCGTATATTTGGTATGTTATTAATCTCTCTTAACAAGAATGGGTAATATATGAAGTTGTTACCTTCTACGTATACAATTAATTGAGCTTGCCCTTCCCTATTTTTTTCATATAGATGACAATATTCAGGAGTAAAATAGATATCTTTATAATCAATTTTATCCAAATATTCTAACCATCTATCCCTTTGATGGATATCAAAGGTAGTAAAGCTCATAAGACTCCCCCTTGGATAGAAATTATTATTACTTACTCAATTACCAAACTCAATCTTTTAGTAAGACCCTTGCAAAGGAAATGATTATCTTGTATTTCTATTTCAGATAAAACTAGAAGTGATCTGGTATCGTCTAACTCTTGTAATCCATATCGAAGTTCTTCGTCTTCCATTGTTTGAAGTCCGGTGAGTCGAAATAACAAATCTTTTATTCGTCCTACTTGATACGTGCACTTAGAAGTTTTGATTTGCATATTAGAAAAATCATATTGAGCATGTTCAGCCTCAGCTGTATGGAAGTTTTCAACGCTAACTTTAAGTGAATCCCCATCGATTAAACTGTGTTTATTCTCCACTACATACCAATGATTTGAAGAAATCGCAGTAAATCCATTTTTTTGGTACCATTTATCTGCAAATTTATTATCTTCAAATACGTCCAATGAAATTTTGTTTTTTTTATATAATTTCGCAAGATAAAATCCGTGCTCAAGCAGTGCTTTACCTATGCCAGAACTTCTATAAGGTGGGAAAAGACTAATATGATTTAAAAATATCCCCTCCTCATAAATGCGCCATTCGGTAAATCCTAATAACTCCTTATCTTGGTAGGCCCCAAAATAATGATAATTACGTAATTTTTTAGGCAGACGCAAAATATTTTTTAAGTAATCTTCATAACGGTGTGAACTATAAATTGTAAGTTGAAATAACTCTTCTTTCATACTGTATTTAATTAATGAAGGTATTAAATGCACGTCTTTTAGATTAAGAGGAGTAATAGTGAAGTTTATGATGATAATACCTCCTCCAGCCTCATTTAAGATTTTGACGATCAATATCTAAATCAATTAATAAATCACTTGGATTATCAACTACACCATCACTTTTTATCACTTTTAATATTGTTTTACTTACAATTTTTAGATCTAACCAAATTGAACGATTATGAACGTACTCCACATCTAAGCGCAGTCTAGTTTCCCAATCTAGATGATTTCTTCCTGAAATTTGAGCTAAACCTGTTATTCCAGGTTTAACTGAATGTCTTTTGTTTTCTTCTACAGTGTAGAAAGGTAAATACCTCACCAACAATGGTCTAGGACCCACAATATTCATGTCACGTTTAATAATATTTAAAAGTTGTGGAAGTTCATCTAAACTTGCTTTTCTTATAAATAAGCCAAACTTCGTCAAACGCTCTCCATCAGGTAACAAATTCTGTTCTTGATCAATTTTATTTGTCATTGTTCTGAATTTATATAGGCGGAAAGTTTTCCCGTCCAAACCTACACGTTCTTGTATAAAAAGTATTGGAAGTCCTAATTTCATTAGAATTAATAAGGATGTAATTAATAAAACTGGCCACAAAATTAATACTAGAAATACAGAAATAAGAAAATTTAAGAGGCTATTCATAAAGTATTTCTCCCTTAATAATTTTTAGCTTTATGAAACACTTCTTTTATACATTCTATAACTCTGCTGATTTCCTCTAAAGTAAGGTTTGAGCCTGAAGGCAAACAAATGCCAGTTTCAAATAATTGTTCTGATACGCTACTTTCCGGAGTATGAGGGAAATATAAGTTTTTATTAAAAAGTGGTTGAAGATGAAGTGGTTTCCAAACAGGTCGTCCTTCGATGTTTTTACTCTCTAAAGCTTCTAAAACTTGTTCAACTTTAACTGAAGATTTTTGGGGGTTTATTGTAAAAGCTGTTAGCCAACGAGATGAACGCCCAGACGAAGGTTCGGGCATAAATTCAATTCCTTCTATACTGGCTAATTCATTATTATATATGTTGAAAACATTTCTTCGAGCATTAACACGTTCTTCGATGACACTTAATTGGCCTCTCCCAATACCAGCTAATACATTGCTTAATCTATAATTATACCCAATTCTACTATGCTGATAGTGCCGTGCTGGATCCCTCGCTTGAGTTGCCCAATAACGAACTCTTTCTATAGACTCTAAATCTTCCGATACTAGCATTCCTCCTCCTGAAGTTGTGATGATTTTATTTCCATTAAATGAATAAATACCATATCGCCCAAAAGTTCCGCTTGCTCTACCTTTATAAGTTGCGCCTAAAGATTCCGCAGCGTCTTCAATGATTGGAACGTTGTAATGATTACATATTTCGAGAATTTTTGACATATCTGCACTTTGTCCATAGAGATTCACAACAATAACAGCTTTCGGAAGCTTCCCTTTTTTTTCTGTGAAGTAAAATGCTTGTTCCAAAGCTTGTGGTGATAAGTTCCATGTATATGGCTCAGAATCTATAAAAACTGGTTCTGCTCCTTGGTACAAAATAGGATTAGCACTTGCTATGAATGTTAAAGAAGAGCAAAATACAAGATCTCCTCTACCAATATTTAACAATTTTAATGCCATGTGAATTGCTGCAGTCCCTGAACTTAATGCAACCGCACCTTTTGTCCCAACAAATTTAGCAACCTCATGTTCAAAAAAATCTATATTTTTCCCTTGTGGCGCAATCCAATTTGTATCGAACGCTTCCTTTATGTATTCTTGTTCAAAACCACTCATATGAGGCGAAGATAAATATATTCTATTTAAAATTTTTACCACACCATATACAACTCCCTTATCTAATCTAAATGTAATTACTTAATTCTCTAAGAGAAGATATTTGGAGGTCAGCATCGTGTATTTCATCTACTTTTACCTGAAGATATTCTCCAGTGGTTCTGCAAACTTGAATGGTCTTCCATCCTAATGATTTTGCAGTCACAAAATCCTTTAGTGGATTGTCACCTACATATACATATTCATTTCCATGACCTTTAAAATACTCCATCATCGTTAAATATGGTAGTTTATGAGGTTTCCATTTATCTTTTCCTAACAAGTCTGTATAAACAATAAAATCGAATGCATCTTGGATATCTAACGCTTTCACTTTATTCATTTGTGAATTTGCATATCCATCTGTTAGTAGACCTGTTTTTTTTCTAGTTTTTAAGTACGTTAGTACCCATTTAGCATCTTCAAATAATTTAATCTGCGGTAAATGATTACGGTACATCTCTACGAGTTTTAAAATAAATGTGTCATCAAAAGTAATATCCATTTGATTTAGTGTGAGATTAAAAATTTCCCCTCTCACTCCTTTTTTATAAAGGGCATATGAATGACTATAAAAATCTTGTATTTTATATTCAGAAATTAGAAATTCAGATATAGTTTTTAGACCGCTCTTAACATAATCACTTTCCGGAAAAAGCGTGTCGTCCATATCGAATATTACAAATTGAGTTAAGACCATAATTCTTTACCCTTTTCTAAGAAAATAGCTTCATCATATCTCAGCATTGCTAACCCATCCAACCAATCATCAATCATAAAATGAGTTTCTTCACCAATCATCCACTGAATAATATACTTAGGGAAATCTGCCCCAGCTTCAAAAGTCAAAGGAACACCTCCTCCGAACCTTGGATTAATTTCAATGAATACTATTTCCTCATCGCTTGTGATAAAACATTGTAAGGTTATGCATCCTACAGCTCCAGGAAGTGATTCTACTACCTTTTTACTTGCTTCAATTAATAATTTGTTTTTCACAGTGAGTCCTTTACTGACTTCCCCTGCTCTAGTTTCCATACGAAGTCGGGGGACAACAGAACGAATATTTCCGGAGAAATCGACTAAAACATCTATTGTATATTCATCACCATCTACATATTTCTGTAAGATTGGATCAGAAGTAAACTTCAAAAAAAATAATAGCTCATCTATGTTGTTTACTTTGTTTACTCCGACACTACTACTTCCATTCATCGGTTTGACAATATAAGGGAATTCGTATATATGTCTTTTAATAAACAATTCCACATTAAATATTTCTGGTGTATGAATTCCTGCGTTTTTAAAGAAACGGTAAGTATTTCTTTTATCAAAACAAATTTCATTAACTTCATTTGAAGAAACCAAGCAAGTCACACCCATTTCTTCAAATTCTTTTTTGTGTAAGGATAATAAAGACAATTCAGGATCGATTAGAGGAATGATGAGAGTGATATTAAACTTTCGACATATACCCTTTATAGTCTCAATGTACGTCGGATCAAATATATTAGGAACTAATACATGATTATCAGATATATAGAAAGCAGGCGCAGAATTTTTATGATCTGTTGTTACGATTTTCCCTTCAAGACCAAGTTTGTTTAATGTCCGTTTAAAATGATTTATTAATTGAACTCTTCTGCCAGCACTAGTAAATAAGATATTGAATTGGGACATCTACTTTTTATTCCCCCTCTCTAATAACAAAATACAATTTAATCATAATCAACTAAATCTTAATACCTAAAGTAGTAATTCTTTAAAACTAAGACAGCTTATGATTCATTTTGGTTATTTAGACTTATACAGACAAAAACAAGAGCGTAATTTATAAGGTTAATGAAAAGAATACATATTATTAATGTTTTTTGAGATGTTCTTATTCATATTTATTTTGGTCTTTTGTTGAGACTTGATGCTGATGAATATAAGTAGCCACGATAGCCAAATATAAAAAAAATACTTCATTAATAAAGAATGTGAGCGATGTCATTTGTACAAGAAATAAGATGAATGTTAAAAATAAATAGGGTTTCTTATAAGTCAGGTTGTTTTCAAGCAGTTGATAGCAAACAAAGAATAAAAATAGAGCATACATACTAAACCCTATTACACCTGACTCCGAAAGTATTTCTAAAAAAGTATTATGTACAAAATGGGTGTCACTGTAATCATGAAAGTTGTATTCTTTAAAATTAAATGCCCCAATTCCAAAAAAGGAATGTGATCCAAAATAATTCCATGCTCTGCTCCACAATTCGAATCTTCCACTTCCGCCATCCGTGGTAAAGTCTTGAATTCTAGAAAAAATCATGGTAAAAAAGTTAATTTTAAAAATAAATGCCATTACAAAAGCAAATATTGACAGTAAGCTAATGGAAGAAAATATTAATTTCAGTTGCTTAATGGGTTTACTTATCAATAAAAATATTAAAAAAACAAACACCATAGCCATTAATCCGCCTCTTGAAAAAGTTAATAAGTTTGTAACTAAACAGAGGATTAAGCCGACTTTATTTATATAACCTTTTGAATTACATAAGAAATAAGTAAAAAAAATCGAATTATAAAAAATATAATAATTTGGATCGGTTACTACCCCAATTAATCTAGGATAATCTCTATCGAGCATCACGCCACCAATAGTAGTTATCTGAAATTTTAATGCAAATATATAAAGAAGAAGACTTACCATATTAAAAACAATCCCTGAATATCCAATAGCTTGCTCAATCATATTTGTTGAATATTCTATTAAAAAAAACCGAATTATGAAATAACACATAATTAATAAAATGATACCTAAAATAATGCGAATGCTTTCAATGGGATATAAAGAAAATGCACCAGTAAAACTGAAGGTTAAATAGAATAGCATCATCATATATTCGTATAAATTGAACTTAACAAAGTAAAAAGTTGTAAATTTATAAACAATTAAGATAAATAAAAAAATCATATATGGCTTTAAAGCAAAACCTATGTAAATGTAATATTTGCCCAGAGTAATAAGAAGTATTAGTAAAAACAAGGGAAACAATCTTTTTTCAGCTTTACATAGTACCACTATCAAAACCCTTCCCTTTGCTAATTACTCTCCAAATTTTCGATCGGCTACAATATGGAAGAATACTTCTAATCAATACTTTATCAAGTAAAACCATAATAATTAGAATAAGTAGGCTAAGTATTATGGCTACCACTGGTTTCGATTTAAATAATAAGTCTATTCCCAATAATGATATTCCAAAAATTATTAAGTATGGCACAAGTACTTTTTTGGCAATAGCCCCTCTATTTGGATTTGAAATCCAAAATCCAATTAAGGCAATTGTTTCTATACATATACAAGCCATTGCAGCACCTAAGACTAAATAAATATTACTTAAATATGAAAAAAGGAATATAGCACTTACTACAGAACAAAACTGAACTAGTGTCCGATAATTTTGTTTTGATTGTGTAGTTAATCCATCAGCTAAAGCAATATTGATACTTTGTAGTACTAAAAGTAGTGACATTATTTGAAGTGCATCAGCTGCATGAATCCATGTCTGACCAAATAATAGAAGGATAATTTCCTCAGACATAAAAAACAAAACAAAAGTTATGCTCATACCCATTAAAGACATAATTTTTATTTGCAATATATTTAGTGTTAAATGTAGATTAAATTTATCACTATTATAGAGTCTAAATAATGCTGGATAAAAAGCTCCTGCAATCACACCTGGTACCTGATATAGGGCTGCAGATATTCGGAAAGCGATTGCAAACAACCCTAATTGACTAAGTGTTAACGTATTTTCTAAAACAATTGGTCCGACTTGAGGCAAAAGCATCATTAGTAAGCCACTTAATAAAAAAATCCATAGCTTATAGAGAATTGATTTTTGAAAGGGCGATTTAAATGAAAGTTTAATATGTTTGTTTACTAAAAATAGTCCTACTATTCCTGCTAATAAATAGGAAAATCCATATAAGAAACTAATAATGACACTATCGACTGAAAACAAAGTACCTACAGAGATTGTTATTACAAGGAATATTGCTGAAGAAATTCTAATAATACCTAAATACTGCATTTTTTCTATAAGTTGAAAATAAGTGATACCTACACTTTGTAAAGACAGTCCTAGCACCATTGGAATTATTAGAAAATACATAATTTTAATCAATTCTTGGTTTTCATAAACCAAATGGATAGCGGTAAATCCAATTAAAAATATGGTAAATAACAGTGCAATCCTTATTTTTATATAAGAAGAAATTATTTCTTCGAGATTGGCTTCTTTTTTTGAACCTTCTCTAAGAACAGTTACACTTAAACCTATATCTGTAAAATACCCCATAACCATAGCAATGGCCAAAGCAATACTAAACATTCCATAGTTTTCTGAATCCAAATTTTTGGCTAATAGTATTAAAGAAACAAGATTTAATATACTTGAAAATGCTGTACTATAAAATAGGTGAAGTACATTTTTAACAATGGTCTTGCCATTCATTTCTTTAATTATTTCTCCACCTTTAGTTTTTCTATCTTACTTGAAAAATCACTCCAAGAATGTTCTTGTTACCTGTTTCTAAATACTTTTTAGTTTTAATTAAATCTTGCTTTTTAGTTGAGTTCTTTTTTGCAACCAATAATATATCATTACAATATTGAGCTAATATTTGAGAATCAGAAGCACTTAAAAATGCTCGAGTTTCAAAGATGATTAGATCATATTGCAGCTTCCAGTTGCTAATCATATTTTTCAGATTCTTAGATGACCAAACGATCGATGAATCTTCTGGTATTGGACCAGTTGTCAAGAGAGATAAACCAGTTGTATAAGTATAGTGTGTATGAATATGTAAACTTTCTTCATTTAATAGAACATTTGTTAGTCCAGATTTATTGTCTATATTAAACCATTGGTGTAAAGTTGGATTTTCTAAATTTGCATCAACTAGTAAAACTTTCTTTCCATGCTCAGCCATTGACACAGCTAATTTTGCTGAAATAATAGCTTTCTGTTCGCTTAAATTTGGGGAAGAAATCATTATTAAGGAACAGTTATTATGACCATTTTCTATATTTGTTCTAATCATTCTAATTTGTTCAGTACTAACTAATTCAGGGGTAAGTTTCAGTTTTCTAAACTGTCTTTTATAGGGTTTCTTATTAGATTGTAGGAGATTCCTTTTAAGTTTCTTCTTTCTTATTAAGTCTATTTCTCCTAGCACTTCCAATCGAAGTGTCTCAATATCAAATGCCGATTCAACACTATCATCAAGATATTCTCGAGTCATTGATACCCCTATTCCAGCAAATATACCCACCATTAATCCTATTGCAATATTCATTAAAGGGCTATCCACTCTCTCTAATGAAGTACTTGCATCTGGCCCACTTAATATTTTGATATCCTCACCATTTAATAGCTCATTCATTTCATCACGTGCTACTAATGCAACTGTATTTGCTAGCTTCTCGGCTAATTTCGGATCATTATTCCTAACTACTATATTAATAATTTGAGAGTTATAATTATTTTTCACAGTAATATTTTCTGCAATATTTCTCGTCTTAAGTTTTTTTTCAACTTTTTGAAGAACTACTGGACTCTTAATGAAATCCGTAGATGAAGCTACTATTCTAGTAATTTCTTGAATTTCTTGTAAATCTTTATTCTTAAATACACCAATCAATAATGATTCAGTTGCTTCATATGTTGGTTTCATAGCAAATATCACGATTAGAATAGTGGAAATGATTATACTCATACTTGTTAGGATTAAAGAAATATATCTTTTCTTTAATATCTTAAGAAACTTCTTTAAATCCATGTTTTCGTTCATATTAACCTCCTAATCCATTTTGTTTACGTGCATTTTCATAATACAAAATGGTCTCTTTTAATCCCATCGATATTGAATGAATAGGCTCCCAGTTTAAGAGGTTTCTTGCTTTCTCATTTGATAACAAACTGTGACTAATATCGCTTTTGTTTGAGTTTAAAAAAACTGGTTGTATGGAGTTACAAGTCTTATTTTTTTCAAACTCAGACACAATTGATAATAAGGAAGTTTGTTTTTTGGTACTGATATTGACTATATCATTTGTACCTTTATTTATAGCTGCAACGTTAGCTCTAGCTACGTCTTTAACAAAAACAAAATCTCTAGTTTGATTTCCATCTCCGTGAATATAAGGCATCTGTCCATTAGTGATTCTTTCGGAAAAGATTGCGATCACACCGGCTTCTCCATTGGAATTTTGTCTCATACCGTAGACATTTGCATAGCGCAATATCGTATATGGTAAATTATACAGTTTCGAATAGAGTTTGATGTATAGCTCTGAGGTATATTTAGACAATCCATAAAATGATATAGGTTGTGTCGGGTGAGCTTCATTAATCGGTAAATATAATGGATTGCCGTAGACAGCAGCTGTAGAAGCAAAAATAAATTTTTTCACTTTATATTTCACGCAGGCATCCAAGAGATTAATGGTTCCATGAATATTGGTATTTGCATCATCTAGTGGGGATTCCATTGACATTCTAACAGAAACTTGTGCCGCTTGATGGATAACATAGTCGGGCTGTTCTTTAACGAAAATGTCATCTAATGAGTGACATATGTCACGGTTGTAAAATTTTACACCTTTAGAGATGTTCTCTTTATTTCCTGTAATCAAATTATCCACAATAATAACTTTATAGTTGCCTTCTAATAAAGCTTCTGCAATATGTGATCCAATGAATCCTGCTCCACCCGTAAGCAACACCTTCAAACTTAATCACACTCCCACATGTTTTCAATCTTTGGAAAACCTTATACTTGTATTTATTACAGTAAGAATACATTTATCTGTTATATATATGAAGGAATGTCCGAATTCATGAAGAGCATTAATATACTAAAGAAAGGTCGTTCAAAACAAAAAAAACCGCTGAAATCATTTAGATTTCAACGGTTTTTGTATTCGTATCCAATATAATGTTTCGCTGTTTCATTTGAATTAAGAAAATAGTTGTTAGGGCTAGGCTTATGACCCCAAATATA
>Ga0209013_10005848_pt1 | contig 10538 bp, 9 predicted proteins | sample Cruoilmetagenom2_FD_187291 | JGI IMG/M metagenome (GOLD analysis project Ga0209013, IMG submission 187291) | Oil polluted marine microbial communities from Coal Oil Point, Santa Barbara, California, USA - Sample 2 (SPAdes) (version 2) | ecosystem: Environmental > Aquatic > Marine > Oil seeps ...
GTGTCATGGAATCATTATTTGTATCCGTTATGAAGATTTTAAGGGAAGAAGGGGCTAAGCATTTCAGCCTGGGTGAGGTTCCCTTTGTGTCACCCGAGGGAATGGAAGAAAGTGGTTTTGGAGTTACTCTGAAACAATCTTTACAAGAATCGTTCTTATTTAATGCAGGGCATCTTTTAAGATTCGCGTACAATTACAAAGGTCTTTTTGATTTTAAAAATAAATTTGATCCCGAGTGGAGGTCGGTTTATATCTGCGCAACGCCAAAGCTTCCTTTCATAAGTTTGTTCGATCTGTTTTGTAAAACTGGGTATTTCGATCTCTCACGTTCAGAATTTATAGCTAATATTAAAGGCTATTCTCAAATACGAACTAACGCCGGGTGATATCTCACTTTCGCCATTCAAACAAGTGTTTTAATTCCCAGGCTTGACATGAAGATGGCCAAACCTACATACCATTTGTTGGATAGTGTTTCTGTATCTGCTTTTATCTAAAGCATTACTGGAGAAGGATGGATGAAACTAACTGCTAAGGCCCTAGTGCCTCTACTCGTAATTCTGCTTGCTATAGTTTCCTGCGATAATAATAACACTATAAACAATGGATCTTTGCCCCCTGATCCAAACGATTGGGTATGTGAGAATTCTTTGATTGGTGCAACACAACAGCAAATTGACCAGTTTTGTCAGGATGTCTTTAATTTCGGTGATCCCGCTCCAATAAATCTTCAAAACCCTCCTCCTCTGTCCGATCTTAATGCAGCGAATGAATACGATTTGGCTTTTCAGGAGTTTGTTAGAGAAAGGGTATATGTTAACGAACTAGGATGGGTAGGTGATATGACGTGGCGTATGACTGGTCCTTATGTCGGAGAGATAGGAAGTGGAGAAAGTTTCGGAGTACATCCGGCAGTAAGGATTTATTATTCCCCTGAGGTTATAGATTGGTTGTGTGATGATATGCAAGGGGAAATTCCTGATGGTGCTATGATCATTAAGGAGATGCATGGGATTGATGATGATCTTGATATCAAACTAAATAGAGAAGGCTGCATGGTAATCAGGGCTGATGTTGAGCCTGATTCCTGGGCTATAATGGTAAAACAGAACGACGCTTCCCATGATGGATGGTACTGGGTGGGCTTTTCTGAAGATGAAAAACCCGGTAACTTTTCATGGCAGGTAGGTAATCCTCCCATATTCAACGCATCAGGCATTACATCCCACGATTTTTTTGAAAACGGTTTTTTGCCTGCCGAACCCGATCCGCTTTGGTTTCCTACGGGTTATGTCTTCTCAAGTACAAATAAAATACCAAATGTTGTCTTTCCCTATAATGAATATGGAAATTACTGTGTAAACTGTCATGCTTCAGCGATTACTGAGTCAACATTCTCCTCAATAGAAAACATATTAACCCCTGGGCTTCAGTATAAACAATATACTTCTAACGAGCCTCCAGAAATTATTCCTGAGGAGTTTTTAGAAGGACATCAACCAGGTCTAATAGGTTTAATTACACAGGATTTTACTCAACTGAACCAAATGATTGCTACGAGGGGAGTCGATGGTGTGGATGGATATGATTCACCTTTTACTCATCCTCTCAGCGAACCAGGTATGAATTTTCTAGAGTTCTATGACCAGCTGGGTGAAGTAAGTTACAGTGACGCGTGGCCTAATCGTTTGCCAGCTCAGACATATGATCACCATGTATCTAGCTCAGACGGTCCTGATCTATTTCTTACATCGGATCAGTGTATTGGGTGTCATGACGCCACTTTTTCCAATGCCTCACTTCCTAATATGATGTTTGTAGATCAAGAGTCGGGTGTTTTAATAAACCTTTCTCCTTATGGTGAATGGAACGCTTCCCCTATGGGATTGGCAGGTCGTGATCCAATATTCTTCTCACAACTTCAAAGTGAGACTAACAATCTCCCCGATCTGAAAACCTGTATAGAAACTACTTGTCTTCACTGTCATGGTGTTATGGGACAGAGGCAGTTAGCTATAGATACTTTAGGACAGGATACACAAGGGTGTGAAGAGTTGTTTGCTATAGCCCCACCTCCTGAAGTTCCATTTGGAAAGCCCTTTAGTCTTGAAATGGTTAAACAATGGCCAAACTCTCTTAATAATAAAGACCAAAAGTACGGGGCACTTGCACGGGATGGAATTTCATGCAATGTTTGTCATCACATGACAGGTGACGATATTGGTGATGAGAGTAGTTACACAGGTAATTTTGTTACTGGCCCCCCTGATGAGGTTTATGGACCGTATTTCGATAATACTATTGTGCCAAAACCTATGGAGAATGCTTTGGATATCACACCAAAATTCAAAAGCAGTTTTGTTGGACGGGATGCTTTAAGTTCTGAGTTATGCGCTAATTGCCACAATATCCTTTTACCAAAAATAACTAATGATGGAACTATTGTAGGTGCAGGCTACGAACAGACCACACATCTTGAGTGGATAAATAGCGATTTTAATCCTATAGGAAATAATTTTCAGTCATGCGGTGATTGTCATATGCCTCAGCACTTTCAGGGCAAAGATCTTCCCTTTAAAATAGCAAATATACAATCAAATGATTTTGCTCCTACTACAAACCGTCTGCCCGACGAGGATGTAACTTTGACCCAAAGAGATGAATATGGTCGTCATTCTCTCCATGGGCTTAATGTTTTTCTTAACCAAATATTTCAGCAGTTCCCGGTGATGCTTGGTTACCGTCAAATTGATTACATGACCGGAACCTCTGTAGTTCCCTCGCTTGTTACAGGTGAGAAATCTATTATCGATATGGCACAAAAAGAAACAGCCGAAATTGAAATACAAAATTTAGAAATTACACCAGAGGGAGAAGTACGAGCCGTGGTGAAGGTTATAAACCTGGTTGGGCATTATCTCCCATCAGGTGTAAGTTTCAGACGTGTATTTATAGAGTTTTTGGTGAGAGATATCGATGGAAATGTGCTCTGGGCCTCAGGTCGTACTAATGAGCTGGGTGCTATTTTGAAAGGTACTACAAATGAAGTGCTACCGAGCGAAGAACCAATTAATTACCCTGATAATCCGTTTCAGCCGCATTACCAGGTTATAACACAAGATGACCAAGTTCAGATTTATCAGGAGCTATTAAAGGATTCTGATGGTAATCTTACTACAAGCTTTTTAAGACGTATCGAAGAGGTTAAAGACAACAGATTAAGGCCTAAAGGATACGACCCTCAACTTTTTATTGATCTATTTGATGAGTCGCCTTTTATTCGAGCGCTTGCTGAAACCCACGGTCAAGCAGCTTTTGATCCCTATTATACGGATCCCGAGCTTACAGGAGCGGATGTTATAGAATATCTCGTCTCCCTTGATGAAGAAACTTTAGATCAAGTACATGATATTAAGGTAACACTATACAATCAGTCAATTCCTCCATATTATCTTCAGGAACGATTCCGTGATGCCAACCGAGGGCCTGCCGAGAAAAGTGAAATTGATAGATTGTTTTATTTAACCAGTCACTTAAATGTAGATAATGTAGTTGACGAAGAAGGTCATCAAGTACTAAAAGACTGGAAGTTATACATAACAAGTGAAACTCGTAATCTACAGTAGTTTTTGCGTGCGACTGTGGCCATAACTCTGCCTAATGAAAAATTATGTGGGCTCCGATTAGTGAAATCGCAAGTATAATTCCGAAATGCAACACGCTTTTATGTGAGACTTCAAAAAATCGGTCTCCCGGGAGCCGGAATCCGTATTTAATTACCGTAGGTACCGCAATTATTAAAAAGCAGATTACAATTACCCAGGCCGTTCTTACAAAATAGTTGAGCTCAGGCAGTGCAGTTTGAAAAACAAATGTAATCAGTATGCTTGCTAACATTGTAATAAAAACAAGCCTCTTTGAAGGGGCATAGAGGAACATTGTCGACATTATAATTATTACAAAGCCGATTTTTATATAATAGGACATAGAGTTAAACCAGTGAGTGAGGGGGAATTCTGGGTTCCCGAACTTTACATAAATTACAATAAAAGCGAATAGGGTTCCAGTTATAAATGATGCCATTATTGAATACCTGCCCATTTTTACAATTTCAGTCTCGGATGCGGATGGGTTTAAATATCTTTTATATATGTCGATTGACCAGAGTGTTGATACGGAGTTGTAAATTGAGTCTAGCGTGCTCATCAGGGATGCAAAGAGCCCGGTCAGGATCAGTCCGCTGACTCCGGCTGGGAGAAAGTCATTTACAAGCGTTAGATAAGTAAGATCGGGGTCTTTAAGCGGATTATCTTTTAATATCCCCGCAAGCGCGATTCCGGGGACAATTATTATTAGAGCCATTACATATTTAAGTACGCCTCCAACCAGAAGCCCTATCTGCGCTTGTTTTAAATCTTTTGCAGCTAAGGCCCTTTGGAGGATGACCTGGTTTGCTCCCCAGTAATTCAAGTTCAAAAGCAGCATTCCAAAAATTCCAATCCAGGGTAGGGTGTCGTGATCACTTGGAAGGTGTAAGTGCATTAAATCACCTGTTGTCTTCCAGAGCTCAGACCAGCCACCCAGATGATGAATCGCTACAAACAATACGACGAATCCGCCTAAAACTAATAGGCAGAACTGCACTACATCTGTTCTCACAACTGCTCTTAGACCGCCCATGTATGTATAGACAGCGGAGAAAGCGCCTGTAAAAACTATTAGAATTCCAAGTCTTGCCGGAACACTCAGGCTCGTGGAATTAAACAACTCTCCAAAAACTCCGTTGGCGGCATACGCTGCCCAAAAAAGAGCCGTGCCGAGATACATGAAAGAGTAGAGGATAATCATGAATATGGAGTAGGTTAGGGCTACTCTGGGTCCGAGCCGCGCCTCAAAAAACTGTGTAATTGTAATTACCTTCATCCTGAGATAGATGGGTACAAAGACAAACGCTGCGACAAGTATTCCAAATATAGCGTTTATCTCGAGGTTTGCCTGAGCCAGCCCAAAGACATATGCCGAGCCCGCCATAGCTATAAAGTGATTAGCCTGCACGTTAGTTGCAATGGTGGAAACTGCGATATATGGCCATTTAAGTGATCTTGAGCTCAGAAAATATTCTTCCACTCCAACATCTGATTTTGCCCTGCTCCATATGCCTATAATCATTATTACGACGAAGTATGTGAGTATTATTCCTAAATCAAGAATCATTTTTCTTTACGTTTTATCTAGATGGGTTTATGCTTTGATTTAATGCTTACATTGTATTTAGATTGATCACTATGCACAAGCCTCTAAAAGATAAAGAACTTCCCAAGGGAATATTCAGGCTATTTATGCGTTTTCCTATTTTTATATATCAAGCTGGTCTTGGATTTATTCTTGGAGGCCGTTTTTTAATGCTAACCCATATTGGACGTAACAACGGAAGACCTAAACGTGTAGTGCTTGAAGTGATCAAAAGTGATCCGGAATCAGGAATTTATTATATAGGATCCGGGTGTGGCGAAAAAGCCAATTGGTTTCTTAATATTGAGAAAACACCCGATGTAAGAGTCCATATAGGCAATAAAGTATTTGATGCTCTTGCAATGAGGCTTAGTATTAATGAAGCTTCCGATATTTTATTTGATTATGCCGGGAGAAACCCAAAAGCTTTTCGGATGTTAGCCGGGAGATTGATAGTAGGTAAGGATTTGGATATTTCAGAGGAAAGCGCAGCACTTCTGGCACAATATATTCCGATTGTAGCGCTTAAACCTGTGAGGTAAGGTTGTAATAGGTTATTTAAGAAGGAGGAGGAATACTATGAAGATAATCTGGACATTAATAATCTTGGCTTCTTTTTCAGTGCAGGGCATTTGTGAAAACACTAAATCAGATGCAAGTCGGACTATGGAATCTAGATTAAATGAAGCTAATAAGAGCTTTACCTATAACGCAAAACCTATTCATCCCGGGTGTATCGAGCAATTCAATGTAAGCTTAGCGGACTCACCTCCTCCTATAGTTAGGGCTGTTGACGTTGCGGCTTGTGTTTCAAGTAATGAATATTATATGGATTTTAAGGTATCGGATGACGGTTATGTGGGATATGAATATGAAGATTCAGGGGAAAAGAAATATTTTGGATATAAATATATAGGTAAAGCTTCCGGCGGACTTCATATACTGGATACGAGATCGAGTGGTGGCGGGACAATGGTAGCCATGACAATTTTCCTGACAAGATTTGGTTTGGAGAACTACAGGTCTTTTGATGAGCAGGAGAAATTAAAAATCGAAAAAAGACTTATAATGAAGTGTATCGGGCAAGTTGATAGGGGAGACAGGGATGTAGGGAAAATTGAACTGAAGAAGAATAATTTAATCCTCGGGGTATCACAGTATCGTAAAAAATCGGAGGTTATCAATCTTGACTAATATCCTGTCATGCTTAGTTCGTAAGAATTTGCCCTATGTTTTAAGTTTAATGCTGTTAGTTCTTTCTTTTTCCTGCAGTTCTCAAGGAGATTCAAACGACCCCATTGAAAAGCTTGCAGCTTATTGCATAAGGGAGTGTGTTTTGGAAACTTCTGATTCTGAAATATGTGATACGGAATGTAAATGTGCTGCAGATAAACTTTCTCAAACATTTTCTAAAGATAAGTTCTCTAAGCTCGTAAACGGTCTTACTGAAACAAATGCTGTTAATCCTGATAGTATTAGCGAACTAAGAAAGGCTTTTGAGATTTGCAGGACTGAAGTTAAATAAGACTATACTTTAAACAAAATAAAGGCTTGGTTTGAATATAAGTCGGGTTGGAAGATGATAATACCTTGTTCAAGCCAAGCCTCCCGAATTTATCTTGTAATAACAAATAGATATATGCTATCTCTCAAGTTCTACTTTAAATGTGTCGGCGAACCTGGTTAATACATGAAATACCCCGTTTACCATATTAAGCTCGGCAATTTGACCCTCGTCAAAATATTTTCTGAGCTCATCTAATGATTCCTGGCTTGCAGCTACATTCTGAGCCAGTTCTTTTGAGAATTTCACAACTGCTTTTTCCCTATCATCTAAAGCAGGGCTGGTCTCATCTGGCGTAGCCGCAATTTTTTCATCCGTAAGCCCGGCTCTTTTGCCGGCTGCCGTGTGGTGAGCAGCACAGTAACTGCACCCGTTCAGCTTTGAAGTGGTTAGAATTGCGAGCTCTTTTGTAGCGTTATCTACCTTGGTAGGACCCAATGCAGCGCCTAAAAAAGGCATAAAACCCATAAATAACTCAGTGCTGTTTGCCATTCCTTTTAATACATTTGGAACTATTCCAAATGTTTTCTCAAGCTGTTCATAAACAGCTTTTACGTTACCAGGAGCGTTCTCCTTTTCTACATATCCAATTCTTGCCATATCTTAATACCTCCTTAATATGTTTTACTTGAATGACCGTTCAACAAATTGCCAAAATTTTTTTAATGTAAAGTCGATAAAATTACATTTACTACATCTTTTATTTCTTTAGGGTTCTGAATAGACTTCCCGGTAACTATTAGTCCATGAGTACTTGTTGCAAGGAATTGCGATAGTACGCGCGTATCAGTATCTTTCGGTAACTCGCCCATTTCTACTGCCTTGTTTAGACAGTCAAGAAATGCAGTTTGTATTCTTTCTAAAATACTCTTTACTGTTTCAGCTACTTTTTCATCATGGGGTGCAAGTTCAACTACTGTGTTGCTTATAAGGCACCCCCTGATCTTTCTATCAGAAGGTGTATTCAAGATCGTTTCAAAAAATAGTCGTATGTTTTCAATAGGTGAGCCAGGTGATTCAAGAACCTTGATTGTTTTGGAGGTAACTTCGTCAGCATAGTATTCAACTGCAGCAATAAATAGTGAGCGTTTATCACCGAAGGTATTATAAATACTGCCTCTCTTTATACCCATCCGATGAACTAGGTCCTGGATACTTGTTGCCTTGTACCCCTTTTCCCAAAAGAGCTCCATAGCTTTTGAAAGTGTTCCCTCTCTGTCAAATTCGTAAGGTCTACCCATAATTGCTTTTAATATATACTATCTTGAACGTTCAATCAACAACTTTTTTACTATAATGAAATATGTTAGTTAAAATTTATTTTTGCCCGGTAGATTCAAATATTTTAATTTGTCGTTGGCGCATATTTGATATCCAAAGGTTTGCCAACCTCGGGTTTACTAACTTTCCATATCCAGCCGTCATAAATAAAATGTAAGAATGAAGAGCCTGTTATATAAAGCCCGAGAACGTATTCGTTAATATTAATACCCGCAACGCTGATTCCGGCCAGAAGAACCGTGAATATCCCTGCGTACAGCCACTGCTTTTTGGTTACCCTTGAGAAGAAGCTCCCTGTGTTGGGCCTCTTCTTGTACTTTGAGTTAACGAACAGGTTCACAAACGCTATATATTCGATTGCGTGTGAGAACCCAAACACCAAAAACCCTATAACCAGGTTTTGAAAGAATATTGCGTACAGGAGTAATATCGAGAATACAAAAATGTTTTTCGGCAGGCTGATTTTATCCCAGTTCTTAAGCTCCACATATATGTAAACGGCGGTAAATGCGATAGCTACCGCAAGGGCGACATAGGATATCATAGTAAATATGTGGAAATAATCTCCCAGATACTGAATCAGGGTCCGTCCTTCATGATACTCACTCAGGAGCCCCTTGTTTCTTTCCCCTAGTGCAAAGAACAGATAAACGAACCACGAATATATTATTCCCTTGTCCAGCCACGGTAGGCCGTAACCCGCTTTCCTCGAATATATTCTGGTAAGCCCGTACTTTTGGGCTACAGTGTGGTACATAAGCCATACTATCGAGACAGCAAGCAGAATAGAAAAAATCTTAAGCTTGTAAAATGTGACCGCGATTACTAAAAAAGCGATCGGAAGCAGAATGTATGACCATTTTCGCTTATCAAACTCTTCTTTCTGCCCGTAGACCAGGGCAAAAGTGTAGTGTCTATGCACGAAGCTTGTTGCTGCCACTATGATTAAAATCGTGGCAAAGTAATTCTCGAAAATTATGAACGCCAGGTAAACGGCTATCCATCCAAAGCTCAAATATATGAGGTCAAAGGCCGGGTCCTTGATCCAGATGTTTTTAGGTTGTGCTATAGTACTCATCGGCAATTAATTATATAGTTTATACTCCTAAATATATTCTGCTAGTTAAACAGGTTACCGTATAATTTGATGTAATGTATATCATAATAAATATATTGGTGTCAAAATCAATTTTTAATAGTTTCTTTGTGTATAATTGTATGATTCTTCATGCTAAAAATAATTAGAGGTATAAATGCTACAACTGATTTTTATCGCTTATGTCTTGTTAGTTATAACACTTAGTTTAATTCCCACAGCAATGGGTGGAAGTGGGTTGTATAGTGATAAATTGGCTCATTTCCTTGCATATGGAGGAATGGGCTTTTTGGCGTATATATCAGTGGACTCTGTAAAGAAAAGGTCCTATCTATTTTTACTAGTCATTAGCCTGGGTGTAGTACTCGAATTTTTCCAATTCTTCATTCCCGGCAGAAGCGCTTCCTTTCTTGACGTAATCGCGAATACTATTGGTGTTGTATCAGGTTATTTTGCCGGCTGGTTAGTGTTGGCTACTGATTTGAGAAAATTAGTTTTAGGTAAAGAAATAGTTTCTCGAGAGCCGAGTACTGATTATAGGGATAGTTTAAAGAATGTGCCTTAATTTTGTCGGTGCATTGTTAATTTACTGATTCTTTTTGGGCATTATACTCATCTAACCCTAGTAAGTTTTTGTGGGAAAATAGTTGTAAGCTAAAATTTGAAATTTTGAGAGAGGACCTGGATGAAAATACAATTCTGCGGAGCTGCACAAACTGTAACAGGAAGCTGTCATCTCCTTACGCTTGACGATGGTTATAAAATTCTTCTGGACTGCGGGCTTTATCAGGGGAGGGAGGAAGAGTTCGAAGATTTTAATGCCAATTGGATGTTTGATCCCTCAGAGATTGACTGCATGATTCTTTCGCACGCGCATATAGATCATAGCGGGCGCATTCCCAAGCTTGTTAAAGATGGATTCAGGGGGGAGATTATCTGTACCAGCGCAACAAGAGACCTTTCAGCGGTTATGTTAATTGACAGCGCGAAGATTCAGGCAAGCGACGCATATTATACTAACAAGAGAAACCGGAAAAAGGGTTTGCCCGAAGATGCGAAACCGCTTTATACAGATGAAGATGTATACGATTCGATTCAGAATTTCGTAGGTATAGGCTACGGCGTATGGCATCACATAAGAGATGATCTATCCGTGCAGTTAAGAGACAGCGGACATATTTTCGGAAGCGCCAGCGTCACCGTGTCGCCCGTCTTCCAGGTGCGTTCGACTTCAACGTACGAACCGGGCGCAGGTAGATCGGTGATTGGTTTGTCATTGACGTGGACCTCATACCCTTCGCCGGCCCACTTTGGTCGGCGAAGGGCAAGAGTGAACGATTTCGGTTCTTCCAGCTTGAGAGAAAG
>Ga0209013_10005849_pt1 | contig 10537 bp, 8 predicted proteins | sample Cruoilmetagenom2_FD_187291 | JGI IMG/M metagenome (GOLD analysis project Ga0209013, IMG submission 187291) | Oil polluted marine microbial communities from Coal Oil Point, Santa Barbara, California, USA - Sample 2 (SPAdes) (version 2) | ecosystem: Environmental > Aquatic > Marine > Oil seeps ...
GAAAGCCCCCGGGCCAGCGGAGAATCATCAGCACGCGGATCGATTCTTCGTAGAGGTTCTGCGGGAGGGTCGCGTTCGATTTGCCGATCAGGCCATGCTGGCCGACCATCATGCCGTGGTCCGAGGTGTAGATCACGAGGGTGTTTTGCAGCCCGCCTTGGGCCTCGACCAGGTCGAGGATCTTCGCCAGCTCGGCGTCCTGATGGCTCACCGCTGCGTAGTACTGGGCGAGCGTCTCGCTGTGATCTTCCGGTGCCACCGCGGCGCCATAGGCCGCGGGGAATGGAGAGGTCTCGCCTGTGGGTACCTCGTCGAGGTCGGCGTTGCGGTATCTCTCGACCAACCCTTCCGGGTGTCCAACGATCGGCTCGTGGGTGTCGGTGGGTGCGAAGACCAGGAAGTACGGCTGCTCCGGGTCACCGGCCGCGATGAACTCCCGCGCCGCGCGTCCCAGGTGTTCGAGCTGGAAGCCGTCGACGCTGATCGGCGTTCCCTGGTCGGAGAGATGGACCCTACCGTGGTGGAGGTATTGATTGGGCCAGTCTTCAGGGCCCTGGTCGTAGCTGAGCCAACGGTCGAATCCCCTCGCCGGTTCGAGGCTCGTGGCGCTGCAGTGCCACTTGCCGATCAGGGCGGTCCGGTAGCCGGCCTGCTGGAGGAGTTCGGGGAGCAGCACCTCGCCCGCCAGCCAGTCATGGTCGAAATCGGGTTGCTCCGAGAGGAAGTCGTGGACCCCGTGTTGTGACGGCATCCGGCCGGTCATGAGGCTGATCCTCGCCGGGGAACACACGGGAGCGGGGCTGGTGGCGTCGGCCATCAATAGCCCCGAGGCCGCCAACAGATCGAGGGTCGGTGTCTCGACCTCGTCGTTTCCATAGGGTCCGGCGGCCCACTGCCCATGGTCGTCGGCGAGGAAGAGGACGATGTCCGGCGGACGGGTCGAGCCGGGATCGGCCTGCTTCGGCGGAGAGCCGCAGGCAAGGGCGGTCATCGCGAGGCAGACGGCAACAAGAGTCACCAATGCTCGGCGGAGTTCGAGTCGATCTGTCATACGCCCCTCCCGGCGTGATGGTAGCAGGGGGATACAGATCTGCTCTTTTGAGCCAATAAAAAAGCCCCCTCCGACTGGAGGGGGCTGTCTCAATCGATGACCCGTTTTCTCGGGTCGTGAATTAGAACCTGGCGAGGAACTCGACGCCGATGATCCGGGGGTCGTTGGTGAAGCCGGTCAAATTGTTGAAGTCGATGCCGCCGCGGGCGATCTTCTCGTCGGTGAGGTTGCGGCCGAAGAGAGCGACCTCGTACCGGCCCTGGTTCCAACCGTAGCCGAGGCGCAGACCGAGCTCGAGGCTGTCGCTGTTGAACTCCTCAGACTCGTAGATCATGAAGCTCTTCTCCGAGTAGTAGGCCCAGTCGAGGGTGCCGAAGAAGCCCTTGTCGACCGCGTCGGAGCGGTAATTGATGATGCCGTTGAAGACCACATCCGGCGCGTGCGGCAGGCTGTTGCCGTCGATGTAGGCCAGGCCATCGATCACCGGGTCGGTGACTGTGCAACCACCACCGCACGGGAGGACCGTCAGATTCGGATCGACGATCTCGGTCGGGTTCCAGCTTGCGCCGAAGGTCATCAGCCAGTTGCCGGTCGGGGTCCACTGGATGTCGGTCTCGAGACCGTAGCCCTTGGTCTTGTCGATGTTGAGCAGCGTCGCGGTGTTGTACTCGCCGCCGACCGCGGTGATCTGCTGGTCTGACATATCGAAGAGATACCCGTTCAGGTTGAAGCGCACGCGATTCTCGGCCAGGATCGTCTTGATGCCGGCCTCGAAGGAGAGGATCGTTTCGGTGTCGGCCACCGTCACGCAGTTGGTAGCCGGGTCGGTGCCGTCGATGTCCGGGCACCACAGGGTGCGGCCCTGGATCGAGGGCGCGCGGAAGCCGGTGGCAAGACGACCGTAAACGTTGAAGTTTTCGTTGACCGCATAGACGGCGCTCAGGTCCCAGGCCACGTTGTCGTCCTCAACGTGCTCCGGGATCTCGACTGTCGGCAGGGAGCCATAGAACAGCCATTGGACGAATGGGGCCTGGACACGCTGGGCCACGAAGTCCTTTTCGTCGTGGGAGAAGCGCAGTCCGCCGGCAAGGTTCCAGCTATCAGACACCTGCCAGTTCAACGACCCGAAGAGGGCGTATGCCGTGGCATCCTGCTTCTGGTAGGCGTAGCCGTCCTGGGGATTTCCCGGCGAAAGGCTGTCGTAGCCGAAGCTGTCCGCCTGCAGCGACTCGTCGAAGTAGAAGAACCCGGCCAGCCAATTGAAGTTCCCGCCGCCGTTGCTGGCCACCCGGATCTCCTGGGTCAACTGGTCGAGGTCCGGCAGGCCGTCGGCCGACTCGGAGGCAAAGGGAATGAAGCCTGGGCCGAAGTCCGGCAGGAAGGCGGCGCCGTAGCCGCCGTCGATGTCACCGCGGCTGTACATCTCGAGGGTCTCGTAGCCGGTGATCGAGGTCAGGGTCGCGCCGCCGAAGTCGTACTCAAGTCTCAGCAACCCACCACGGCTCTCAATGTCCTGACTGTTCATGCCGTCGTGCCAGACCTGATCCTGCTGGAAGCCGCTGACGAGGTTGCTGGTGCCCGGCTCGAAGATATTGGCGCGGAAGATGCGCGCGGTGCCGTCGACATCCCAGCCGTGCACCTTGAGCAGACCCGAGAATTTTTCGTTCGGCTCCCACAGGAGCTGCAGGCGGAAGGCGGTCGTCGTGTATCCGCCGAGCTCCGTCTCCGGCCCCGGCTCGTACATGTTGTCCACCCAGTCACTGCGTGACTGGTAGAGACCCGAGAAACGCGCCGACCAGCCGCCGCCCAGCGAACCACCGACCGCGGCCTGGATATCGGTCGTCGAATAGGTGCCGTACGACGCCCGCGCATAGGCGTCGAAGTCCTGCGAGGGCTTTACGGTTTCGAACTTGACGATGCCGGCGGGCGTGTTACGGCCGAAGAGGGTGCCCTGGGGACCCCGCAGCACCTCGATGCGGTCGAGGTCGAAGAGCGGCATGCCCTTGACGACCGGGTTCTCGAGCACCACTTCGTCGACCACCATCGACACCGGCTGCGAGGCGTTGAGGTCGAAGTCGGTATTGCCGAGGCCGCGAATGTAGAAACGAGGGAAGGCGCGGCCGAAGGATGACTCCATCACCAGGCTCGGTACGCGGCCAGACAGCGCCCGGACATCGACGCCGCCGGTGGTGATGACATCGAGGTCCTCACCCTGGAGGGTCGAGACCGACACCGGCACGTCCTGAATGTCCTCCTCGACCTTCCGCGCCGTGACCGTGATTTCGCCGACCGTGGTCGGCAACGGGTATGCCTCCTCCTCCACGGCGGGCTGCTCCGCCTCCGGTTCCTCCTGCGCATACGCCAGACCGCCGAACGCGGCCAGAATCACCGCGAAAACAAAGATTCCAAACAGACGTCTCCTCATCGGGTTTCCCATGATTGACCTCCCCTTCTGATTCGCATTGATTTGGACCATAACTTCGTGGCAGAGGATAGCATCTCCTCGACGCTTCTCGACCGTCAGGCTGTAAAGTCGGGTTCGAATCCAAGAAAGCCGTAGTGAAGCGAAGGAGAGCTTTTCAGCAGCGAACCAACCGCCCACGTACTGCATCGCCCATCTCGGCCGTGGAAATTGTGCTCGACGGGGCGAGATCGGCGGTCCGCAGACCGGATGACAGCGCGCCTGCCACCGCCCGTTCCACGGCATTTGCCTCTGTCGGCAGATCGAAAGAGGAACGCAGCATCATCGCCGCGCTGAGAATCGCCCCGATAGGGTTCACAACCCCGCGACCCGCGATGTCGGGGGCGGACCCGTGGATCGGCTCATACAGCCCCCGTGTCCCCTCTCCGACGGAAGCGCTCGGCAGCATGCCAAGTGAGCCGGCCAGCACCGAAGCCTCGTCGGTCAGGATGTCTCCAAACATATTGCCGGTGACCACAACATCGAGGGAGGCCGGATTCTGAATGAGCCGCATCGCCGCCGAGTCGACCAGCTGATGCTCGAGCTCGATCTCCGGAAACTCATCCGCCACCTCGGTCGCCACCTGCCGCCACAGCCGCGACGTCTCGAGCACATTTGCCTTGTCGACCGAGGTCACCCGGCCACGCCTCTGACCAGCGAGCTCGAAGGCCAGCCTCACGATCCGGCGGATTTCCCGGCCGGTGTAAACCATCGTGTCGACAGCGCGCACACCTCCATCGACGTTTTCGCGCAGCCGCGGTTCGCCGAAGTAAATACCGCCGGTCAGCTCCCGGACTACGAGCACGTCCACTCCCTCCAGGAGCTCGGGACGCAACGGTGACGACTGAACAAGCTCGGGATATACCTGCACCGGCCGCAAGTTGGCAAACAGACCAAGCTCGGAGCGCAGGCGCAGCAGGCCCTGCTCCGGTCGTACGTCGGCGGCCGGATCGTCCCATTTCGGCCCTCCCACGGCGCCCAGAAAAACGGCGTCAGCGGCACGACAGGCGTCGAGCGCCTCATCGGTCAGCGCCGTGCCGTGGGCATCGATCGAAGCTCCGCCGATGGGGTGCTCCGAGAACTCGAAATCGTGACCGAAGGCTGCGGCAATTGCTTCCAGCACCTTGCGCCCCTCCGCAACCACCTCGGGCCCGACACCGTCACCCGGTAGAAGCACGATCGAAGCCTTCATCTCGAACCCCCGGCTTTGTGTAGGGGCGGGATATATCCCGCCCCCTTCATCCGACATCCTATGGGTCTCTCAAGGGCGGCATATATGCCGCCCCTACAGATCGCTGACCCTGCTGTCGTAGGGGCGGGGTTTATCCCCGCCCGATTTTCCAGGGGGGTTTCAGGAGGCTCAAATACCTGATTCACGACGTTTCTCCTCGTAGGATGCAATGGCGTTCTCATGCTCGAGCAGATACCCCAGCTGATCGACGCCCTCAATCAGGCACCGCTTGGCAAAGGCCTCGATTGAGAACTCGACGGACCGCCCATCGGGCAGGTGGATGCTCTGAGACCGCAGATCAATGGTCAGAGTGACCCCCTCCCCCGCCACCGCAGCCAATTGCGCCAGCTCCGCATGGGTTGCCGGATCCACCTCCACCGGCAGCAGTGAGTTTTTGAGCGCGTTGCTGCGAAAGATGTCTGCAAACGAGGTCGATATGATGGCACCGAAGCCCCAGCCGACCAGGGCCCACGGCGCGTGCTCGCGCGAGGACCCGCAGCCGAAGTTGTCCCCGGCAAGAAGAATCTGCGCTCCCTCGTACCGTGGATCGTTGAGGGCAAAGTCGATCTTCGCCTTCGCCCGCCCGGCGGCCTCGAGATCGGGGACCTCATCTTCATAACGCCAATCGCAGAAAAGGACCGCGCCGAGCCCGGCTTTTCCGGTGGTCTTCAGGAAGCGGGCCGGGATGATCTGGTCCGTGTCGATGTTGTCGACCACGAGCGGAACGACGCGGGATGTAAATGTCGTGAATCTGCGCATTGCTCCGCCCTTCAGCCCCGCACCGCACCGGCAGCGGCCTGCGCCAGGGTCCGGACATCCGTGATCTTCCCGGTCACGGCGGAGGCGGCGGCGGTCAGCGGGGAGGCCAGGAATGTGCGTCCGCCCGGGCCCTGCCGTCCCTCGAAGTTGCGGTTCGACGTACTGACTGCACGTTGCCCCGGTTCCAGCTGGTCGCCGTTCATGGCGATGCACATCGAGCACCCGGGCAATCTCCATTCGGCACCTGAATCGGTAAACACGCGATCGAGGCCCTCGGCCTCGGCCTGGCGCCTGACCGCTTCCGAACCCGGCACCACCAACATCCTCACACCATCGGCGACCCTTCGGCCCTCGACGACCGCCGCCGCCTGGCGCATGTCTGAGATCCGAGAGTTGGTGCAAGAGCCGACGAAGACCACATCGATCGGTTGGCCGGCCATCGGCGCGCCCGGTTCGATCCCCATGTAGGAAATGGCCTTCGCCAACGCCTCGCGATCACCCGGATCGGGCGCATCGGCTGGGACCGGCACCCGTCCGCCGACGGGTATTGCCATGCCTGGATTCGTTCCAAAGGTGATCATCGGTTCCAGCTCGGAGACATCGAGAGTGACCGACCGATCAAAGACCGCCTCGTCGTCAGTCACCAGGTTCTGCCAGTTCTTGACCGCTTTTTCCCAGGCGGTACCGCTCGGTGCGAACTCCCGGCCGGCAAGATAGTCGAAGGTCGTGTCGTCCGGCGCAATCATCCCCGCTCGGGCCCCGGCCTCGATCGTCATGTTGCAGAGCGTCATCCGTTCATCCATGGTCATGGCTCGAACGGCGTTGCCGCGGTACTCGAAGACCTGTCCGGTACCGCCACCGGTGCCGATGCGGGCGATCAGCGCGAGCACCACATCCTTGGCCGTGACGCCCGGACCGAGAGCGCCCTCGAGCCGGATCTCGGTCGCCTCGGCCTTCCGCTGCAGCAGGCACTGGGTGGCAAGCACGTGCTCCACCTCGCTGGATCCGATGCCAAACGCGAGAGCGCCGAAGGCGCCGTGAGTGGCGGTATGGCTGTCACCGCAGACGATGGTCATTCCCGGTCTGGTCAAGCCGAGTTCGGGGCCGATGACATGGACAATGCCGTGACGGTCACTGCCGAGCCGGTAGAGCTCGATCCCATGGGTCTCGCAGTTGCGCTCGAGGGTCTCGATCTGGAGGCGGGCGATCGGGTCCTCAATTGTCAGGCCTGTTGTCGGGGTGGAATGGTCCATGGTGGCAACCGTCAGCTCCGGACGGCGAACCGGGAGACCTCGAGACTCGAGCCCGGAAAATGCCTGTGGAGAGGTGACCTCGTGGATCAGGTGAAGATCGATGTAGAGGACAGTCGGCGCGTCGGTTTCCGCCACCACCACGTGGTCGTCCCAGAGCTTGTCGAAAAGCGTTCGACTGTCCCTCGCTCCGGTTTTCTCGGCTGTCACTGACGACCTCTCTCCCAAAAAACCAACCGCCCCCGGTTGGGGGCGATTCTGTGTTCAACCTTCCCAACCGCGCTTATTCGCCGGGGTCAAGAAGCAAAACCACCCGAGGAGGTTCTTCCCATCGATGGGAGCTGTGTTTCGTTTCCATCGACGCCGACTCTAGTGCCATCAATAGCCTAAGTCAAAACCATCAGCTCTGACAGTGTTCCAGGCTGGCGCGCACGGTCCAGGGTCTCCCGAGCGCCGGCTGATCATCTTTTTGGGTTGACAGACGACAAAATCCGTCCATACTCGCGGGGTTATGCAGGATCACGACGGCAACCGATACCACGAAAACAGCTGCACACTTGCAGAGGGCACCGGTCTGCCCGCCCTCGGCCTCGCTCTGGCTCTCCTTCTTATTGACACCATGGTGGGGGCACAGACGTAGGTCGTATCTGATACACACAACGTCGCAAGCCCCCGAGGAATCGGGGGCTTTTTTTTGGAGGAATAGGACGTAATGACACAGGCAAACGAGCACGTACGAATCTTCGACACCACGCTGCGCGACGGCGAGCAGTCTCCGGGCGCCACCATGACCACGAGCGAAAAGCTCGAGGTCGCACGTGCTCTTTCTCGCCTCGGCGTCGACATCATCGAGGCAGGCTTCCCGGCAGCATCACCCGACGACCTGTTGGCGGTGAAGACCATCGCAGAGGAGATCGGCGCCGAGTCAGTGGCCGCCGGCCGCACGACGCTTCCAACCATCTGCGGTCTCGCCCGGGCGTGTAAATCTGATATCGACCGGGTCCTGGAGGCCGTGGCCCCCGCCCGCCATCCACGGGTCCATACCTTTTTGGCCACCTCACCCATCCACAGAGAGCACAAGCTGCGGATGAGCGAGGAGCAGGTGCTGGAGAAGGTGCGAACGATGGTCGCCTATGCACACGAGCACTGCGAAGACGTTGAGTTCAGCCCCGAAGACGCCGGGCGTACCGAGTTTGACTTCCTCTGCCAGGTGGTCGAGACGGCCATCGAGGCCGGCGCCCAGACTATAAATATCCCGGACACCGTCGGCTACACGACGCCTTCAGAGTTCGCCCAGACCATTGCCGGTCTCAAATCAAAGGTGCGTGGTGTCGACAACGCCATCATCTCCGTCCACTGCCACAACGATCTCGGCATGGCCACCGCCAACACCCTCGCCGGTTTGAAAGCCGGCGCTCGCCAAGCGGAGGTCACCATTAACGGAATCGGCGAACGGGCCGGCAACACCGCCCTCGAAGAGGTGGTCATGGCCCTGAAGACACGGGGAAGGCTCTTCGGCCTTTCGACAGGCGTGGACACTCGCCACATCAGTCGCACCTCGAAGCTGGTCAGCGCTGTGACCGGCATGCTGGTGCAGCCCAACAAAGCCATTGTCGGTGACAACGCCTTCGCTCACGAGGCCGGCATCCATCAGGACGGGGTTCTCAAGCACCAGGAAACCTACGAGATCATGAAACCGGAGTCGGTCGGCGTGGCGCAGTCGCTGCTCGTGCTCGGCAAGCACTCCGGGCGCCATGGCTTCGCCTCGCGCCTGACCGAGCTCGGTTACTCCCTGAACGATGAAGCGTTGGACAAGGCGTTTCGACGTTTCAAGGACCTGGCCGATCGTAAAAAGACCATCACCAATGCCGACCTCGTGGCACTGGTGACCTCGGAGATCGCCCAACCCGATGAACTCTACTCGCTGGATGGGCTGCAGGTGGCCTGCGGATCGATGGGCATGCCCACCGCAACAGTCCGGCTCACCGGACCAGATGGCGCCACCCACGAACAGGCCGCGATCGGAACCGGTCCGGTGGACGCTACCTTCAAGGCGATCGACGGCATCGTCGGGGCCCATTGCGATCTTCTCGAATACACCGTGCAGGCGGTGACCGAAGGCATCGATGCCCTTGGAGAGGTCAGCGTCAGGATCGGCAACGGACACACCGAAAGCTCGCGGATCAATCCGCAGAATGAGGCGTCAAGGCGGCTCATCTTTCACGGTCACGGCGCCGACACCGACATCATCGTCGCCAGCGCCAAGGCCTACCTTGCCGCCCTCAACCGGCTCATTGCAATCCATGGGAAGGAAGTCGAGGCCGCTCCCGATCGCCCGAAGGAACAACAGCCGTCGGTCCCATCCGAGCTCGAACCCGACCCGGTGACAGCTTGATCGGTAGACATTATTGGAGTCGAGAATCATGACACATGACGAAACAAAAATGGAAGCACTCAACGAAACCACCCGAGGTTCCCTCGAACGGGTCACGTTCTCGGACGAGGACGATGGCGAAAAGAGCCTTCTCACCCTCATCGAAGAGCACAGACCTCAACGATCCCAGGGCCTGCCGACGACGACCTCGGAGGTCAGCTCGAATTCCACCGCCGATCCGCTCGAAATCGACGAAGAAGATGACGGGCACCGACTCGACCACCTGATGATGCGGCTCGGTGGGAACGGCTTCTGAGGTCTTTCTCAGCCGTCAATCGGGAGATTGCGGCAGCGGCTCCGGCCAATGGGCGCTCGAATCGACGCCCAGCTCGCGCGAGCGTTCGTAAGCCGCCCAGACTGCTCGAGAAATGGCGGTTCGAAAGCCGGCCTTTTCGAGGTAGTACAGGGCGGCCGCCGAGGTCCCGCCTGGCGAGGTCACCTGATTTCTGAGGCGCGCAAGGTGCAACGGATCATCCGGATTTGAGTAAAAATCCACCGAACCACGGACCGTCTTGGCGACCAGGATCTCCGCGACACGCCGCGAAAAGCCGAGGTGAACCCCTGCGTCCACCATCGCTTCCATAAAAAGAAACACGTAGGCGGGACCGGTGCCGGAGAGGGCGGTCGCCATGTCCAGGAACCGCTCCTCATCGAGGAACACCTCGTCACCGAACGCCGTCAAGATCTCTCGAGCAGTCTCCTTCTGTGCATCGGACACCGCCTTCGCCGCGGTCCAGACCGTGATCCCCTCGCCTATCTGAGCCGGCGTGTTCGGCATCGATCGGACAATGGCATCGTGGTCCAGACCGGTAGAAATCTTTTCGATGGTTGCACCGGCCACGATGGAGAGAACCATCGCCGATGATTGGACCGATCCCCGGAGGCCAGCAATGACGTGGTCCAGCCGTTGCGGTTTGACCGCCAACACCACCACGTCCGCATCCTCGACCGCTGCTGCGTTGTCGCTGACCGAACGGATGCCAAAGCGGTCGCCAAGCTCGTCGACGCGTGCAGCGCTCGGACCTGATGCAACGATGGATCCTGAGGGAACGACATTCTGATTGATCAGGCCGGCGATCATGGCTTCAGCCATTACGCCCGGGCCAATGAACGCTATTTTCGTACCGTTTTCCATGTCATACCTTCCGTTGTTCTCGCCGAATCGGGACCTCGACCGAATTTTGGGGGCTGCCTCGTCACGCGTCGTTGGCCGAGGCTATCTCTCCCACCGTCTCCGGCGCCTTCTGGAGCGCCTCATCGAGCTTGTCGACGTCGGGTCCGCCCGCCTGCGCGAGGTTCGGCTTGCCGCCACCGCGGCCGCCGACTACGGTCGCCAGCTCGCGGACGAGAT
>Ga0209013_10005850_pt1 | contig 10537 bp, 8 predicted proteins | sample Cruoilmetagenom2_FD_187291 | JGI IMG/M metagenome (GOLD analysis project Ga0209013, IMG submission 187291) | Oil polluted marine microbial communities from Coal Oil Point, Santa Barbara, California, USA - Sample 2 (SPAdes) (version 2) | ecosystem: Environmental > Aquatic > Marine > Oil seeps ...
CAGGCACTTTGGGACCCGGAGAGTGTCCCCTAGGCGAGGAAGTGGCGGACTTCGTCTAGGAACTTCTGCCAAGCGGGCTCGTCTTCGCGGAACAAGTGGTTGTCGCTTTCGAGGGTCACGAACCGCGCGTTGGGGATCCCGCCGGCAAGCGCGAGCCCGCGTTCATAGCTCACGGCCGCATCACCTCGGGCGTGCAGCACCAAGGTCGGGCACTGAATCGACGGCAGCAGCGTGCGTACGTCGATGTGCGACGTGGCTGCTCGAAGCCGAAGCGCGTTGTCGGGTGACGTCGTCATGCGCTGCAGGTCATTGAACCACTTCATCTCTTCGAGCTTGGCGCCCGGAATGAAGGTGCTCGTGAAGAGTTGACGATACGCAGGGTTATCCGCGCCCCAGTTCGCGCGCATGAGGGTTCGCATCGCCATCTCGTACTCACGCTTTTTGTCGCTCGCGTCGATGAGGCTTCCGGTGGCGAAGCCACCGCAAAGGATGAGATGCGAGACGCGGTCAGGGTGCTTGGCTGCGTAGGCTGCCGAAGTGGAGGCGCCCTTGCTGAGCCCGAGGAGGGCGAAACGTTCGAGGCCCGCTGCGTCGACCACGTGTTCGAGGTCTTGTTGGAAAGCGTCGAACGAGATGTCTTGGACATCCCAATCCGACAGCCCGTTTCCCCGGTCGTCGTAACGCACGAGCATGTGCTCCCGGCTGAGCTCGGTGAACCAATGGCGCCAGACGGGGCTGTCCCAGTCAAACTCGAGATGCGTGAGCCAGTTGGCGGCTTTGACGATCGGCGGGCCCTCCCCCACCGTCGCATAGGCGATGCGCGTGCCATCGAAGGAGTGGCAGAAACGTATCTCCTGACGGAGCTCTTTGGCGCGTGGCGACTGCACCGGGGTTTTGGGGGTGCTCAAGAACCTACGCTTGGCCTCGACCAGCGCGGCGTCGTCGATGCCTCGTTCGGCAAGTGCGCGGCGGCCCACTTCGATTTGCTGCTCTGCTTCTCGATGGCGGCCCGTGCGCTCGAGCAGCTCGAAGAGCTCGAGGCGTTGCTCCGCGTCCGCAGGCTCGAGCCGAACCAAGTCACGCGCGAACGGGAGTGCGCGCTCCGGGTCGTCGGTGAGTCGGGCAACCGCTTCGGTGAGGACGCGGACGCGAAGCTGGCGGCAGTCGCCGCGGGCGGCGGTCAGCCAAGATCGGAAGTCGTCGAAGTCGGGGAGCTCGAGGCCTTCGAGGAGGTCGCCTTGGAAGAGGTCGGCAAGCTCGCAGAGCGATTCGGTGTCGAGGGTTTGCAGGCCTGCACTGGCCGCGCGGACGCGGTGTAGATCGACGTCGGCATCGGTGAGATCGAGACGCACGGACTCTCGGTCTGCCACGATTCGAGCGCGTGCGGGGGTGTCGAGCAGGGGTCGAAGTTTGCTGAGGCACCAGCGAAGGCCGCCGCGTGGGTCGTCGGCAACGTCCCACAGCAGATCGCTGAGCCGTTGGCGCCGATGCTCGCGCCCGGTGGTCGCCAAGTAACCGAGCAGCGCGCGCGCCTTTTTCGACGGAGGCAGGTCGATCGGCTCGCCATCGCGCTCGATGCGAAGAGGACCAAGAAGCCTCAACGCCAAACCACTCTTCACGCCACCGTCCATGAAACGAGGGGCGAGTCTGTCACGGATGCGTCGGCAAAACTAGAGTTACGACCGTCCTAGACAAGCTCGACATAGAGACGGAAGATAGGAGCCCTACCGAGCCGGCCAGACCAGGGAGGAGCTCATGCGGGCAACCATCATCATTGCGGTAGCGCTGTTGGCCGTCGCCTGCTCGAAGAAGCAGGCCGCACCCAAAGCTCCGGTGACACCGAACATCCAGAGCGAGGAGGTCACTTACAAGGCGGGTGACACGACGCTCGAGGGATATGTCGCATGGGATGCCAACAAAGAAGGGCCACGCCCGGGCGTTCTCGTGGTGCACCAGTGGTGGGGGCACAGTGACTATGTTCGCAAGCGTGCGCGCATGCTCGCGGAGCTCGGGTACACGGCGCTCGCGCTCGATATGTACGGCGAGGGCAAGCACACGGACCATCCGGAGGACGCGATGAAGTTCGTAAACGAAACGCTCGCCAACATGGACGCCGCCAAGGCGCGCTTCCTCGCAGCCTACGAGCTTCTCAAGCGGCACGGCACGACCGATCCAAACGACATTGCGGCCATCGGGTACTGCTTCGGCGGCGCGGTCGTCCTACACATGGCCCGGTTTGGGGTCGACCTCGATGGCGTCGTCAGCTTCCACGGCAACCTGGCCACCGAGGCTCCGGCCAAGAAGGGTGCGGTCAAGAGCAAGCTACTCGTCCTGCACGGGGCCGAAGACCCGCTAGTCCCCGCCGAGCAGGTAGCCGCGTTCAAGAAGGAAATGGAAGTTGCCGAAGTCGACTACACCTTCATCGAGTATCCAGGCGCCAAGCACGCGTTCACCGACCAAGCCGCCACCGAAAAAGGCAAGAAGCACAACATGCCCCTCGCCTACGACGAGAAGGCCGACCAGCAAAGCTGGGCCGAGATGACCAAGTTCCTCGAGCAACTCTTCCCGCCAAGCTGAGGCGAATGCGCGAGCTAGGGGGCATTCGTTCACATGGAAGGGGGCCCGAGGTGGCCGCGCGGTCTGTTGGTAGGCGGCCTATCGATGGCAGCAATTGACGATTTGTTGGCGGGGACGTCGGTGTTGCGGGTGTCCGGCGGCCTTCATGCTCGCGGATAGATCTCGACGTCCACTTCCCCAGGAGTTTTGTATGAGTGTTTTGAATCCCGTGTTTTCCCGTGAAGGTGTCCAGTACCGTGATGGTAAGCGGCACGCTTGGCTTGTCTCGCTGCTGGTTCCCGCTTCGCTCGGTTCAGGGCCCTTTCTCTACCAGGCGACCGGCTCTGTGTGGGCGCTTTGGATCCCCGTCCTCCTCGTGTACGCGATGATCCCTTTGCTCGATCTCGTGCTTGGCGAAGATCGCAACAATCCCCCCGAGGCGGTCGTGCCGCAGCTCGACGCCGATCCCTATTACCGCTGGGTGACCTACGCGCTCGTGCCCACCCTCTGGCTCGCCTTCCTTGGCAATGCGTACTTCGTGGGACGCTATGACTTGCCCTGGCCCGCGGTCTTGATGATGGCGATCAATACGGCAATCCTCTTGGCCTTCGCCATCAACCTCGGCCACGAGCTCGGGCACAAGAAGTCCAAGCTGGAACGCGGGCTCGCCACGCTCGTCCTGTCGATGGGCGCCTACGGGCATTTCGCGATCGAGCACAACCGCGGCCACCATCGTCACGTGGCGACTCCGGAGGACTGCGCGTCCTCGCGCATGGGCGAGACGCTCTACGCCTTCGCGCTTCGTGAGCTACCGGGAGCATTCATTCGCGCATGGCGACTCGAAAGCGGCCGCTTGCAACGACACGACAAGTCCCCGTGGTCGTTCGAAAATGAAATCCTGCGAGCCGGGGCAATCACCGTGGCCGTCTCGGTGGGTCTCATCGTCGCGTTTGGTTCGATCATGGTGCCGTACCTACTCGTCTCGTACTTCGCCGGCGCGTTCCATCTGACGATGGCGAACTACATCGAACACTACGGGCTCCTGCGTCGCAAGTTGCCAACGGGCCGGTACGAACGATGTCGGCCGGAGCACTCGTGGAACAGCAATCACATCTGCTCGAACTGGGCACTGTTTCACCTTCAGCGCCACTCGGACCATCACGCCAACGCCGGGAGAAGGTATCAGTCGCTGCGAAGCTTCGACCAGCTGCCCTCACTTCCCAATGGCTACTTCGGCATGTTCTTGGTGGCGGCGATTCCCCCACTTTGGTTCCGCGTGATGGATCCTCGCCTGTTGGAGCACACGCAACGCGACCCGCAGCGAATCCATTTCGACCCCAAGCGGCGACAGGCCTTGTGTGAGCGATATCAGCTCGAAGCGACGCCCGACGTCGAGCCTGCACACCTGAGAAGCGTCGCTGCCTAGGCAAATCACGGACGGTCGCCAAGCTCGTTGATCGCGAGACGGGCCCGCCCTATCGTCGTGTCGATACGAGGATGAGTGGCAGGCAGGGCAAAAGAGGGCGCCGCACGACGAGCGAACGCGAACCCGTCTCTTCGCAACTCCGCCTGAGCATTCATCCGACGTATGCCAGGCTCGTGTCCGCCGAGCTGAGGAGACGGGGGTTTTCTGATGAGGAGATCCTAGAAGGAACGCGTCTCACGCGGGAGCAGTTGATCGAGGACAATCGATTTCTGAGCCTCGAGCAGTTTCGGCGCCTCGCACGACGAGCCATCGCGCTCACCGGAGAGGGATGGCTCGGGCTCGACGTGGGGCGCTCGACACAGATCTCCGCGCATGGTCCCTTGGGCTACGCCATGGTCGCTAGCCGCGACGTCGGGCAAGTGCTCGACATGGTGCAGCGCTACTCCTCGCTCCGGGTGGAAATCGCGAAGTTCGAGGTCGTTGAGCACGGCGACCGAGTCCACTTGGTAGTCGAGGAGACCCTCCCCTGGGGCGACGTCAGCGAGTACCTTGCCTCGCACATTCTCGGAACGATTTGCCTGGTCTTGGAAACGGTAAGCGGGATGCCGCTGCCGGACACGCGGATCGCGTTCACGCACGCATCGCCGCCTTGGGCGCCCGAATACGAGACGCGGCTCCAAGGGATCGAGGTCACCTTCGGCGCGCCGGTGTGCGTCCTCGACTTGCCGGCCTCGTTTTTGTCGACGCGTTGCATCACCGCAGACCAAGCGACCTTCGAGCAGGCGGTTCGCATGTGCGAGAGAACCGAAGCGCAGCGGGAGAACGGATGCGACCTGGCGCAGCGAGTGCTCGACCGCCTACTCGATCGCGATGGTGACTATCCGAGCCTCACCGAAATGGCAGCGGATCTCTACATGTCGAACCGCACGTTCATCCGCAAGCTCAAGGCCCAAGGCACCTCCTATCAGATGCTCCTCGACGACGTGCGCCAAGAGCTCGCGATTTGGTACTTACGGCAAACCAACCTGTCCGTGGAGGCGATCGCGGAGCGGCTGGGTTACAGCGACACCTCGAACTTCAGCCGCACGTGCAGGCGCTGGTTCGGGTTGACGCCGCGCGCGATTCGGCAGGGGTAGTGGTTGCCACGCGGCCTGTTGTTTTCCCTGTGTTTTTGGGCAGTTGCCAGTTACTATCTCGATTCGAGGAAAGGAGCTCCGATGGCGATCGAAGCAAAATATCTTCCCCTCCAGGGTGCCTATCGTTGGGAGACAGAGGCGCCCGATCGCGTTTACATGGTTCAACCGGTCGGCGGTGGCGTGGTGAAAGAGTACACCTGGTCGCAGACTCTCGACCAGGCACGTCGCATGGCTGCGCACCTCAGGTCGTTGGAGCTCCCGGCGGGTAGCTGCATCGGAATCGTTTCGAAGAACTGCGCGCACTTCATCATGACGGACCTGGCCATTTGGATGGCGGGCCACGTCTCGGTGGCGTTGTTCCCGACGCTGCACGCAGAGACGGTTTCCTATGTTCTCGAGCATAGCGAAGTGAAGCTCCTGTTTGTCGGCAAGCTCGACACCTGGGAAGAGATCCGACGTGGTGTACCCGAGGATCTGCCGGGCATCGCGTTCCCCTTGAGTCCACCCACCGACTACCCCAAATGGGATGACGTCGTCGCGGCAAACGAACCCATTGCCGACAGCCCGACCCGTGCCGCCGAAGAGACCGCGCTGCTGGTCTACACATCCGGGAGCACCGGTAGACCCAAGGGCGTGATCAGCACCTTTGGCAACATGGGAGTCTCCACACGAGGGGTCGGTCAAATCTTCGAAATGCGACAGGACGATAGGCAGCTATCGTACCTGCCGCTGGCGCACTCCTTTGAACGCGCCGTAGTTGAGAATGGTTCGTTGCATTTTGGCGACCAGGTCTATTTCGCCGAGTCGCTCGAGACCTTCGTCGACGATCTCAGACGGGCGCGCCCCACGATCTTCCATTCGGTACCCCGGCTGTGGCTGAAATTCCAACTCGGGGTCTTCGCCAAGATGCCGGAAAAGAAACTCCGCCGGCTGCTGAAGATCCCGATCCTAGCAGGCATCGTACGGCGCAAGATCCTCGGCAACCTGGGCCTAGGTGCAACGCGTCTCGCGATCAGTGGCTCGGCGCCGATACCAGCCGAGTTGATCACTTGGTATCGCGACCTCGGTCTCGAGCTCATCGAAGGTTACGCAATGACCGAGAACTTCGCCTACTCACACGCCAATATGCCGGGAAAGACCCGGGCGGGCTTCGTCGGCAATTGTTTGCCCGGCGTCGAGTGCAAGATCAGCGAGGAAGGCGAGATTCTGGTCAAGAGCGAGGCAACGATGCCTGGCTACTACAAGATGGAGGCGCTGACAGCGGAGGCTTTCACCGACGATGGTTTTTTGAGAACGGGCGATCGCGGCGAGATCGATGATCAAGGCCGATTGAAAATCACAGGGCGGGTCAAAGAGCTGTTCAAGACCAGCAAGGGCAAATACATCGCGCCGGTACCGATTGAAAACCTGCTCAACGCGGATCGTCACATCGAACAGTCTTGTGTCTCGGGGGTGGGCCACCCCCAACCCTACGCGACCGTTCTGTTGGCCGAGGATGTGGCTGCGGACGCAGCGGACCCAGCATCGCGGGAGCAGATCACCTCTGCGCTCGAAGCCCTGCTTCTCAGGATCAACGAGCAAGTGGCCGGGTACGAGCGGCTGCAGTTCATCGCCGTCGCCAAAGACCCCTGGCTCATCGAGAACGGCTTTCTCACGCCAACGATGAAGATCAAGCGGCGGGCTCTCGAAGAGACCTATGCTCCGCGTCTCGACAACTGGTATGAGGCGCAGAAGCGGGTCGTCTGGGAAGCGTAGGGCTCAGCTTGACCGGCGGAGCTGGCGCCCCGAAGATGCCCTCGATGACTAGCGAGATCCTCATGAACGTGCATCCCTCGCGGGCCGAGCTCCAGGAAGAGCTTCACAGCCGGCCTTCGCCCCTGGTGGAGACACCGTGCACCATCACGCACATCGCCGTTCACATCGGGCAGGAGGAGCGGGCGGCTGAGCATGGGCATCTCTCGGCGTTGTGCGCCCGATTCCAGATCGAGCCGCCGCCTGACGGCGCTTCCTGCCTCTATCAAACCTTCGATGATTTCGAGCTTCGCTGGGAAAGGCACACGGAATTCTCGACTTACACGTTCATCCGCAGGGTCCTGGGCGACCCATTGCGGCAGCCCGGTGCGCTCAGTCACATCCCCGGCGACTGGCTGGCTGAGATGCCGGGGAGAGTGACCACGGCGTTGCACTTGGCGTTTAGCTGCGCCGAGGGGACGCTCGATTCGAGCGAGCTCGACCGCTATTTCGAGAAGCAGCCGCTTCGGGGTGGGGTCGTGAGGCAGGGGACGGCCTACCTCTACAGTAGCTTCCGCCTCCACTCGGATGGCTTCGGCCGGATCGTGCTTCAGGCGCGCGACCTGACACCGCTTCAAGCCGGGCGGCTGGTGCAGCGGGTGCTCGAGGTCGAAACCTATCGATTGATGGCGCTGCTGGCCCTGCCGGTGGCGCGCAGGATCACGCCCGAGGTGACCGCCATGGAGGGCGAGCTCGCGCGGATCAATCAGGAGCTCGCGCACCCGGAAAACGAAACCGACCAGCAGGCGCTCCTCGATGAGCTGTCGGGCCTCGCGGCCCGGGTCGAGCGCTATCGCTCCGACACCACGTATCGATTCGCGGCGACCAACGCCTACTACAACCTGGTCAATGAACGGATCCAAGAGCTCGGCGAAGAAAAGATCCCCGGTCTGCAACCCGTGAAGGTCTTCATCGACCGACGATTGGGGCCAGGCATTCGTACCTGCAACGCGGTCCATGACCGGCTCGAGGGCCTGTCGAGCCGGATTGCACATACCAGCGACCTGCTTCGCACGCGGGTCGAGCTCGCGATCCAGGGCCAGAACCGAGAGCTATTGAGCTCGATGAATCGCCGCAGCGAGGTGCAGCTCCGCCTTCAGCAAGCCGTCGAAGGCCTGTCAGTCGTCGCGATCACGTACTACCTGATGGGCCTGCTCGGCTATCTCTACGAAGGGGTCGCCTGGGCCGGTCTTCCGTTGGACAAGAAGATCGGCTTCGCCGTCGCAGTCCCGGTAGTCATGCTCCTCGTGTGGAGTGTCATCCACCGCGTAAAGCGCCGCGTGCACGGGGAGTAGGAGAGGGACTTACGCGAAGTCGCGCTCGTTCCGCTCTTGGTCTTCCTTGCAGCGGATGCAGAGCTCGGTCTCGGGGCGGGCTTCGAGGCGCTTGCTGCTGATCGGCTCTTCGCAGTCGTCGCAGACGCCGAACACGCCTTCATCGAGCTTCTTGATGGCCTTCTCGATCTTCTGCAGGAATACGCGCTCTCGCCCTCGGAGGCGGAACGTGAACGACTGCATGTACTCGCTCGACGCCAAGTCCATCTCGTCGGGGAGCTCGGAGGCGTCGAGGGTCATATCCTGGTCCATCGTTTCGCGCGCACGGCGAATTACGGCATCTCGTTTCTCTTCCAGGACGGCGCGAAAGCGCTTGAGCTCGGTCTTCTTCATGCTTGTGACCCCCTTTGAGGGAGCGCCAGCATAATGATCGCGATCCAACAGTCAAGAAGGCAACACACAAATAGTTGAAATCACTTTGGAAGCGGCTAGCTCATTTGGTCGAAAATCGAGCTGGCAGCCTTCAATCCGGGGCCCCAGAGGATCGCCTCGACCTTCTCTCCGGCGGCGAGCTCCGCCTTGTCGGCCGGTAGGATGACCAGGGCGTTGACCCCCACGAACGACGGGAGGGAGCCCGAACCCTGGAGGCGATGAAGGGCGACGATGATCTCATCTCCGTCACGCCGAGCGACCGCGCGCGCGATCTCGACACGGCCCGGGCGGCGGCGATACGAATCTTGCAGCCTTGCAACCACGGGCTGCGGGTGCGGCTGCGGATCGCCGAGCATCTTCCGAAGGCATGGCGCGATCAGCACCTCGAAGGCGACCATCGCGCTGATCGGATTACCCGGAACTCCGATAACGGGCTTGCCCTGGTATTGAGCAAACGACGCGGGCTTGCCTGGCTTGATGCGGACCTTCCAGAACATCGGCTCGATGCCTACGTTCCTAAATGCCTCGTTCACGAAGTCGTATTCGCCCACCGATACGCCGCCGGTGGTGATGACGACGTCCGCCTCGAGTGCCGTTCGGAGCGCGGCTTCGATCCCGGGCAAGGTGTCCGGCGCGGCGGGGAGGGCGACGGGGATTGCCCCCACTGCCCGCAGCATCTCGGTCAGCACGTAGACGTTCGAGTTGATGATCAGGCCCGGTTCGAGGTCGTCGCCGAGCTGTCGAAGCTCGTCGCCCGTCGAGAGGATCGTAACCTTGGGCCGGCGAAAGACGTGCACGCGGTCGATGTTCTGGCTTGCAAGCAGCCCGATCTCTCCGGGCCACATTCGGTCGCCTGCCCGAAGTAACAGCGCGCCCGCTGACACGTCAGTTCCCTGCGCGCGAACGTGGTTCCCCTCGGTCGAGGCCTCTCGAATCGCCACCTCGTCGCCGTCGCGGTCGGTGTCTTCCTGGATGACGACTGCGTCAGCGCCCGTCGGCATCGGCGCGCCTGTGAAGATACGGCAAGCGTTGCCCGGCTTCAGAGGCTCGGGGAGCGGCCCTCCCGCACGGGATTCTCCCCGAACCGGAAGTCGAACCGGAGCGTCCGGGGCTGCGGAGGCGACGTCGGTCGCGCGAACCGCGTAGCCATCCATGGCGCTGTTATCGAAAGCGGGCGCGTCGAAGCGGGCCATCACGTCGCGCGACACGTAGCGCCCCGCCGATTCGGTCAGATGCACGTCTTCCTCCCCCAAAGGAGAAAATGCCGGCAACATCGAAGCGAGGGCCTCTGCGATCGATCGCATGCGACGCCGAGCCTAGCACGTCTCGTCGGGGCAACTCGCTAGCCGGGGCACACGCGATTGCGCCCCGCCCGCTTGGCTTCGTAGAGCTGTTCGTCCGCGGCACGAACGAAGTCGAAGGACCGCCACTTCGGATCGAGCTCCGCCACGCCACACGAAATCGTCACATCGATTTCCTCCTCCTCGAAGACGAAGGTCTCGGTGGCGATCATCTTTCGAAGCTCATCGGCGATCCGGACCCCTCCGGCGAGATCGGTCTCTGGAAGAATGAGCGCGAGCTCCTCGCCACCGTATCTTGCGATCACGTCGTCGGGGCGGATCCGGCTCTTCGCGAGCTGCGCAACCTCTTTGAGCACATGGTCTCCGGCGAGGTGCCCAAACTCGTCGTTGACGCGCTTGAAGTGGTCGATGTCGCAGATCACGAAAGTCAGCGGGCGACCGTGCCTCGCCGCTCGCGACAGCTCCCGATCGAGTTGCTCCACGAGGTAGCGCTTGTTGTGGATGCCCGTGAGCCCATCCATGATGGTCATCCGATAGATCGTCTCGTGGTACTGCGACTCGAGGTCGGCGCCGCTGAGGAACTTCATGATCGTGTCGCCGATTTTGATCTGGTCTCCGCGG
>Ga0209013_10005852_pt1 | contig 10535 bp, 6 predicted proteins | sample Cruoilmetagenom2_FD_187291 | JGI IMG/M metagenome (GOLD analysis project Ga0209013, IMG submission 187291) | Oil polluted marine microbial communities from Coal Oil Point, Santa Barbara, California, USA - Sample 2 (SPAdes) (version 2) | ecosystem: Environmental > Aquatic > Marine > Oil seeps ...
ATTATCTCGAATTAAAGATTTATTAATTAGAGATATAAAAGTCAAAATCAAATAGAGGATCTTTTTCTTAATTATCTCTACTTTTGATTATTTTAAGAAACTATAGGGAAAAGTAAAGCTATTACTTAGAAAAATATTCACTAAATATCTGGTGAATAAAAACGGTAGTAGTTTAGTAATACTTGCTACTAAGGTGGTGAAAAATAAATTGGGTTTTTTAAGTAAACTATTTGGAACGCAGGAACCACAACAAGAGGAGGAAAAAACAATGACAAAATTAAATATAGGTATCATTTTAGGATCAACACGTGAGGGACGCGTTAGTCCACAAGTAGGGGCATGGGTAAAAGAATTAGCTGATAAACGTGGAGATGCAAACTATACAATTATTGATATTGCAGAATATAAACTACCACTTTTAGGTGAAGCAGGCGGCGATGCATCAGGTGCAGCAGCATGGTCAGAAATTATTGCAAAACAAGACGGATTCGTATTTATCGTTCAAGAATACAATCACTCAATCACAGGAGCACTTAAAAATGCTTTAGATTATTTACGTGAAGAGTGGAATAACAAAGCAGCAGGGATCGTATCTTATGGTTCAGTTGGGGGAGCTCGTGCAACTGAACATTTACGTGGCATTTTAAGTGAATTATTAGTAGCGCATGTACGTGTACATCCAGCATTATCATTATTTACAGATTTTGAAAATGGTACGGACTTCAAACCAGCTGCGGTACAAGCAGATTCAGTAAACCAAATGCTAGATCAAGTTATCCCTTGGACAACAGCATTAAATACAATTCGTAAATAATTATTAATATTGTGAAACGATAAATCATAAAATGTACATGTTCGCATGTGCATTTTATAATTTACCAAATAAATTTTGTGCAAAACGATATCAAATAGATTGAAAGTTTTGCTCAGAACTTATTCCCATTAAGTGCTTGCAACCAGCTAATAGAGGAGTTGAAACTATTGATTTCGATTGATCCCAAACAAAATAGTGAGCGAGAGAATTATAAACTTTTAATAGGTTCTATTATTCCTAGGCCCATTGCTTTCGTTACTACACAATCTGGTGGTGGAATTGTTAATGGAGCACCATTTAGTTATTTCAATATTGTTTCGTCCAACCCGCCGATGGTGTCATTAGCTATCCAAAGACCAAGTGGTCGAGTAAAAGATACTGCTCGCAATATTTATGATAACCAACAATTTGTTGTCCATATTGTCGATGATGAGAATGTAGCGAAAATCAATGAAACAGCAGCTTCATTGCCTGCTTCAGAAAGTGAAATTGAATTAGCGAATCTAACTTTGGTAGCAAGCGATAATGTAACGGTACCGGGCATAATGGAAGCAAAGGTTCGAATGGAGTGCAGGCTAATACAAGCAATTCCTCTAGGTGGAGAAGAACCTAGTAGTGATTTATTCATAGGGGAAGTAGTTCAGTTTCATATTGATGAAGCAATATATGAAGATGGAAAGGTAGATCCCAAAAGTTTAAATGCTGTCAGTCGTTTAGCAGGAACTAACTATGCGACAATTGGTAAAATATTTTCTCTTGAAAGACCTAAATAGTGAATTTCCTTATGTACTGTAATAACACTCTTGCCAATAATGGTGAGAGTGTTTTTTATATGAAACGATCAGCTGTTGAATGAATTATTAAATACTTTACAAATGCAGTAAAATGATATTTAATTAATTAGGCTAACTAACTAGTTTTATAATATGAAGGAGGATACTCATCTGAACTCGATGTTTGCTAAATTTAAAATACTGCAAAGACCCTATGCGAATGGTTTACAGCAAGTGTTAGGCCCATATCAAATGTCGGAAGCCCAATGGGGATTAATAAGATATATTTCTGAGGTTGGACCTGCGACAAATTCAGAAATCGCCCTCTACTGGAGTGTCGAGAAGCCATCTGTAACAGCGCTTGCTCAGAAACTTATTGACCAACATCTAATATATGTTGTTTACGGTACGGATAAACGAAAAAAAGTGATGCATTTAACAGAGGAAGGCATAGTTAAATATCAGCAATTAAAGAAAGTAGTACATGCTTTTCAAGCTTCCCTTTTAGTAGATATCACGGAGGAAGAGTGTGAGGTAGTGGAAAAGGTATTAGAAAAATTGCAGCAAAATTTTAGGAAGTAGTGGTAGTTTATGAACAAGGAAAAACTTTGGACAAAGGATTTTATAATCGTTTCAACTATAAATTTTTTAGCAACATTAGTATATTTTTTACTACTTGTAACAATTGCATCTTATGCAAAATCGGAATTTGAGGCATCCACCAGTACCGCAGGTTTAGTATCTAGTATTTTTATTATAGGTTCATTAATAGGGAGACTTGGTGCTGGACGTTTCATCGGAATAAAAGGACCGACTACTATATTGTGGGTAGGTCTATCTTTCTTTACTATTACTTCCTTATTTTACTTTTTAGCAAACAGTATCCCGCTACTATTAGTTAACCGTTTAGCACAAGGGGTTGCCGTTGGAATTATAGGTACAGCTACCGGTACCATTGTGGCTCATATATTGCCGAGAGCCCGTAAAGGAGAAGGAATTGGCTATTTTAGTCTAAGCGCTGTACTAGCTACTGCGATTGGTCCTTTTATAGGGATTCTACTATTGAAGATGGAAAATGGATTCACAATCATGTTCACGATGAACCTTGCTTTGTCTATCCTCTGTATATTATTTTTGGCAGCTGTGAAACTAAAATTAGCGCCAATTAAACAACCAGAGAAAACAGAAGTTAAAAGCTCCATTTTATCTCAATTTATCGAACCGAAAGCAGTGCCTATTTCATTTGTGGCATTAATTATTGGGTTTAGTTATTCGGGCGTTATGACATTTTTGTCATTCTATGCAGAGTCCATTAATCTAGTTAGTGCCGCTAGTTATTTCTTTTTAGTGTATGCAATTGTTATTATTATTTCTCGTCCCTTTACAGGTAAACTAATGGATACTAAAGGTGCGAACATAATCGTATACCCATGTATTGTTCTATTTGCTATTGGCATGCTGTTGTTTAGCCAGGCTTCAGCAGGGTGGATGTTACTCCTTGCAGCCGCATTTATAGGTATTGGTTATGGTAACTTTAATTCTGTGGCGCAAACAATAGCGGTTAAAGTAACAGAGCCCCATCGTTTTGGTTTGGCTACTGCAACTTATTTTATTTTATTTGATATTGGTTTAGGGGTAGGACCATATATTTTAGGTTTTATCGTACCTAACACTGGATACCGTACAATCTTTGTAGCAATGGTTGCGGTGATTGTTATTTGTATTCCCGTTTACTATTTATTACACGGAAGAAAAGATAGAGAATTGATGAAGATAGTATAAGTTTTTGTTACAAAAAGCATTAACTAGAAAACGCCTAACGTACAATTCGTTAGGCGTTTCGCTATTTTTTAATATACTCAATCGTTTAGTTTACATTCTAACTTTCCATTTCCATGGATTTTTTTCAGTAGTAAACTTTCAATAGGAAAGATAAATGTCCAAGGCATGCTGTTTCTTGGTTTAATAACTACCTGAGGAATAGTGAAAATATGTTCTGCAACAACTGTTTCGTTTTCCTGGTAGGTAAATTTTTGATGTCGAAAAGTATGTGGTGTATCTGTAAAGTTGTGAATAAGAACAGTGATCAATACCTCACCTTTATAATTCATGGCTTCCCAAATGGGTACCAATTGTATACTCTCTTCACCTTTTTTACTGCTAACTTGAAAAATATCGGTTATCAGTTTTCTGTCATTGATAGCAATGGCCTTCTCCCATGATGCCTCAAATTGTAAACTTTGCAAATTCAAAACTCCTCCATTTAATATCATCTTCCTTAACCATACCAATAAATTTAATAGAATAATATCTTTCATTTTGAGCTGAAATAACCTCCTAGTTATTCGACAATTTGACAACTTTAATTAGTGTCAAAACTTAAGGACTACTAGTTTATAGTGATTTATGAGTATATTGTACTTTCAAATTAAATATATTCAATAAAAAGTGGAAAACACTGTAGATGTTGGTTTAAATGACGGTTATATAAAATAATTATGGTAATAAAGACCTATTATTAAACATTGTTAGAAATGAGGGGACTTGCCCATTTTTTGCGACCGGGTACAATTGTTTATTTATTTAAAATGAAAAAAAAGTGGCGTAAAAAAACAAAAAGTTAACAAATCAATAGCTATATGGTTAAAAGTGGATTATAAAAGTGTTTTTTAGAATATTAAACTTGCAAAGTAATTACTATTAGCCTAGTGAAAAAATACTAAAAATAGTTTATTTTTATCATTTTTCAATATTCAGATTATTTATGTCAGAATTCGACATTATTTAAGTTTGTATTACTTTATTGTTGTATATACACCAAGAGAAATTTAGATTGTCACCATTGATTCTATTTACCAAAATTTATTGGGAAGGAGGAGAGGGTGTTTTTTTGTGGGCTTTTGTTAGTTCAGTTGGTAAAAAAATCTTAATAAAATTCAGGGAGGAATGAAGTTGAGGAAGAAAAAGAGTCAAACTAAAGTTCTTAGTGTTGTTGCTAGTGTACTAATGACGTTTTCGCTTGTTGCACCAAATGTAGTTAGTGCTGAAACGGCAAGCAAACTTCATCAATCGTTCAGGGATTCAAATTCCAATTCTATTTCTGCGAAGGACAAGCTAAACAGTCGATTACTTGAAAGTTTCAAAAGCGATGACAAAGTTACATTTCTAATAAAATTCAAGGAAAAATCAGATTCTTTACAAGTTGCTAGGGAAGCTAAGGAAAGAGCGGAAAAAGCAAATTTATCATCACATAATACCAAGCTTATTCAACGATCGGCAGTTGTATCAGAATTGAAGTCTACTTCCTTAGAATCTCAGCAAACTGTTACAGAATTTCTGGAGCAAGAAGTTGCTAAGGGAAATGCAAAGGATGTTGAGTCATACTATATAGTAAACGGAATGTCTGTTACAGCAACTCAGGAAGTTGCTGAAAAGTTGGCTACATTCCCAGAGGTAGAAAAAATATTACCAAATGAAACTCGTCAGTTATTTACTACAAAAACAGAGAACGCAGTCGTTCCAAAGGCAGAAACGGCTAATATAGAGTGGAATGTAGAGCGTGTTAAAGCTCCAGAAGTTTGGGAGATGGGCATAGACGGAGCAGGAACTGTTGTAGCTAGTATTGATACAGGTGTGCAATGGGACCATCCTGCGTTGAAAGAAAAATATCGTGGCTTCAACAAGGCAAGTGGAGCAGTTTCTCATGACTTCAACTGGTTTGATGCAACAGCAGGTCGCGCTACTCCATATGATGACCAAGGGCATGGGACTCATGTGACAGGAACTATGGTTGGTAGTGAACCTAATGGTGCGAACCAAATTGGGGTAGCTCCAGGAGCAAAATATATCGCTGTTAAAGCATTTACTGCAAGTGGTGGATCAGATACTGATTTACTCGAAGCAGCGGAGTGGATTCTAGCTCCAACAGATGCAGCAGGCAATACACGAGTGGATATGGCTCCAGATGTAGTGAATAACTCATGGGGTGGCGGAGCAGGACTTGATGAATGGTACCGTGATGTCGTGATCAATTGGCGTGCAGCAGAAATTTTCCCGGAATTTTCTGCGGGTAATACTACTCTAACAAATCCTGGTGGAGCAGGTTCTGTAGCAGCACCTGCAAACTATCCAGAATCATTTGCAACAGGAGCGACTGATATTAATAATGCAGTAGCAAATTTCTCGTTACGTGGACCTTCTCCGTATGCAGAGATTAAACCAGATGTCTCTGCACCTGGTGTGAATATTCGTTCATCTGTACCAGGTGGGGTTTATGAAGGTGGATGGAATGGTACATCGATGGCAGGACCAGCAGTAGCCGGTGTAGCAGCTTTGCTTAGACAAGTGGATGCTGACATAACTGTGAATGAGATGGAAGAGATTCTGCTTAATACAGCAAACCCATTAACAGATTCTGTATATACAGCAGTTCCGAATCATGGATACGGATATGGATTAGTAGATGCATATGAAGCAGTAGGATCTATTATTACAGGTCTTGGAACATTAAAAGGACAGGTTTCAAAAGAAGGCGATGATACAGAGGGTCCAGTATTTGAACATACTGCTCCGGCTGAGACGTATGAGGGAATGGCTTTACCTCTAACAATATCAGTTACTGATAATATCAGTGTTTCATCAGTTAACTTAAACTATAAAGATGGAAGCGGCGCATGGCAATCAATTGAAGCGGGGCGCACATCTGGAGACTATACGGATGGTGAATACACTGTAGTAGTACCTGGAGAAGTTATAACAGGGGAAACATTTACGTACAAATGGACGATAAATGATTTCGGTAACAATGAGGTAGTTAGTGAAGAATATGGAATCCAAGTTAACCCTGGTATAACAGTTGGTTATTCCCAAGATTTTGAAGCTACACCTGTTGGTTGGACTTCTTTTGGGGAGAAGAATAGCTGGGAATGGGGTATTCCAACAGTAGGTCCTGATGGAGCTTCATCGGGAGAAAAAGTGTACGCTACTAACTTAGACGGAGCATACGAGAGTTCTATGAATGCTACACTCGTTATGCCTCCAGTAGATTTACCAGAAGGAAACTCATACCTACAATTCAAACAATGGCACGAGTTTGAACAATCTTCAGCAGGAAGAGCTTGGGATTATGGTCATGTGTTTATCTCTACAGATCAAGTTGAATGGACACAACTTTTAATGATCCAAGGTACATCTAATGGTTGGATCGACGCAGAGGTTGACTTGACAGACTATGCAGGTCAGCGAGTATACATTGGTTTTAACGCTTTCTCAGACGGAAGTGTTGTAAAAAATGGTTGGTATTTAGATGATGTTGTTTTACAGGATACTTCTCAAACAGGAAAAGTATCAAAAGGTGCAAATAAAGGTAATAACGGCAATAAAGCAGGTAATAGTGGAAATAAAGCAAACAAAGATAATAATAAAGAAACGGATAAAAAATCTTTGAAAGAAGCAATTGACCCTAAAACGATTAAACCTATAGTGCCTACTAAAATAGCACCACCAGTAGTAGAGACAATTGTTAATCCGACACTTCTACCATTAGGTGCGCAAGTAAGCGTCTTAGAATCTGGTCGCTCGGTTTATTCGAACCCGGCAGATGGTACGTATTCGCTTATGCATGGCGCAGGGACATTTACAGCTAAAGCAGAGTCTTACGGATTTGAATCTGAAGAAAAATCTGTAACGATCGAAGCAGATGGCACTTCAACTGCTAACTTTACTTTATCGGAAATTGAAGAAAATACGATAAGTGGCGTAATCACTGATCAATCGACGGGAGAGGGAATTGAAGGAGCAACGATTATCCTTGTAGAAGATGCAAACGTAACTCCAGTAGTAACAGATGCATCTGGTAATTACTCTCTAACTGCTTACGAAGGAGACTACACAATAAAGATAATTGCTCGTGGGTACCATAGCCAAGAAGTTTCAATTACAATTGGTCCTGATGCAACTACACAAAATGTGGCTCTAGAACCCTTCTACACATATCCTGGTGGAGAAATTGGATATGATGACGGAACAGCAGAAAATGCCCGCGCTTTCAATGCAGCAGGAAATGCTTGGGCTGTGAAGATGTCAATGCCTGAAGGGAAAGAGAACGGGATTGTGACAGATGGTGTTTTCCGATTCTGGGATACAGCATGGCCAAACCCAGGTGGAACGGCATTTGCAGTAGAAGTTTGGGATGCTACTGGGGTAGATGGTACACCAGGGAAAAAACTAGCAGGTCCTATAGATGCAACAGCACTTCGTAATGGTGAGTGGACTGTAGTAGATCTTACAGAACATAATATTACGGTAAATGGTGACTTCTTCATGGTGTACGTTCAAACTTTTGCAAATCCAAATACACCTGGTCTTGCAACAGACGAAAATGGAGTAAATGCAGGAAGAAGTTATCAAGGAGTATCTGGAGCATGGTCCCCTTCTCCAGCAGAAGAAGGGAATTATATGATTCGTGCCCGTGTTAGTTATGAAGTTGTTGGTCCAATTATTACATCACCAGAGACTGGTTTAGTAACAAATGAAACGCAGTTTACTGTACAAGGAACTGCTTCACCAACAACTACAATTGAGTTAACACAAAACGGAGAAGATGCAGGCTCAGTAATTGTTGACGAGGCTGGTAAATTCTCTATAGAAACGGAACTGACGGAAGGATCAAATGAATTTGTAGCAGTTTCAGTACTAGATGGTCGAGTAACTGGTCAATCTGAGCCTGCCACTGTTGTTCTTGATACACTAAAACCAGTATTAACTATCGATAGCCCGATTGACGGAGAAAAAACGAATCGTGAAACTGTAACAGTACAAGGTACTATTGCGGATGAGAACCTAGATTTCGTTCATGTTAACGGTCAAGCTGCGGCGGTTTCGAATGGAAAATACTCTAAACGGATTCTTCTAGATGAAGGTGTCAATGAAATTCTAGTAGAGGCTAGTGACAAAGCGGGGAATAGTGAAACGAAAAAAGTCACTGTTACAGCAGACTATAATGCCCCTGAAATTACAAATCTGAAGCCAGAAAATGATCTTTATTTGGCAACAGGTAGAAGCGTTAAAATTGAATTTGACAGCAGCCCAGGATTAAAACCTTCGTTTGTGATCCATATGCCATTAACTAATGTAGGACAAGTGACTAATGCAACTGAGCTACCTATGATGGAGCAAGGCAATGGACATTACGTTGGATATTGGACAGTGCCTGCGGATACTGTTGCGAATGGAGCAGTTGTCGAAGTAAAAGTGGTAGATGAATTCGCAAATGAAACAAGACAAAAAGCGACAGGTAAACTATTTGTCAATGTTCCTGCACCTGCGGGACAGTCCCAAGAAACTGAGACTGAAGTAAAGAAAGATGAACCGGTTCAAGATTCAAAAGAATAAATTTAGCAAAGGTGCCAAAGGGGAAAGTTCCTCTTTGGCATCTTTTTGCTTAGTAAAAGATACTTGTCTTTTCACTGATGGAAGGTTTTACTTTTCTTTTGCATATGATGGCTTAAAGGGGTGTAAAAGTGAAGGATTTTGTTAATGTGTTGTTAAATTTTCTACCACCCACCGCATCTATCCTTGAGTTGTCCGGACTGCCTAATAGTCCCGCGGTGTTGTTGGCTGATATCGATAATGACCAAATCAATGAATTAATTGGTGCCTATAAGTATAAAGATCAAAATTACTTAGTGATTTTAAAAAATGTGGATAACCAGTGGCTACCTTTAATACATATAAAAGGAAGTGGATATGGTATTTCAAGTTTAATGGCGGCACCGATTACAACTAATTGGGTGAATACACTTATTGTTGGCTGGCAAATAGGTAGCGAATGGTCCAAGTTAGATTTACTACAATGGATGGATGGAGGCATTATTCAATTGCCCACTTCGAATATAGCTTATAGTAAGTTAGAAGTAGAAGACATGCCTGGTCTATACGGTCCTGATGGTCAATATGAACTTGCGATATGGATACATGATACAGGCGAAGCCTACAAAGTAGATGTATATCGTTTTGAAGAAAACCAACTAGTTTTAGCTAAGGATGTATATCCATATTATTTTAAAAGGGTAGAAAGTTATTATGAAAGACTACTAAAATCTAATGATTTCTCCTACTATTGGTATTATTTAGCGGAAGCTCAAAAGAAGTCAGGGGATTTCGAGCAGTTTATGATTTCTATTGATAAGGCTCTAGCTTTCAGTGAGCCGTATCCTTCACTCGAGTCTTTGTTAAATATGAGGAAGCAAGTGATAGAGCATATGCAAAATAGCAGGAACAATAATGATGAAATTATTGTGTATTCTAGAGGGGACTTAACTGGGAATGGATTTTTGGACACTGTTTACTTAACTGGAGAGAAAACGGAAGGAAGCCCCTTTTGGCAGAACATCACTTTGAACGTTTTGTATCAACATGAAAATACGTTAGAAAGAATTTATTTAAATCAAAATGTTGGGTATAACCCCACCATCTTTCTTGGAGACTTTACTGGTGATCAAGTGGATGACATTTTAGTTGTTATTGATACTGGAGGAAGTGGAGGGACAATTTATGCATTTGTCTTTTCTTTTACGGATGGGAGTATGCAACAAGTATTTGACGTAGAAGATTTTAACGAAACCTCCAAGTTTCAAGTGCTTTATGAAAATTACTACAAAGTTAAAGTAATTAGCTCTAATCCAAACAAGCAATACGTATTAGATTTAGCATATAAAGGAGAAGAATATTTATCGGAAATCTATGATGGAAATGGAATTTTAAAGGAACCAATTGAGGGGTGGGTTGACCCTGTTGGTGGATTGTACCCGATCGACTTTGCCAGGGACGGTACGTATGAACTGATGGCTTTTCAAGAAATTGCAGGAAGATACCATGCTGATGCAATTGGATATGTTCAAACAGTATTAAAATGGGATGGACAAAAATTTATAGTGGAGAGGCAGAAT
>Ga0209013_10005853_pt1 | contig 10535 bp, 11 predicted proteins | sample Cruoilmetagenom2_FD_187291 | JGI IMG/M metagenome (GOLD analysis project Ga0209013, IMG submission 187291) | Oil polluted marine microbial communities from Coal Oil Point, Santa Barbara, California, USA - Sample 2 (SPAdes) (version 2) | ecosystem: Environmental > Aquatic > Marine > Oil seeps ...
CCAAACTTGGCGATTCCAGCATTATTGATCAAAATGTCCACTTGTCCAAGATTGCTGGTCAAGGAATCAATTGCCAGGTTCACTTCATCTATTGATGATACATCAGCTGTTGCAAACGCAACTTTAACACCATGTGCTTCCGCTTCCTTACCCACGCTTTGCAACGTTTCCTTCGATTGTGCAAGCAGACCTACATTGACTCCTTCGGCGGCTAATGCAAGAGCGATTGCCCGTCCAATCCCTCTTCCAGCCCCGGTAATTATAGCGTTTTTACCCGATAATTTTTCGCTCATTTTTATCCTCCAATTGCCTGCATATATATTTTTTCACTCAAAGTCATTATAACTAAAGAACACCATAATCCGTAATATTTACGCTTATCATGAGGCATCTTTACATTTGAGGCAATCACGTTAAGTTAATTCAATGTTATAATTACCTTATAAAGGAATTGCTGAAAATTTTGAAAAACAGACAGGCTGTATCTATCAAAGTGGAGGTTTGACATGAAAGAAACACTAACTATACTTCATACAAATGACTTGCATGGTCATTACGATTTGGCTTTAAGACAGGCAGGTATTATCAAAAAAAGAAAACAGGAACTCATAAATCAAGGTGAAAATGTCATTGTGTTAGATGGCGGTGACCATATGGATATGAGCATGAACGAATGCTTGGCTACTTCAGGGACTATCCACCTTGATATGCTTGCCGCCACGGGTTACGATGCCATGACAGTTGGAAACAACGAGCTTCTGCGTCTGCCAAAGGACAAAATCAGGCAATTAAGCCAGGATTCAAAAGTACCTTGGCTTCTCATGAACCTCGAAGAATCAGATGGTTCGCAAATAGGTGGAACCAAAGAGACTCTTCTGCTAGAAGTCGGTGACCATCTGAAAATCGGGATTTTTGGAGCGACCGATCAATTTGAAGATACATATGAAAGAAAGCATGGTTTTCGTAATCGTGAGACGGTTAACGCGATCAAAAAAGCGGTCGGGAAGTTAAGGGAAGATGGCGCCAACCTGATCATTTTTCTATCCCACATGGGTTATGATGTTGACTTGGAACTGGCCAAGCAATTATCGGAATACATTGATGTCATCGTCGGGGCTCATAGTCATACTGTACTTAACCAACCAGTGACTGTATCGAATGTAATCATCACTCAAGCCGGATGTTACGGCCGATATGTGGGTGAATTGAAAATCACGGTGGATACAGATAACAAGGAAGTCATTGAGCATTCAGGACATTTAAAGGAAATATCTATGGATAATGCAGCTGATCCTGAACTAAGTTCAGTCGTTCAAAAAGGACGGTTGGAAACCGAGATGTTTTTAGCTGAGGTTGTCTATTATTCAGAAGACGTCATTGGACAATCTGAAATGGTAGAGTTAATGGCTCATAGTGTGAAGGATTTCTGGAAATCCGACGTGGGCATCATGTATGGGGGAGCCGCAACAAGCGGTGTAGGCAAAGGGAATATCACGAAAGCCGATCTATTGAACGCTTGTAAAAGCATGCATGCCCCGTCCCTTATGGAGTTGACTGGTGAACAAATTTGCGGACTGATTCAAGAAACCTTCAACGAAGAAATCACGAACCGAAAGATATACGGGAACGGTTTCCGGCCACAGGGTGTCAGCATAGGGAAACTGCAGTTTTCCGGTGTCAGCTGGACAAATCAACAAGGGAAGATTTCGGACATTAAAGTCAATGCCGAACCGATTGATTTCAATCGACGGTATACAGTTGGCACAGGCTCTCCTCTTCTATACCAGGAGGTGTGCGGTTATCCAAGTGTCAATGGAAACCGACTAATCGACTATTCGAAGGATCTGATGGTCAAGGATGTATTTATGGAATATATGAAACAAAGGAAGACTGAAAAACAGAGTGGTATATCTGTTTAAATAGAGGCTATGTAAAACGATACTGTTGTTTATCGTACATTTGCGCCAGCTGAAGATGGAGGAATTAATATGGTAGACGTATTTACGGAAATAAACATTCGATGTCCAATTCAAGAAGTATCGGAATTTGCAGCAAAACCCGACAATGCTCCTGATTGGTATGTGAATATCGATTCAGCGGAATGGCAAACCCAAAAACCATTGACTATTGGTTCTCGCGTAGCATTCAAAGCACAATTTTTAGGACGGCAACTTTCATACATTTACGAAATTGCTGAATTTATACCAGGACAAAAACTTGTAATGAAAACAGCTGACGGTCCCTTTCCAATGGAAACTACCTATACTTGGGATGCAATTGATGACACTTCAACCACTATGACTTTGCGAAATAAGGGCATCCCGACTGGATTTTCAAAAATCCTTACTCCTTTCATTTCCACTATGATGAAAATGGCAAATAATAAAGATCTAAAAAATTTAAAAAACATATTGGAATGACTAGTCTCAGGTTAAACGACACCACCAATCTGTCAACTGCAGAATTGGTGGTGTTTGTTATTATGCACTTGTCCTCACTTACAAAGATTACAACCCAGTTGAACAAAACAAGACGATTCGCCACCCATCCGGATCTTCAATCGTCAGACCGGCTTCTTGCCAATACGGATTTTCGGATTCAACCTCGGGATAGCCCATCGTTTCCAACCTTTTGGCAACCTTGGAAATTGCATCCCAATCGGGCAAATAAAAAACAAGGAGATTGTCTTTGGTCGGAGCAGGACAAGGCGTCCCCTCATTATGGCTTGTAAACTCGAGGTGATAGTTGAGATCAGGCAGCCCATACATCACCCCATCATAACCATTATGTTCCCAGAACTCACCTACTCTCTGAAGCCCCAACCCTCTTTCGTAAAACTCAATGATTTTGGCCAGTTGATGTGTCGGTCTTGCGATTCTCATCTGAACCACCGGAAGTTCACTCGACCAAGGCTTTTTCACCTTGACCGTATATGGCAGACTCGAATGATTTAAAACCTGATCATGCTCTCCTTCCACTTCCACCACAAGTGGATGAATCGTAGCTGGTCTATCTGTCGGGTACCAGTCACGCCCTTCCTTCACCAAAACAAAAGTTCCAATTTCATCCCCATAAAACCGGAATGTATCGGATTCACTTTGATTTACATTGTGGATAGGAGCAAGGAACTCACTCATCTCTTCAACACTCTCAGAAGGGTATCCGATTTCACAAACATCAATCCAACCAGGTCTATCCATCCCTTTAATATCCCGTTCCAAAATCTCGACTATATTGCCATCAGGATCCGTAAAGTAAACCCGTTTTCCTTTCCAGTACCCACTGAAATTCCCTTCTGAATCAGGCAAGAGATTCACATTATGATCGGTCATTTTACTGAACATATAATCGTAGAAAGCCAGATTTGTTCTTAATGCAAAATGATATAGAGGAGCTCCATCATCAGCGGATTGCTGGAATGTGATATGCGTATTGCCAGCCCTCACAGTAAAAAAAATTTCTTTTCCCTCACAATCGGCATTTCCAATATTCCAGTATAGAATTCTTTCATTTTTTCAATACTAATGGTCTCCATCGTAATTCTCAGGATTTTCATTTTCAACACCTCCAATCAATTGTACTAATCCAATTGACCGTACCCCATCTACAATAGGATGAAAGAAATCTACGGCTTTCGGATGAAATCATTGGACCTTGAATTACATTATGATAAAAGGATGGGAGATGATAGAAGTGGATGTAAATCAAAGACATGCATTAGTCATTGGCGGTACGGGAATGCTGGCTGAGGTTTCACGGTGGCTTGCCGATACAAGTTTCACAGTATCCGTAATCGGAAGGACTTCGGAAAAACATCGTAAGTTGATTGGATCGGCAGCCAATCCGCAATCCATTGATTGTCTGGTTGTCGATTACAATGACCATCCTTCTTTACAACGAAATATCATACAAGCAATTAATAAAAATGGCCCAATTTCGTTGGTTATAAGCTGGACTCATTCACTAGAAGCATTGGAGGTCGTGAAGACATTGCTTTCCCAACAGAAGAAAAAGTGGAAGTTAGTTCAAATCAAGGGCAGCCGGAGTTACTTTGAAAAAGACGATTCCCTGTTCCCTACGAATTGTCAGCACAGGACAATTTATTTAGGCTTCATTGTGGAAATTAACCAATCCAGATGGCTTTCCAATAAGGAAATCGCTGAAGGAGTCATAAAAAATATCAAAGAAGACAAAGTTGAATCAATTGTCGGAACGCTGCAACCATACGATAAGAGACCTCGAATTTAGGGTGATGTTCAGGAAAATTATCGTCACTTTTGCACAAAAAATGGGAGAAGATGGCCAAGCCACTCTCCCATTCGTTACTTGTATCAACCACCTACATCATTTTCCCCATCGTCTTCCAACAATGGATCGTTTACTTCGATATCATCCGCGTCATTCTCGTCTCCACAAGCACCTAATAATAATGCCGCGGCCAATGGCAAGGCTAAATATTTTGTCTTCATCGTAGTACCTCCCTCCCATTTTAATAGTTATATATTCTTTACCCGCATTTTTTAATTTAAACCCATTTAGCTGTTACTTAGTGTGTTGTTGTTCCAAGAAGTATTCCGAAACACTTTCGATTAAATCCAAAACAAGTATTTGACGAAAATCAAATGTTCGAATAAGATGAAAATAGACATTCGATATAAACAGAAAGAAGGGTTCGCCTTATGAATTTGCCAGACAGAATCCAACTGGTCACATCTCCTGTTTTCGATTTACTGGCTTCCATGTTCAGACTGAACGCTCACGATAAGCTTCGTGGCAGTATACACAACAAAGATGCAGAAGACCCTTACCTCGATAACTGGGTCAATCAAAAGCTAAAAACACTTCCTACTTCAGTAAAAGAGGAATTGGAAGTCTTTTTCAACTACGAAAGCTTTATCGGCATGAGCCTTGTACGTCAATCGTTCACCGAAAACAAGTACGAATCGTACGCTGAGTTTCTCGAATACATTAAAGAAATTCCCGCTGCCGAGCTTTACAAATGTTTCCTGAAGACAGGCTTCATAAAAATAACGCTTAAGGATATTTCGGATCAGCAGACAGTTTTGGAGTTCATCAAAGGCACGAACTTGCCCGAGGTTGAAAAATGGAAGCTGACATACCTTTATCTGGATAAGGAAGAAACCAAGGCCCGCTTCATCAACCTCATCCAAAAATGTTGGAACCTGTATTTTGAAGATGAACAAGAGGAAATTATCCAGAAACAGCAAGAGATGATTCAACAATTAATGGACCAATATCAGCTGAAGGATCGCGACAGCCTATTTGCGATATTCCCTCATTTAAACCGGGATAACGCCATACCGGAAGAAACTGTGATTGTCTCAGCTCCATCCGTTTTCTATGGACTCAGCTCACTGACTTCCTTCTCCGAAACAGATGATGATGATGACGACGTCTTCTTCCAGCTGTTCGGAATCTACCAGCCGGCATACCACCAGAAATCCTTGATGAGCAGAAATGAACTGATGGATTCCTTCAAAACACTGGCGGATGAAAAACGCATCAGGATGATCCAAATATTGAGCATCCAGCCTTCCTATGGTTATGAACTCGCCCAGAAGCTAGAGCTGTCGAACTCAACAGTTTCCCACCATCTATCGTCATTGGCGTCACTCGGGATTGTGAGATCCACCCGCAAAGACAGCCGTGTGTATTACGAAGTGGATAAGGAACGACTGAAAGAAATGATGCAGGGCATCACCGCAACGCTTGTGGACTAATTGGGAAAGCAATGCTTTTCCTTTTTTTCAGGATAGACATTCGATATTAATCAAAAGTCTTTTACAACACAAATTGAAAGGTTGTTTGAAATGAAAAATAAATTAGAGATCCTCAGGAACAAAAACTTCTTATTGCTTTGGCTCGGGCAAAGCGTCTCTTCGTTTGGCAGCCGGATTTACACCATTGCCATCATGTGGTACATCATTGAAAAATCCGGCTCATCGATGGAGCTCGGTTTGACTGTCCTCTGCTTTACGCTTCCGGCCGTGCTGATCATGCCGCTTGCAGGGATATTGGCCGATCATAATTACAAAAAGAACATCCTGATTAGTTCAGATGCAATAAACGGAGCACTCGTCACGCTCATGGCCCTCCTCATGTATCAGGATGCACTGACGAACTTCTGGCTCTATACGCTGATTGTCGCCGTCTCAGCAAGTTCCGCATTTTTCACCCCTGCCCTGGGTGCTTCCATCCCGCTGATTGTGGGGAAAGAACAACTGGCGAAAGCAAACTCATTGAATCAATTGACCAGCAGAATGTCCAATATAATGGGACCAGCTCTCGCTGGCGTGCTCATTGCCGTGACGGATATCTGGCTGTTGTTGCTGATTAACGGGGTGTCCTTCATCCTTTCCGCGATTTCCGAATGCTGGATTCGCATACCAGATGTAAATCAGGGTAGTGAAAAGAAAAACGTCAGGCAGCAGTTTGCGGAGGGCTTCAGTTTTGTGTTGAATGTAAAAGAGCTGATGGCGCTCATTTTTGTTGGGGGCATTGTCATCAATTTCTTCTTAGCTCCGCTGACTGTATTCATCACAATCATCTGCAAAGAAGTCCTAGAAATTGGATCTACAGGTTTTGGGGTAGTCGAGGCCTGCATCTCAGTAGGGGCACTGCTCGGGACGCTTGTGCCTTTCCTGAACTTCGCCAAAAACCAGATCAGGCTGGCTGTCATCGCTCTGGCTCTAGAAGGAGTCGCGCTTCTAGTAGGCGGGATTTTCATGTCGTACCCTTCCATGATCGCATTCGCCATCTTGCTCGGGCTCGGAGTCAGCATGGCAAGCATCGGCATCATGACGATGTACCAGCTGCTCGTCCCTGAACATATGATGGGCCGTGTCGGCAGCCTACTTACGACTACGTCGACATTCATCGTGTCGCTGGCTCGTATGTCATCAATCTCGTGTCAGTGGAAATGATCTTCATCGTATCCGGCGCCATCGTTCTTCTATCCGGACTGTTCCTGGTCATCCCGTTTTCACAGGAATTCACGGGCCAGCCGAAAACACAGGTAAAGCTTGCAGTCGAGAAGTGAAACTTTGGGTGGATGAGAGGTACATGCGAAGCAAAATAAAATACCAGGTACCATTAATGGACAATTCATCCTTAAGGGTGCCTGGTACTCATGATATTAGAAATTCAATTTCAGTTCGGAATCAATTCTCTTAGAGGATAGGTAGGTTTTTCACCTTGCAATACTTTAATGACATCTTCAGCAGCTGTCACTGCCATTTTCACTCGTGTTTCATAAACGCTTGCTCCTAGATGAGGAGTAAATACCACATTCTCAAGTTTTAAAAGCGGGTTGTTCGGATCAATTGGTTCAGGCTCGAATACATCAAGTCCTGCAGCTCCAAGCTGTCCTGTAGTTAATGCTTCATATAATGCTTTTTCGTCCACGATCCCGCCCCTTGCCGTTACGACAAGAACTGCAGTATTCTTCATTTTAGCGATTGCTTCTGCATCAATTAGGTTGCGAGTCGATTCAGTCAGGTTGCAGTTTACGGATACGAAATCCGATTGTGCCAACAAAACATCCAGAGGAGCGTATGTTACTCCAAGCTCTTTTTCAGATTCTGGCTGTCTGTTCACATCATAGTAAAGGACATCCATATCGAAACCTTTCCCACGCTTTGCAACATGTTTTCCGATGTTACCGAATCCGATGACTCCTAGTGTTTTGTGATGTACGTCATAACCCATGAACTTCTTGGCAACCCATATTCCTGCCTCTGTCCATTGTCCACTTCTTACGAAAGCATCCGCCAAATGAATTTTACGAGCAGCGTTGATAATCAGACCGAAAGTCAAATCTGCGATTGTATGTGTATGGACTGGCGTTACGGTTGCATAAATTCCACGGCTTTGTGCTTCCGCGACGTCGATATTGTCATGGCCTACGCCTCTTCTTGCCACAATCTTTAAGTTAGGGGCAGAATCAAGCGCTTCTTTATCCATATTTTCCGTATGCCAAACATGGATCACGGCATCAGCATCTTTAATCCCATCAAGGAACTCTTCTCTTGTAAGGGGTCTATCCACTCCACTTTGTTTTACTTCTGCTACAGTTTCAAGAAGCTCTATTGCTTCATTTTCTAAAGTCTGTGTAATAAAAACCTTCACTATGTTTTCCTCCTTGATGATTGCTTAGATTTCCTTAAAAGCTGTAACAATAATATTGACGCCTGTGGAATTATCTTTTTCACGGGAGATCTCAATTCCGTGAATTTCTTGGATGAATACATCCAAGGTCGTCAGCGTGATGGTACCCTTTTCTATGTGTCCACCATAGATGACATCGTTCTCGCCGCTTACTACCGCGTGATAGTGAATATTCATCGTACCAGGCTCGTCGCCAGGTGATACCAACCCTTGACCGCTAAGTACACTGAACCCGCTTTCCATCTCCATGTGAGTCGTATACTTTTCTCCTTCGCCTGGTGTTGCGTTGCTGACATAGTGAAGGTTGATTTTTCTTAAACTGCCGATTGTCGTCGTGATCTGACCATATTTAATTCCGTGTTTGAAACAGATTTCTTCAAGTGTGCTGATGACATCCAGATTTGGGAAGATACGCGCCGCAACCACACGGCCAGTCGTACCACTTGCTGAACTGAATGAAGCTTTTTCAACGTTCTTATTCGTCATCATTTATCCTCCTTATAATGAAGCAACAATTTCTTCAATTTCTTCCAGTGATAGAAGGACGTATGGATCCTTCTTCAATAAAAGAGGAAGTTCTAGCATTGTTCGTGCATCATATGTTGGATTTTCAGTTGTAAGCCAGTATTTCGTACTTGGTATCAATGTGACTGTCGGGTTATAGCCCCATGCAATATCAAAAATTTTCTCTGGTGACTTGCCAAGGAAAACGATTTTCCCATGCATCTGCCCACGCATCTGGAAAGCAACAGGTACTGCCTCTTCGACTATCCAGCCACGTTTTTCCATCGCTTTCAATGCATACGGTTTAATGAGGTCAGGGTGAACGGAAGTCTCGACATTCGCATGGATGTGCACTACTTCAGGGCTTTCATTCAGTTTGCAATAATCGTCCCATGCTTTGCTGTTGAAGTAAGCTTCGATTTCCTTCTCTTCTTCAGCTGTTAAAGTCGTCTTGAAATCATATTTGGCATGGAATTCGTCCATGTACTTTTGATCCCAGTACTCTACATTATCCGCTTTCGCAGCTGGCTTAAGGAGTTCATTCTCAGAATAACTCCAGATCAAATCGAAATGCGGCTTACCTTTCGGCTCAATCCCGTGAATGGATCCCGAACCGATTACTTGACCGGATGTGAAGATTTCAATCTTCCGATCAATCTCAAGACCATTTTTCTTGAAGTATCCTTTCACGATTTCCTCCAAAGACAAGGGATGTATTTTTGTTTCCACATAAACGTGAATATGATGGACGTGTTCATCTGTTTTATTTAAAACGTTCATTAAATTATTCCATTGTTCCGACTTGAAATACGAAGCAACGTTTTCAATACTTTCTTTCGTTACTGTTGATAACATCTGAATCTCCCTCTCTTGGATGAAAATTTTATATGGGTAACCAGTAAATTAATAACGGTCTCCAAACCTCTAGAATCAGGACTTGAAGACCATCAAAATCTTACCAGCCAAATACGCTTTTTAACTTGGAAATCGCTTCTTCTTGTTTTTTCAAAGAAGATAGGTATTCATCACCTTTAACAGGGTTGACTTCCATTCCCATTGCATTGATTTTTTCAATATGCTCTGGATCTGATTCCGCTTTTTCAAGAGCATCCTGCAGTTTTTGCATGATTACTGGATCAAGTCCTTTTGGACCTGCAATCCCACGGCTTAAGAACTTATTTGTGTCTGCTCCAACCGCCTCATTTAATGTAGGAACATCAGGTAATGAACCAACACGATCCGGACCGAATACGGCAACAGGTTTAAGGTCACCATTTTTTAGAAGTTCCATTACTTCAGCAAGTCCAGCAATTAGAACATCTACGTGTCCGCCCATTACTTGTGGAATTGCTTCAGCTGTTCCGTCTGTTTGCACAAATCTGAACTTCGAATCTAATTGATCCATCATTTGAACACCAACAAAATGATTGGCAGAACCTACACCACTACTGTTAACTGTCAATTCATTGTCTTTTGCATAGTCTACTAAGCCATTAATATCAGCAAATCGATTGTCGTCTGGACGAATGACAATGACCCCTGCATCCTCAACGTGATTGATGATGAAGTCGAAGCTATCTAAGCTTTCAGTTCTCTTAAGAGAAGGGTTTAAATAACCAGCGATAACATTAGGGAAATTCATATAGGCAATTGTGTAGCCATCTGGTTCACTAGTTGCCAATTCAGACCAACCTAACCACCCACCTGCACCTGGTTTGTTTTCCACCACGACAGAAACACCTAATTCTTTTTCCAAGTAAGGCTGCAACGTACGTGCAGATAAATCAGTCCCGCCTCCAGCGTCGTAAGGAATAATCAGCTTGATTGGTTTTTCCGGATAAGAT
>Ga0209013_10005854_pt1 | contig 10534 bp, 10 predicted proteins | sample Cruoilmetagenom2_FD_187291 | JGI IMG/M metagenome (GOLD analysis project Ga0209013, IMG submission 187291) | Oil polluted marine microbial communities from Coal Oil Point, Santa Barbara, California, USA - Sample 2 (SPAdes) (version 2) | ecosystem: Environmental > Aquatic > Marine > Oil seeps ...
CGATGGAAAGTGCCTGGTGTTCATCAAATTCTATATGGGTTGCACCTTTGATCATCACTTTCGGAGAAGTAGTGATAATCTTGGTGTGGAAGTTTTCCGCCAGGCCAACCAGGGCCTGCATAATACACTGCACATCCACTACCATGGATTCCACCGCGCCAGTGAGTATAGCCAGCTCCTGCTGCAGGAAATTACCCGCTGCTGGAATACCCTGGCGCATGAGAGTTTCATTGGCAGTGCAGCAGATCCCTGAGATATTTACTCCCTTGGCGCCTGCTTTTTTTGCATATTCGATGATTTCTGGAGTTTGAGATGCGACCACGATCATATTACTCAATGTGGGTTCATGACCATGAACAACCACATTGACATAGTCATCTTTCAGAACGCCAAGATTAGCTTCCCCCATTATCGGTGCCGGAGTGCCAAACAGGATATCTGAGACATCAGTAGCGATCAAGCTCCCGCCCCAACCATCAGAGAGGGCTGTTCGGATACCTTGTTTAAGAATATTCTTAGGATCCTGGTCGTCACCTATATGGGTCCGATGCAGAGCCTCAATGACTTCCCGGTCCACACCGCGAGGCATAACGCCTTTTTCTTTCCAGATTTCCTGGCGTTTCTTCGGTGCCCGGACGACCGGAGCAACTTGTCCGGTTTGCTGTCCAAATTGGGAGATATACAAATCAGCCAGATCGTTGGCAATATCATTGGGTGAACGGTCGTCAACAGGGATGTTGTAATAGCTGGCCACCGTCCTTAATTTAGCAACATCGCGAATGACATATCCCTCAGCTTCCCCATTAGCGGTAGCTTTGAGCGTAAAGGCCATATCACGGCCGTGATCCGAGTGCGCTGAAGCGCCGACCGAAATAGCTCTGAGCAGGTTGCGGGCCTGGATTGTATCAATGGTAGCTCCACAAACGCCAACCTGGCCATCCTTGGTCAATCGGCAGGGCCCCATGCTGCAGTTTTTGCAGCACATTCCCCTGGCGCCGATAGTGCATGGCGCCATGTCATCTGCCCTTGTAAAGGCAGTTTTGATCCCCATCTCCTCAGCTCGCTGGAGCATTTCCTGGGTTGCGGGATCTATACTCAGTTCTTCAATAGTCCTTTTCTTTTTAGCCATCTTCAGTCTCCTCATCCACTACTAAAATTTGCGTCTTCACTGGGCCCATTCCCGGGCAAGGCCAGAGGGGAGAGCGTTGAGCTTTTACAGTCTGCTCAAAACTTACCGTATTCCCGGTCTGCTCAGTGGCCTCAGTATGGCGGAAATATGCGCCTTTTAAATCTTCAATGGCCGGTATAGATGGTTCAACAGCAATATTGAAATCACCTGTATATCCTGCTTTTTCAAGCGCATTTACCAGATCCTTTTTTGGAGTTTTTTTACTGTTGTATTCCACTTCAACAACCCCAAACCCGGAGCTGGCATACACATCCGAAACGCCATCAAATTCAAGCAATATACGCCTGACTTCGATAACATGATGGTCTCCAAACATCGTAGGAAGTTCTAGAGACAAGCTTGCCATAATTTTTCTCCTTTCCCAAATTCCACAATTAAATCAAAAAGAGGAGCAACCCAAGTCGCCTTAATTCGCCCTGGGAGCTGCTCCTCCGCTAAATCCAGCGTCAAAATATACCCTGATACCTGGTTTCTTTCGTTTGGATACCCGATACCAATAAAATTGAGTGCAGTTTAATACAGCCTGGGCGCTGCTCAAGCAATACTTATTATAAGTTCTCATGTGTAATGGATAACATCAATGGAGCCAAAGTTAGTTTAAACTTTCACGTTTAGTATACCAGTATTCAATTCGTTTTTCACAGCCGTAGCCCTTGATTCGATGGACAAAACTCACCCATTTTATGTGACATTTATTTATTATCCGTCATCTTTCCAGTCTCGGGTACCGTTGGAGGTTAAAAAGGTATCTTTAGCATCTTTTTAATCTTAGTAAATTAACGGTATTATTTCTGTTCAAGTTGACGATTAACTGTCCCATATCTGAATGCATACCAGGATCAGCCAGATTATTCTGATGTAGATCTTGTGTAAGATAGGCTATGCTCTTTGGCTCTAAATAGTACAATAGGGCAAGATAGGTTCCCAACCGTCGGCGCAGTTCCACAAGGAGCAGGACAATGACCAAAACTGAAAATAGCATAATCAACTTCCTCCCTTTTATCCTGGTTGGAGTGGGGTTAATGATCCTAATTGGAATAGCTGTTTATATACAGGCCGATAACGGAACTATCCAGAAATTGGAGGAGGCATTTTTACTCCCGCCAATCGAAGTCGACCAACCTGCACCAGAGCTAACCTTATTTGACCTGGAAGGAAATGAAGTGTCTTTATCCGATTTTATGGGGCAGGTAGTTCTTGTGAACAATTGGGCGACCTGGTGCCCTCCTTGCCGCCAGGAAATGCCTGAATTTCAAGCCTATTTCGAAAAATACGGGGACGAAGGTTTCCAGATCGTCGCGGTGGAAGCTGGTCAACCCGAGGCTGAAGTCCGCGCCTTTGTCGAAGAACAAGGGATCGAATTTGTCGTCCTTCTGGATCCTGGAAACTTATCATTGATCACTTTCCAGAACAGCACACTTCCGAATTCCTGGGTCATAGACAGAAGAGGCCACCTCCGTATGGCCTGGCTGGGCGCTATCAACGGCCCAACACTGGAAAAATATGTCACCCCCCTCCTCAAGGAGTAAATCATGAACGCAAAAGTTGATTGGAAAGGCAGAATGTCTTTTACTGGTTCAGCGGATTCGGGTTTTGAAGTCCCCCTGGGAGCTTCCCCGAAAGTGGGCGGGGATGACGATGGCTTCCGCCCAATGGAGTTAATGGCCATCAGTCTGGCCGGGTGTACAGCGATGGATGTCATTTCCATCCTCAAGAAAAAAAGGCAGGAAATCTCAGATTTTCAGGTTACAGTTGAAACTGAAAGGGCAGATCAGCATCCGAAAGTGTTTACCAGCGCAGTGATTGAATATCATGTCGCCGGAAAAGATATAGCGGAAAATGCAGTCTCCCGGGCTATGGAATTATCCGCAGACGCATACTGCCCAGCCCAGGCGATGATAGGAAAGATCATCCCATTAACCTTGAAATATTATATCTATGAAGGAGAGAATTTTAGTGATGCCAAGCTGGTCATTAAAGGCCAGTTAGGTTAATTTTTTACTTGACCTTAGATAACACAGAGTGTAATCAATTGATTACACTCTGTGTTTTAAATATCGGGAGGACAAATACAAGATTATTCCTTGATCCTGTTTATGAATTCGGGGCTATTTAAATGCCCTTCCAGGGTATGTGTCAGATAATAATGTATAACCTCTTCAAGTCCTTTCCTGATATCAGGAGGAATTTTTAGAGCCATCAATTCCTGAAGGCTCGATCGTTGAAAATGCCGTAAATATTTCAGGATCCTGGCTGAAACTCGCCTTATATCAACCCCGGATATTGTTGTCACACAAGAAGGGCAGACCACCCCTCCTAACTCTCCAGAAATGTGTTGATCCTGCTCCGTGATCTTTTTTCCGCACTCCACACAAATGAAAAACTCGGGTTGAAAACCAACTAACCCCAACAGATGCAATTCAAAAAAGTGGGTGATGATCGTCGGGTCGTCTCCAGAATCCAGGGCGTTTAGGGTTGTTAATAGCAGTTCATATAAATTAAGGTTGCTGCCTTCTTCGAAGGTCACGGCATCAACCAATTCAACGATATATGATCCCCGGCCAATTCCCAGGAGATCCTCTCTTAATGTATCAAAGGAATTTAAAACATCTGCCTGAGTGATCAAATGTAAATTTCTGCCGCGGGAGATCAAGAAAGATGAACGCATGAACAACTCAAGGTGTCCCGCAATCTTTGAACTTGGTTTCCTCGAGCCTTTAGCAATTCCAGATATGCGCCCAAGTTTACGGGTGAACAGAACCAGGATACGGTCCGATTCTCCGAAATCCTTCCGGCGCAGAATAATTCCCTCAGTACGAATTGAACGTTCTCGAGCAGACATAGACACCAAATATTTACAGGCTGATCAGCTGTTCTTAGATCAGGAGTAAACTTCTTTTTTTAATTCGGCGATATAAGGCAGGGTCCGATGAGTGTCCGCATAATCCAGGCCATAACCAACCACCCAGACATCAGGTAGATCAAACCCAACATAATCTAGCGGGACATCAAGGCTATCACGATTCTTCTTGAACAGGGAACAGGTTTTTAGCGATGCGGGGTTCCTGCCCATAAGAGTCTGGTGGAGATAATTCATGGTATATCCGGTATCAACAATGTCTTCAACAACGATGACATGTTGATCAACGATCGGTTTCCTCAAGTCCAGGATCAATCTCACAGCACCAGCCGACTCAGTCGTATCACCATAACTGGATATTGACATGAAATCCACACTATGGGGCACATTCAATTTCCTGGATAGGTCCGCTGTAAAAATAAAAGCTCCCTTTAATATACCGATCAAAACGACCTGGTCTGCGTCTTTATAATCACGGTCTATCTCGGCAGCTATCTCAGCCACACGCTGCTGGATATCTTCCTCAGAGATCAATATTCTTTTAATATCCGGGTGGAGATCTGGCATCTGGAACTCCTTGTGAAAGTATCTGGGGGTTGAGTAAATTATTGCTGTACTCTCATTATTATACCTGAGTGAATATAACTGGTCAGGCAGTGATCTTTTCTGCGTGAACAGCAACCCATTCACCCTGCCGTAAGGTATTCCTCACCTTGAAATCACTTTGCTCGAGGCGATTTAGTATAGCCGGCAGCTGATCTTCTAGGATGCCCGACAAAACCAAATGACCATCCGGAGAGACAATATCCCCCAATCCTTCTTCAAATAACTCCTCCAAAATGGGAGCAATAATATTCGCAACCACCAAGGTTGCCCTGGGCAAGGAAAATTCCTCTGAGAGGATTTCTTGCACAGACCCTGAGTGAAATGTGCCAGCTTTTTTCAGGTTATTCTTTTTCGCATTCTCTCTTGATATCCGGATGGCCTCAGGATCCAAATCCACTCCTAAAACCCTTTCCACTCCTAGTTTTGCGGCAGCTATGGATAAAATACCTGAACCGCACCCCACATCAATTAGCTCGTTATGAGACTGCTCAGTTAAACACTTTTCCAGCATCGCCAGGGTCAATCGAGTAGTCTCGTGAGTTCCAGAGCCAAACGCCATGCCTGGATCGATATAAATCGGGACCCTCTCTAGATCCGGGTTTTCCAACCAGGAAGGAACTACAATCAACCTATCTCCTACCGGGATGGGTTGATATCTTTCCTGCCAGGCAGCAGCCCAGTTTTTATTTTCCAGAGATGAAAAAACAGGGTCTGGCAAATCGACTTTATCCTTCAAACCATTCAATGCGTCTAATATCCAGTCTCTATATATCAAATCTTCTTCTTCGGGATAAAACCCAAAGATGCGGATCGGTCCTTTGACCTGATCCAGTTCGTGGGGAAACACCTCCTCGAAAACCCTTTCCGAAACCAGGCCTACTGGCAGGATCCCGATCAGCACATTCCCAACCATATCCGCCATATCCTGCTCAACTTCTATACTAAACTCTATCCATTTCGGTTCTTGTTTAATTTCATTCATAGGTATAAAAAAGATGCAAACCACTGCCGAATGGCGTTGATTTGCATCTGGTAAGCCAAGTTAAACCAAGCTAGATCATCCTCCCAGGACAGTCTTTAACCTGTCCAGAAAACCACGCTCCTGGGGAAGAACTTTGCTGTCCATCTTATCAGCCAGTTTTTCAAATAATTCCCTTTCTTCCACATCTAGTTTTTTAGGGATTGTGATATTTACGATCACCAGTTGGTCTCCTCGGGAATTGCTGCGTAAGTGAGGTACACCTTTTCCCCTCATACGGATGATCTTACCTGGCTGGGTTCCTCCAGGGATCTTCAGTTTTACATCTCCATCAACAGTAGGCACCAACACTTCAGCGCCCAGGGTGGCCTGGGCTACATTCACATTAAGGTCCAGCAGGATATCATTATCGCGTCTGCGGAAATATTTATGAGGTTGAACCCTGACGAGCAGGTACAAATCACCAGGAGGTCCATTATTTTCCCCTGGCTGCCCTTCGCCCCCCAAGCGGATGCGTGTGCCATCATCCACTCCGGCCGGTATGCTGACTTTCTTACGGCGGGTTTTTCTCACCTTTCCCCGTCCGCTGCAGGTGGGACAATGTGATTCGATAATCTTCCCTCGACCCTGACAGACCGGACAAGTTGTTACCTGAACCATAGATCCTAAAAGAGTTTGTCTCGTCTGGCGTACTTCCCCGCGTCCTTGACATTCCGGACAGGTTTTTGGTGAAGTGCCGGGTTTTGCACCATCACCACTGCAAGTATCGCATCTTTCATCTTTAGTTACTTCAATTTCCTTATCAGCGCCGAAAACAGCTTCCTTAAAGGGGATCGTTACCTGATATTGAAGGTCAGCTCCCCGTCGGGGCGCTGTTCTACTGGCAGTTCTTGATCTACCGCCAAAACCACCAAACCCGAACATATCTCCGAAAATATCCGCGAAGTCAGAGAAATCAACTGTTTCAAATCCAGGACCTCCACTCGGTCCTCTTACACCCTGATGACCAAACCGATCATAGGCTGCGCGTTTATCAGCATCGGACAGTACACCGTAGGCCTCATTGGCTTCCTTGAACTTCTCTTCTGCGTCCGGTGCATCGCTTACATCCGGGTGGTACTTGCGAGCCATATTTCGGAAGGCACTTTTTAAATCGCTTTCCGAAGCATCCCGGGGAACTCCCAACACATCATAATAATCTCGTTTAGCCATATCACTTACCGTAAATTATCCAGCTGATAATGTCACTTCACCAAAAACTCAAAGACCGGGGAATATTATTCCCCGGTTTTAAGTCTCGATCACTTGAAAAGACTATACTTCTTCGAATTCACCTTCAACAACGTCGCCTTCTTCGTCACTTTCATCTTCATTTGGCTCTGCACCGGGCATGCTCTCTCCGGCATCTGCAGCTGCTTGATAAGCTGCTTCACCGATCTTCTGTAAGGACAGGGATAAGGCTTCAGTCACTTCCTTCAGTCGGGAGACGTCAACTGGTTCTTTCTCCAACTCAGCTTTCACTTCAGCGACCTTGGCTTCTACCTCAGTCTTGACATCAGCCGGGACCTTGTCTCCCATATCCCGCAGGGTTTTCTCAGCGGTGTAGGCCAGGGTATCGGCATTGTTGCGGGTTTCGATCAGTTCCTTATTCACCCGATCATCTTCTGCAAAACGCTCAGCATCCTGGCGCATTTTTTCGACTTCAGTATCACTCAGGCCAGAACTAGCCGTGATAGTGATGTTCTGGGTCTTGCCCGTAGCTTTATCTTTGGCGGTCACTTCCAGAATACCGTTGGCATTAATGTCAAAGGTAACTTCGACCTGAGGAATTCCGCGGGGCGCAGGTGGAATGCCATCCAGTATGAACCGTCCCAACGATTTATTATCCGTTGCCATGGCGCGTTCTCCCTGAAGGACATGGATCTCCACCTGGTTCTGATTGTCACTGGCCGTGGAGAAAGTCTGACTCTCGCGGGCAGGAATGGTTGTATTGCGTTCAATTAGCGGAGTTGCTACACCGCCCAAGGTTTCAACTGACAGGGACAGCGGTGTTACATCGAGGAGTAGCAAGTCATCAACTTCTCCACCGAGTACACCGGCCTGAATGGCGGCTCCAATAGCCACAACCTCATCAGGGTTCACACCGCGGTGGGGGGCTTTGCCAAAGAATTTTCCGACTGCTTCCTGTACTGCGGGCATACGGGTCATACCACCGACCAGGACCACTTCGTTGATATCGCCAGGTTTCATGCCGGCATCATCAAGTGCCTGTTGGACTGGTTTCAAGGATTTTTCGATCAAATCCATAGTGAGCTGTTCTAGTTTGGCGCGGGTAAATTTCTTTACCATGTGTTTCGGGCCAGAGGCATCTGCAGTTAAATAAGGCAGATTGATCTCTGTCTGCTGCATGGTAGAAAGTTCAATCTTGGCCTTTTCAGCAGCTTCACGAAGCCGCTGCAGTGCCTGGCGCTGTTCTCGAAGGTCAATGCCTTCATCCTTTTGAAATTCGTCCGCAAGGAAATCTATAATGCGCTGATCAAAATCATCGCCGCCCAGGAAAGTATCACCGCTGGTGGATCGTACCTGGAACACACCTTCACCTACATCCAGGATGGAGATATCAAAGGTGCCTCCGCCTAGGTCGTAAACCGCGATAACTTCATTCTGTTTTTTATCCAAGCCATACGCCAGGGATGAAGCAGTGGGTTCATTGATGATCCGCAGTACTTCCAGGCCGGCGATCTTGCCGGCATCTTTAGTGGCATTTCGCTGGCTGTCATTGAAGTAAGCCGGGACAGTGATCACTGCCTGGGTTACAGGTTCTCCCAGATAATCTTCAGCGTCTGCCTTGATCTTTGCCAGGATCATAGCCGAGATCTCGGGCGGAGAATATTCTTTCCCGTCCATCATCACCCGCAGATCGCCGTTGGGGGCTTCTAGGGTCTCATATGAAACCATCTTCCGAGCTCTTTCAATACCCGGAGAATTGAACTTCCCGCCCATAAATCTCTTGATCGATGTGACGGTGTTCTCTGGGTTAACGACTGCCTGGTTTCTGGCCGGTCGGCCAACCAGCCGCTCGTGATTTTTATTCATAGCAACAACTGACGGAATTAATCGATCGCCTTCTGCAGACGGGATTATTGTGGGTTCTCCACCTTCCATCACTGCTACACCTGAATTTGTTGTTCCTAAGTCAATTCCTATTATTTTCGCCATTTTTTTCCTCCATTAATGTAGATCTGTTACGTTATCTAATAATTCCATTTATGCAGCTACACGGACCAACGCTGGACGTAATACTTTTTCGCCAATCCAATAGCCTTCCTGCATTACTTCTATGATCTGACCGCTCTCATATTCATCGCTCTCTTCTTTCATAAGGGCTTCATGAATATTAGGGTCAAATTCCTCACCAAGAGGATTCATCGGTTTGATCCCTTCGGCTTCTAGCCGGGAGCGTAATTTCTGGAAGATGATCTCGATTCCATCTGCCCAGGTTCCTTCTTCTCCAGATTCGGGTTTTTCCTGTAATGCCCGTCCCAGGTCATCAGCAATATCCAGATATAGTTTGATCACTTCCCCGCGAGCCATCTGGCGGATATCTGCATTTTCTCGAAGAACCCGTTTTTTATAGTTAGCAAATTCTGCCCTGGCTCGCTGCCAACCATCCAGATACTCTTCGGCCTTTGTTGTGATTTCACCCAGATTTGCCTGTAAGACCTCTACTGGATCCTCTACAGTTTCATCATCGTCCAGCTCAACTTCAGCAGCAGAACCTTCAACATCCAAATCCTGATCGAGGGAATTTTCTTCCAACGAATCGGTTTCGGTCTCTTCGACTTCCGGTTTAATCTGATCCTTTTTATTTTTCATTCCGTATTAAATCTCCTTCGATAACAAATCAACTGTCCATAGATTCAGATATCAATTCGCTGATTAGATCTGAAACAAAACGGACAGTGGAAACTCCCCGACTATATGACATCCGCAAGGGGCCAAGAATTCCTACTGCACCCATGGCATGGTCTTTCTTTCCGTAACTAGCCAGGATCAGTGATGTATCCTCTAACTGGTCCCATGTATCTTCGCCGCCAATGATCACGTGCACACCGGGAGCGTCACTGTCAAATACCGTTCTGGACAACAAGTCATCCAACATAACCCGATCTTCAAAAATCTCAAGTGTATGTTTGGCTTTTTCCGGTTCAGAGAATTCCGGTTCGGATAACATATTGGCCAATCCATCCCGATACACCTCACCTGAAGAAATCACTTCGGATTCTTTGATAGTATTCAAAACTACTTCAAAGATCTCTTTCAGAGGAGCTTCAGTAATTCCGAGTTCTATGTCCTCCAGTTCTTTGGCATCCAATCCTGTCGCCAACTGATTGATCCGAGTCGCAATCCCACTTAATTGTTCTTGAGATAAAGTCTCATCGAGCACTAATGTTTGCTGGTGAACTTCTCCGCTGCTCAGGACTATCATTACCAGAACCTGTCGTCCCCGGGTAGATAACAAGGCAATATGTTTAAATCTTGCCTTTTCAGTATGCAGCTGAGTCACGATGGATGCACCCATACTGTGTTGAGCCAAAACCGATGCTGACAAAGAAAGCCAGTCATCTACATCGTGCCGCGCCTGATAAAACTGATGCCGGATCATCTCTTGAATATGCGCAGGTAGCCGATCTTCACCCATCAGGCGCCGCACATAATATCTGTATCCTGCTCTGGTTGGCACTCGACCAGCCGATGTATATGGCTGGGATAAAAAACCCTTATCCTCGAGAACAGCCATTTCATTGCGAACAGTCGCTGAGCTGAAATCGAGTTGATAGTTTTTTACCAAACGACCAGAGCTAATTGGTTCGGCTGTTTCCACATAATCCCGAACCAG
>Ga0209013_10005855_pt1 | contig 10533 bp, 10 predicted proteins | sample Cruoilmetagenom2_FD_187291 | JGI IMG/M metagenome (GOLD analysis project Ga0209013, IMG submission 187291) | Oil polluted marine microbial communities from Coal Oil Point, Santa Barbara, California, USA - Sample 2 (SPAdes) (version 2) | ecosystem: Environmental > Aquatic > Marine > Oil seeps ...
AGTACTTTGCCATCAGAGGATAAAATAGGTTGCGAATCCCAATATTTCGAATTAATAGTATTGCCTAAATTACCCGGATTTCCCCAGGAATTTCCGATATGGCTAATTTTAAATAAATCGCAGCTCCCATAGCTATTAGGCCATGAGCACCCGGTAAAATATAAATTCCTTCTGTCGATAGAGAAATTCATGCCCCCAATATTCAGGCTTTCTTTGATTGGTAAAGCGAAACAAACTAAACTATCCCAATTATTCTTAATAAAGCTTGAAAAATAAAAATTCTCTTTATATGGGTTTCCATCAATATGATAATTAGGATTTGATTCTTTTCGGGTAAGGTAAATATTTTCCATGCGTTCATCAACAAAATTGATGTATTCATCTGATTGGCTATTAATCGCTTTTCCTAAGTTAATGAGATCAATATCCAACGGGTTGTTGATTATATTTAGTGCTAATTCTGTATTTCTTATTTTTTTCTTAGCATCATTAATCTGTTCTTTGGTGATGTTATTTGATGTGAGATATGAATTATAGTAATCTAAAGCTGTTTTGTAATTACCTAATTTAAATTCAAGATTACCAATAATATAATATGCGTAAGGAAAGTAATATGGATTTATATTAATTGCATGATTGTATGAATTAATGGCCTCTATATAATTATTCTGCTCATTGTACACATCACCTAAAAATAACCAGGCTTCAATAAATTCCGGGTCTTTGCGCACGGCTTTATTTAATGATTCTTTTGAAGCTTCAAGATCACTTTTATTAAATGAATACTCTGCGTTTCTATAATGTTTAAGTGCTTTTTTATTATCAGTTGATAAATCTGAGTTTTGAGCCTGGGAGTTGAAAATTCCAAGGAATAATAATAAGATCAGTATTATTTTTTGATGGATCATTTAAAATATTATGGAATCTTCATGTATTTATGTGCCTGCAAAGATACTGACCATTTGGTGTTTCCCATGATATAATCTGTCAATGTCCCTATGATCTTATCACTTACGCTCCACTCGGGTTGTAAATACAATAAGCATTCCGAGCTTACCTTAGCTGCATTTTCCTCAGCCCATAAGAGGTCGTCAGGTGTTTGAATAATTACCTTAAGTTCATTAGCAATGGCCAAATTCTGTTGTAGAGGAGGTGCGTTTCTTTTTGGCGAGAGGCACACCCAATCCCATACACCTGTAAGTTCATGAGCACCGGATGTTTCCACCATTGTTTTAACACCCTCTTTTTTAAGTCTTGATGTAAGATAATCTAAAGGGTTTAAAGAGGGTTCTCCGCCTGTAACAACAATTGTTTTAGCAGGAGAGTTGCAAACTCTCTCAATGATCCCATCAATATCTTTTGGAGGAAATAATTTTACATTCCATGATTGCTTTATATCACACCACGAACAACCTACATCGCAACCGCCAATCCTAACAAACCAGGCGGCCTTTCCCATATTAAAGCCTTCTCCCTGCAGTGTATAAAAGTCTTCCATTACAGGCAACTTTTTACCGCCTTCGAATATTTTATCTGATTTATTAATCTTCAATTTTAGTAATTTTTAAATCTTTAACATTAGCCGCTGAAATAATCTGCAATTTATAGTTTCCAGGCTTAAGGTGACTTGTCTTCAGTTTTGTTCTGCTATTCTGAACAACATTCTTTATCTTTATTTTCTTTGAAATAATTATTGTTCCTTCTTCATTTAGCAGGTTTATCAAATAATTGCCTTTTGGGGCATTATTGATTTCGACAACTATCTTTTCATTCGTAATTGTTTCAGGCGTTACTGTTACTTCCAAAGCTGTAGAATTCTTACTTTCATTAGTTTTTATCACAGATCCATCGGTCCACTTTCCTGTTTTTAAATCATATGCAGTTTGAGAGAACAATTTATGGCCTTCAGAAGTGATAATGCAATCCTTATTTTCTATGTATGCAATTGCTTCAGTTTGCGTTGCAGGGATGTTGAGCATGTCAACTCGCCTTTTATTTCCTGAAAACAGATCATTATCCTTATAATCGAACAATAACCAGATAAATGGTTGCCATGTTTTATTCGTGTATCCCACAAGCGTTACTTCTTTGGAACTTTCATTATAATCCGCGCCTGTTACAAGGCCTTGCGAATTAAAAACATCAATCAACTCTGCATTATAATTTCCGGCTTTTTTAGGAAGTCGATAAAGTTTAGTTTGAGCATCTCCCCTATTCTTTGAAAAAAGATAAAGAGAATCACCAATACAAATCATGGACTCGCAATCAAAATTATTCTCTTTTTTTTTCTCAACCCTTCCCGGATAATCAGAATACGAGAATTCAATTAATTGACAGCTCACGCCTATATCTCCTGAATCTGAAATTTCATCTTTTTTAATTTTAAGTATTCCAAGATCCTTTCGGTTTCCGGAATTATTGCCAAAATCACCTATGTAAATATATTTGTCATCTTGAGCCAATGCTTCCCAATCATTGTTTGTTGCGTTTGTAACTATAATTCGCTGAATTATATCACCGGTTTCAGGAGTGAGTTTAAACAAAACCGGAAGGTTTCCACCATCATTTATAGTCCATAATGCATTATCAAAATAAATCAATCCGGATGTTTCTTTGATTTCATCAGGCAGGAGATACTTAAATGGAGGATTGTAAATAGTAGTTTTATAAGAACATAATCCATCATTTGAAGTTGTTAGTACATTATAGTTCTTCGCCTTTGGATCGCTACAGCCGTATATTTCCTGGGCAAATCCTGTGCCCGAGAAAAACAAAATAATTAAGAAACTTATTGTTGTTCTTAGCAAAATAATAGCTCTTAAAATTTACTGATAGTAGTCATTTTTTGCCGCATGCAAAGTGTTTTTTAACAGCATAGCGATTGTCATCGGGCCTACACCGCCCGGAACCGGTGTTATATATGAAGCTTTTCTTGATACTTCATCAAAATCAACATCACCAACAATACGATAACCCTTTTCATTATCTGCGGGAATTCTGTGAATACCTACATCTATAATAACTACACCTTCTTTCACCATTTCAGCCTTAACAAACTGAGGTTGACCGATAGCGCAAATTAATATGTCTGCACTTTTTATATAATCTTCAATATTTTTAGTGCGACTATGACAGACAGTAACGGTTGAATTTCCAGGGTAGGTTTTTTTTGCCATTAATATACTAATCGGTGATCCTACGATATTTGATCTTCCTAAAACAACACAATGTTTTCCTTCTGTCTCTATTTTATATCTTTTAAGTAACTCAAGTATGCCAGCCGGTGTAGCCGAAACAAATGAAGGCAATCCTAAGGCCATTTTACCAACATTAACAGGATGGAAACCGTCAACATCTTTAGATGGATCAATACGGTTTAAAATTTTATCTGTATCAATATGGTCGGGTAAAGGAAGTTGTACGATAAAGCCACTTATTTCAGGGTCATTGTTTAAATAATCTATGGTGGTGAGAATTTCCTCTTCGCTGGTATCGGTCGGAAATTTATATGCTGACGAAGTAATACCAATTCGTCGTGCAGCTTTTTCCTTACTTGAAACGTAAGTTTGGCTTGCCGGATCGTCACCAACTAAAATAGCAGCTAAGTGGGGAGCCTCTTGATTGCTATCAATCATACCGGCAACTTCAGCTTTTATCTCATCTTTAATTGCCTGTGCTGATCGTTTGCCATCAATGATTGTGTGTTTTTTCTTTTTTGACATGGACTATCTTTTTATCATTAAACAATTATCTTTTCATTCCTTTCATCAACTGCGACATACCCCGGCCACCACCTGAAGACATCACTTTCATCATTTTACTGGTTTCGGCAAATTGCTTAATTAACCGATTCACCTCCTGAATGTTGTTACCACTACCTATGGCAATTCTTTTTCTTCTTCCTCCGTTTAATATTTTAGGGTTTTCTCTTTCTTCTGGTGTCATCGAGTATATAATCGCTTCTATTCCTTTAAATGCGTCGTCGTCTATATCTGTATCCTTAAGAGCTTTACCCATACCCGGTATCATACCCATAAGATCTTTCACATTACCCATTTTTTTAATTTGCTGGATCTGTTTCAGGAAATCATTGAAATTGAATTGGTTTTTTGCAATCTTCTTTTGTATCCTTCGAGCTTCTTCTTCATCAAATTGCTCCTGTGCTTTTTCAACCAGAGATACAATATCACCCATTCCAAGAATCCGGTCAGCCATACGGCTTGGATGGAACAAATCAAGGGCATCCATCTTCTCACCTATACCAACGAATTTAATAGGTTTCTCAACAACAGCTTTAATTGTAAGTGCAGCTCCTCCCCTTGTGTCACCATCTAATTTTGTAAGTACTACTCCATCAAAATCTAATCTGTCGTTAAAAGCTTTAGCAGTATTTACGGCATCCTGACCGGTCATTGAATCGACAACAAATAGTATTTCATGAGGTTTAATCACATCTTTAATAGAGCTGATCTCATTCATCATTTCTTCATCAACAGCTAACCTACCCGCGGTATCAACAATTACAACATCCTTTGAGTTATTTTTGGCGTGCTTTATTGCATTACTTGCAATTTTAACTGGATTTTTGTTTTCTTCCTCTGTATATACATCAACCTGTATCTGCTCACCAAGTACCTGGAGCTGCTTTATCGCAGCCGGTCTGTAAATGTCGCCGGCAACCAAAATTGGATGTTTCCCTTTTTTAGTTTTCAGATAATTAGCCAGTTTTGCTGAGAATGTTGTTTTACCTGATCCTTGTAATCCAGCTACGAGAATAACAGAAGGACTTGCTTTTATATTTATGTCAACCTGCTCCCCTCCCATTAAATCAGCTAACTCATCATGAACTATTTTTGTCATTAGTTCACCTGGTTTCACTGCTTGTAAAACATTCTGACCTAAAGCTTTCTCTTTTACATCACTGGTGAATTGTTTGGCAATTTTATAGCTCACGTCAGCTTCAATCAATGCCTTTCTGATCTCTTTTATTGATTCAGCAACATTAATTTCCGTAATTCTCCCCTGACCTTTAAGTATCTTAAAAGATTTATCAAGTCTATCACTTAATCCTTCAAACATATTCCATCGTTTTAGGCTGCAAAAATAATAAAAGCAGATACACTAATTCATCTCATTTACTAATAACTACATTGTATTTAACCCTTAGTTATTCAGGCGTTGACAAAATGTTTCTAAACAAGTTTGAAAAGGAGAGTTCATTCCTAATTGATGATTAAGTTCAAATTTCATAGATTTGCACCTAATCTATTATATAGTTCAGTTGAAAGAAATTCTGATAAGAACAGTATCAGGAATTGTATTCTTGGTTATTGTAATCGGTTCCATTTTGCTCCACCCCTTTGCATTTCTAATGGTTTTTGGGGTCTTTACATTTATAGGACTTAAGGAGTATTTTATGCTTACAAAGGTTAATGCTGGTAAGATGCTTCAATATATATACGTTTTAATTGGTTTACTATTATATTTCTTAATTGGATTGATTGGATTAGCAAAAGTTGATATTACTTTTAGTTTATTGATTTTACTATTATTTCCCATAATTATTGCATTTGAACTATATAGTAAGAAACATGATTGGAGCAAAACAGGATCAGTGCTGACAGGATATTTTTATGTCGCAATTCCATTTGGATTAATGAATTCGTTCTTCCTGCTTAATCATGATGGAATTTATTCAATTAATCTTCTATTAAGTTTTTTCGTTATTGTTTGGTGCAATGATATATTTGCTTATTTATCAGGCTCATTCTTCGGAAAACATAAGTTATTCGAAAGGGTTTCACCTAAAAAAACCTGGGAAGGGTTTGCCGGAGGATTGTTTTTTGCCTTGCTTTCGGCATATCTATTATCACTGTTGTTTAAACAATTGGATTTATCTTTTATCGAATGGATGTTTTTTGCTGTTATTATAGTTATTACTGCAACTATTGGAGATCTTTCTGAGTCAATGCTTAAAAGAAATGCAGGAGTAAAAGATTCAGGCAATTTAATGCCTGGACATGGTGGGGTTTTAGATCGTTTTGATGCAATTTTATTTGCAACACCATTTGTATTCATTTATATCAAATTTCTTTTATAATGAGAATTCATAAAGAGGGATATAAGATAATTTTGGTCACTTTTTTTATATTGATTATCCTATCTATGCTTGTGGTTTGGTTTATTCCGAACCCTATTGTCAGGTATATATTTTATTTTGGATTCTTGCTCCACTTACTTTGGACAATGCGTTTTTTCCGCTATCCAAAAAGAAATGTTAATAAGGGTGATGATTATATTCTTTCATCAGCTGATGGAAAAGTTGTTGCGATTGAAGAAACGTATGAGGATGAGTATTATAAAGAAAAAAGATTATTGATCTCTGTGTTCATGTCGCCCTTTGATGTTCATATTAATTGGTATCCTTTCAGTGGTTTAATTAAATATGTTAAATATCATTCCGGGAAATATTTGGTTGCTTATCATCCCAAGTCTTCAGAACTCAATGAGCGAAACAGCATTGTAATTGAAAAAGAACCGGGAAAGGATGTTTTACTTCGTCAGGTTGCAGGTATAATGGCAAGAAAAATAGTTTGCTATAGTAAAGTTAGTAAAGTGATCAAACAGGGTGATGAATTTGGCATTATTAGATTTGGATCAAGGGTCGATTTTTTTCTGCCTTTAAATGTCGATGTTAAAGTTAAGTTGCATGATAAAGTCAGGGCTCAGGAAACTATTATTGCTGAATTCAAGTAAAACTATAAGAATTTCTTCAGTTCTAAGAGGTCATTAATATAATAAGAAGCACCATTTTGTGCTAATTCCCCTTGAGGATCAAATAATACCTGGTCCATTCCAATGTTTTTAGCACCAATAATATCTACTTCTGGGTCATCTCCAATCATAATACTAGCATCTAAATTTGCTTTTGTTTTGTTTAAAGCTAATTCAAAGATCTTGGGATCAGGTTTTTTTACACCAGCTTCTTCAGATGTTATTACCATTTTAAAGTATTTTCCTAAGCCCGAAGTTTCTAATTTAGTGAATTGTACTTCACTGAAGCCATTTGTGATTATGTGTAACTGATACTTTGGATGCAAATAATCCAGAATCTGTAAAGCGTTAGGAAATAAATGAACCAATAAGGGGCTTATTTTCACATAATGAATACCTATCTGTTGGGCTAATTCTTCATCGTCAACACCAAACTCATTAAGTGTTAAACGAAATCTCAAACCTCTTAAGACTTCCTTAGATAACTTGCCTTCTCTGTATTGACTCCAGAGTATTTCATTATGATGGTTATAATAGTCTTTAAATGAACTAACAGAGTCGACACCTTTATTTTTAAGTTCAAACCTTTCATAAATATTATGAAATGCTTCATTTGAACTGGCATCAAAATCCCATAATGTTCTGTCCAGGTCGAAAAAGATATGTTTGTATGACTTATTCATAGCTGAAAAAGATGACAAATCTAAACAATTAATGACTTTTGCAGTGTTAATTAATCAATATTTTAAGGTATGATACTGCATAAGGAATTAATTACATTTGTCGTCTAAATAATCTTAAGAAATGGATAAAATCAGAGTTGCAATAAATGGTTTTGGCCGCATCGGAAGAATCACATTCAGGAAAATTCTTGAAAGAAAGGATATGGAGGTAATAGCTATTAATGATATTACTGATGCTGCTAATTTAGCCCATCTTTTTAAATATGATTCAGTTCAGCGTCAATTCAATGGTGATGTCGAATACAATCAAAACCACATCCATGTTAATGGAAAGAAGATAAAAGTATTTTCAGAACCTGATCCATCAAAACTTCCATGGAAGGAATTGGATATTGATGTGGTTATTGAATCAACCGGGCAGTTTGTTGAAAGAAATGAAGCTATTAAGCATGTCAATAACTCAGGTGCCAAAAAGGTAATTATTTCAGCTCCAGCAAAAGGAGAACAAGATGATGTAAAATATGTTGTTCTGGGCGTAAACGATAGCATTATTGATAGAAATGATGTGATCATTTCAAATGCTTCGTGTACCACAAATAATGTAGCACCTTTAATTATGATATTAGATGAATTGTGGGGTATTGAAAAGGGATTTATGACTACTGTTCATTCTTATACGAAGGATCAGAATCTTGTTGATGGCCCGCATAATGACTGGCGGCGTGGAAGAGCTGCTGCTTATTCAATTGTGCCCACCACCACCGGGGCCGCAAAAGCGGCAACAAAAATATTTCCACATTTGAAGAAAAACCTGGGAGGTGCAGGAATTCGTGTACCTGTACCCAATGGATCATTAACTGATTTAACTTGCACTTTAACAAATTCTACCAGTGAAGAAGAAATAAACAGGGCATTTAAAGAAGCCGCAGAATCTAGGCTTAAAGGTATTTTGCAATATACTGAAGACCCGATTGTTTCAGCTGATATAATTGGCAATACACATTCCGCAATTTTTGATGCTAATCTTACTGCAGTTCTTGGTGAGAAAAATAAATTGGTAAAAGTAGTTGCTTGGTATGACAATGAGATGGGCTATTCCACAAGGCTGGTGGAATTAATTGAGAAATTCGTCTAGATTACTCTTTATAATATTGAATTGTCATCTTTCCTTCTTCAAACACTCCATATGAGAAATGTGAGATCCAATCACCAAGAATAAGCATTTCAGCTTTTTCGTTGACTTTTAATTGCATTGGAATATGTCTGTGGCCAAAAACAAGATAATCTAAATCGGGATATTCAATGATTTTTCTTTTGGAATATTCATAAAGCATTTCATCTTGTTGCTCTATTTTTATTTCTTTTCTTCCTTCTTTAGAAAGATTAGCTAATCTGCTTTTTTTTGAAAAATACAGGCCCATCCTTGCGCCAATATCAGGGTGTAACCATTTAAAAAGAAACTGGTTAGGCTTGAATTCAAATACTTTTTTAAGAAACTTATAACCGCCATCTCCCGGTCCAAGCCCATCACCATGTGCTAAAAATAATTTCTTTCCATCAAACTCCTTTACAACGGGCTTCCTGTGTAAATGTATGCCAGCCTCTTTTTCCAGATAGTCAAATGCCCACACATCATGATTACCTCTAAACAGATGGATTGGGATTCCACGATCAGTTAATTCTGCAATTTTCCCAAGCAATCTAACATATCCTTTTGGTATTACCGTTTTGTATTCGAACCAAAAATCAAAAATATCACCCATCAGAAATATTTCAGTAGCATCATTAGAAATCATCTCCAGCCAGGCTACAATCTTTTTTTCCCTTAATAAACTACTAGCATAGTCAGGGATACCTAAGTGAAAATCCGAAGCGAAATATACTTTGACGGGCTTCAAAGAGAAATAATTTTAATTATAAATTTAACCATTTAATTCCTTTACCATATCTTTAATAATCAGATTTAGCTTTGGAGCTGCTAATGAGGCAGCATCTACAACCTCATCGTGTGAGATTTCAACTATCTTTCCCTCTACACCCAAATCAGAAATAACAGACACCGCAAATACAGGTAATCGCATATGGCGTGCAACAATTACTTCGGGAATCGTTGACATTCCAACTGCATCAGCCCCTAGCGCTTTAATATACTTATATTCTGCCAGCGTTTCATACGTGGGTCCGGTAACTGCTGCGTAAATGCCATTTTTAAAATTAATACTGTGATGCCGTGCTACTTTTTTTGCTTTGTTAAGCAATTTTTTATCATATGCCTCACTCATATCAACGAACCGTGGTCCGAATTCAATAAAATTCTTACCAATTAAAGGATTGGGCATTAAATTTATATGATCAGTAATAAACATGATATCACCAACTTCAAAATTGGTATTAACTCCACCACTGGCATTTGAGACAAATAAATACTTAATTCCAATCTTTTTTAAAACTCTTATTGGAAATGTTACCTCTTCCATGCTATAACCCTCATAATAATGAAATCTACCTTGCATAGCTACAACCTCAACTCCATTTAGCTTTCCAAATATCAAATGACCTACATGTCCTTTAACCGTTGAAACCGGAAAATTTGGTATTTTCTGATAAGGAATTTCAAATGAGATATCAATTTCATCAGCTAATTCACCCAATCCTGAGCCTAATATGATACCAATCAATGGCTTTTCGTCTATCTTACTGTCGATATAACTAACTGTTTCTTCTATTATTTTCAACATAACTTAATATTTGCTTTTCGAATTCTGATTCGTCTGTGCCATGTAATTTCACTTCAATTGGAATGTAAAACACTGGCAAATTTCTGAATTCGCTAAGATACGGAGATTTTATAAGGCGCATTGCATCTTTTTCTGTAGTTACTATTACTTTTGATTGCGTAAATAATTCTTCAAAATTAGCGCGAATCATTTGTAAATCTTTCTTTTTGAAAATGTGATGATCGGGAAAATCAAAGCAAATCAATTCAGAACACTGATCGCGTAAAAAGTCTTTTAATGGTTCAGGATTAGCAACCCCACTAAACATTACAATTGTAGTAGCTTTCTTTTTAGGTAAT
>Ga0209013_10005856_pt1 | contig 10531 bp, 8 predicted proteins | sample Cruoilmetagenom2_FD_187291 | JGI IMG/M metagenome (GOLD analysis project Ga0209013, IMG submission 187291) | Oil polluted marine microbial communities from Coal Oil Point, Santa Barbara, California, USA - Sample 2 (SPAdes) (version 2) | ecosystem: Environmental > Aquatic > Marine > Oil seeps ...
ATGCAAATATTGTTATTGATAGTGGTGGTGGATTCAATGGGAATATTTTCACCGGAGGTACAAGTTTCAAGGTATCAGGTGGAACGTGGACCACATCTCCAATGATATTAGCTCCAAACGCAAGGTTCGAGCATAGCAATGGAACGATTAATGGTGTGATTTTAACTAAATCCTATGAAATGAGTGGTGGAGCGAGACTGAATTATGGGTTAATCGAAATTGAAAATGGTCCAATCTCTCCTGAGGGAATAACACAAAATAATAGTTCTGGTAGTGCGAGTTTGAATAAAAAAGTATTAATAGAAAAGTAAAAGCTGAATTTTTCTTGTCAAAATAAATAAGGTACTCTATGGATCTAATGAAATAGTATAATGTGATGTTTACACAACATAAATAAAAAAGTCTCCGAAAATCGGAGACTTTTCCTATGCCTGAAAAGATTGTTCCAAATGTTTTAAAACGGATTCTTTTTCTGGTTCTGCAGCGGTTTGCCACCATTTTTCAAAAAATACACCGAGGCCAGGTAGTAAATGTTCTTCGCCGCGCTTGATGGCATCTTCAACGACGTCGCGAATTTGTGTTGCATCGTTGCCAACCATGTTGGCAGTGATTGCATCTCGAATCTGAAAGTTCATGATCTCTCCTCCTCACCTTTCATTTTGTCCGCTGCTCTCGCCACTTATACATGAATTTGTTACACTAAAAAGAAAAAGGCGGTACATATAAATATGAGACGCATCGAATCTATGCAAAATACGCAAGTTAAGCATTGGAAAAAACTTGTGACAGTTCGGAAAGAAAGAGATAAATCGGGAGAATTTTTAGTTGAAGGATTCCATTTAGTTGAAGAAGCATTAAAGAATCAAGATACTGTTCTGGCACTGGTTGTTCGAGAAGGTATGAACATTCCTCAAACATGGAATGTCGACAATATCGAAATCATCGAAATCACGATGGACATTGCAAAAGAAATTGCTGAAACTGAGCATTCTCAAGGGATTTACGCACATTGCAGCCAACCAAAAATAACAAGCGATCAACAACAATCTTGGAAACGTCTCCTATTTGTTGATGCCGTCCAAGATCCAGGTAACGTCGGCACAATGATTCGTACTGCAGATGCTGCAGGACTAGATGCGGTTATTTTAGGAAAAGGTTCAGCAGATGCATTTAATCCGAAGACCGTTCGCTCTGGACAAGGTTCTCATTTCCATATCCCTGTAGTACGAGGGGAACTTTCGGAATGGGTGCAAACGTGCAAAGAGCAAAACATTCCTGTGTTTGGAACATCTTTAGATGAATCAGTCGTATACAATCATATCGAACCACAAGAACAATTTGCATTAATTATGGGGAACGAAGGTAGTGGTTTATCACCGGAGTTACTTGTACAAACTGATGTGAACTTGAAAATCCCTTTATTGGGACAAGCTGAATCATTGAATGTCGCTGTAGCGACAGGCATATTACTATACACTTTAGTTCCAATTCAAATTGAATCTTGATGAAAAGCTAAAACACACGTATAATGGAAACTAATTTGATATAACTAAAAGCTGTGATCGGGAAGAGTAAATGGAGTCCTTTTATTTAGGAAGTTTGCACCTAGACTGAAAGTGTAAATATAAAAGATTCATCGAAGTTCACCCCGTTAGCTGCCGTCAGGACCAGCATTTGCTGTAAAGATTGGCCGGTGAAGAGCCGTTAATTCAATGAAGTGATTACGTCTGGAAAGTCAGCGTAGTAATCAGGGTGGTACCGCGAAATAGTTCCTCGTCCCTTTTATAGGGGGCGGGGTTTTTTTATTTTCGAAAGGAGAGTTTACTTTGGAAGCACAATTACAACAATTGAAACAAGAAGCCATTGATCAAGTTCAAAACGCTTCAACCGTGAAAGAATTACAAGACGTACGCGTTGCCTACTTAGGTAAGAAAGGTCCGATTACGGATTTATTAAAAGGTATGGGGAAACTTCCTGCTGAAGAACGTCCGAAAATGGGGGCGCTGGTAAACGTAGTACGTGAAGAAGTAACAGCAGTTCTTGATGAGCGTCTAGTTTTATTGGAAGAGGCAGCGATTCAACAACAACTTGCCAATGAATCAATCGACGTCACATTACCTGGTCGTCCTGTGAAGACAGGAAACCATCATCCACTTACGCGTGTGATTGAAGAAATTGAAGACCTATTTATCAATATGGGTTACCAAATTGCAGAAGGTCCGGAAGTTGAAAAGGATTACTATAACTTTGAAGCATTGAATTTACCTAAAGGGCATCCAGCTCGTGATATGCAGGATTCATTCTACATATCGGAGGATATTTTACTACGTACCCATACGTCTCCAGTGCAAGCACGCACAATGGAAGCAATGGGTGGAGAACCGATCAAGATTATTTGTCCTGGTAAAGTGTACCGTCGTGATAATGATGACGCGACACATTCACACCAATTCACACAAATCGAAGGTCTTGTCATTGGCGAAAACATTCGCATGAGTGATCTGAAAGGAACACTTTCTATTTTCGCGAAGAAAATGTTCGGTGATGATCGTGAAATTCGCTTGCGTCCAAGTTTCTTCCCATTTACTGAACCATCAGTAGAAATGGATATTTCTTGCTTCAAATGTGGCGGAAGTGGTTGTAACGTATGTAAAAAAACAGGTTGGATTGAGATTTTAGGTGCCGGTATGGTGCATCCAAATGTATTGGAAATGGCAGGCTATGATTCGAAGAAATTGTCTGGATTTGCATTTGGTATGGGACCAGAACGTATTGCGATGTTGAAATATGGAGTGGAAGACATTCGTCATTTCTATACAAATGATGTGCGATTTGTTTCGCAATTTCACCGGACTGAAGTGTAAGGAGGAGATCACATGTTAGTATCAACGAAATGGTTGGCTGATTATATAGATATAAAAGGGATAGCTCCGGCTGACCTTGCAGAAATGATTACACGATCAGGCATCGAAGTGGATGCCGTAATCGATCGTTCACACGGAATGACAAATGTAGTAGTTGGTCATGTCCTTGAGCGTGTTAAACATCCTGAAGCAGACAAATTGGCTATATGCCAAGTAGATGTTGGCGATGAAGTGACACAAATTATTTGCGGTGCACCAAACGTTGCTGCTGGTCAAAAAGTAATTGTTGCACGTCCAGGTGCAGTATTACCTGGTGGCATCAAGATTAAAAAAGCGAAACTTCGTGGTGAAGAATCGAACGGCATGATTTGTTCACTTCAAGAACTTGCAATTGAAGGAAAGCTTGTACCTAAAGCGTATGCTGAAGGAATTTACGTGCTACCTGAAGATTCACAACCAGGAGCAGATGCTCTTGAAGTTATGGGTTTGAACGATATCGTGCTTGAACTTGGCTTGACGCCAAACCGCTCAGATGCCATGAGCATGCTAGGTGTGGCATACGAAGTAGGTGCGATTATTTCCGAGGAAATGAAGTATCCCGAAATCAACTATGCATCATCAAGTGAGGTAGCTGAAAATGTCTTGAAACTTCGTGTAGAAGACATGGCTGCCAATCCAATGTACGTAGCAAAAGTAGTGAAAAACGTTGTGATTGGTGAATCACCATTGTGGTTACAACAACGTTTGATGGCTGCAGGCGTTCGTCCACATAACAACGTAGTTGACGTTACGAACTATGTATTAATGGAATATGGTCAACCGCTTCATGCCTTTGACTATGACCGTTTACAGACTGGTGAAATTGTCGTGCGTAATGCAAATGCAGGAGAAAAAATTACGACTCTTGACGATCAAGAACGTGAATTGCAACCTCATCATTTAGTCATCACAAATGGGCGAGAAGCAGTTGCGATTGCTGGTGTAATGGGTGGAGCGAATTCAGAAGTTCATGAAGGTACGACAACTGTAGTGATTGAATCGGCTTATTTCAATCCAGCTTCCGTGCGTCAAACCTCAAAAGACCATAACTTACGCAGTGATGCAAGTTCACGCTTTGAAAAAGGGGTAGACCCGAATCGAGTAGAAGCTGCTGCAGAACGTGCAGCACAATTGATCGCACAACTTGCCGGTGGAGAAGTTCTTCAAGGTAGTGTGAAAGTGGATGAACTGGATAAATCGCAAAAAGAAGTAGTGGTTTCACCTGACTTCATCAACAATCGTTTAGGCATGAAAATTTCTCTAGAAGACATGACATCGATTTTGACTCGTCTAAAATTCGATTTCGAAGCTGCGAATGGGTTGCTTTATATTAATGCGCCTACACGTCGCCAAGATATTCAAATTGAAGAAGACATTGTGGAAGAAATCGCTCGTATTTATGGCTATGATGAAATTCCAATGACTCTTCCTGTTGGTGAAACAACGCAAGGTGGCTTAACTCCTTACCAAGCACAGCGTCGAATTGTACGTAACTACTTGGAAGGTGCAGGCTTGCATCAAGCAATTACTTACTCATTAACGTCTAAAGAACTAGCACAAAGTTTTGCATTGGAAACTGCTCCGGTAACTGAATTATTGATGCCTATGAGCGAAGAACGCAGTACACTACGCCAATCATTGATTCCTCATTTATTGGAAGCTGCGACATATAATGTTGCACGTAAAGCAGATTCGGTGACTTTATTTGAAACAGGTTCTGTATTCTTAGGTGAAACAGCTGAAGGACTTCCGCATGAGGAAGAGCATGTAGCGGCAGTAATGACAGGAAAATGGCTTGATCATAGCTGGCAAGGGGAACGCAAAACGGTTGATTTCTTCGTATTAAAAGGAATTATCGAAGGTTTAGTCGCTAAACTTGGATTAAATCAATTTGTGATGTTCGAACAAGCACAAGTGGATGGGTTACATCCTGGCCGAACAGCAGTGATTAAACTTGCAGATGAATTTGTCGGGTTCGTTGGCCAACTACATCCAACGGAGCAAAAGAAACGTGACTTAAAAGAAACATACGTCATGGAACTTAATTTGGCGAAACTAGTTACATTCTCATTAGAACCATTAGTATATACGCCAGTTCCACGATTCCCATCGATTACGCGTGATATCGCATTAGTCGTAGAACGCAGTCAAGCTGCTGGTGAACTACAACAAATTATCCGCAATGCAGGTGGTAAGCTATTGAAAGATGTACGCGTCTTCGATTTGTATGAAGGAGATAAAATGGAACCAGGTCAAAAATCGGTTGCATTCTCTCTAACGTATGAAGATCCAGAACGTACATTAACTGACGAAGAAGTAGTGAAAGCACATTCGAAAGTGTTAAAAGCACTTGAAGAACAAGGAAATGCTCAGCTACGAGGATAATTTCTTGAGTTAAAAGAAGAGGTGGACGTGAAATAGTGCCTGGCATTTTTTGCGTCTGGCCTCTTTTTTATGGGAAGTTTAGGTGAGCGCTGGCTCAGTTGTAACTTTCAGGACTTAAGTTGTAATTATGAAGGTTCACGTTGTAAAAATGGCACGTGACGTTGTAATTATGAGCATCTACGTAGGAATCGTAAAAAATGCAGAATATAAAAAGGAGGTTTCAATTCACAAAAATGTGACATTGAGACCTCCTTTTCCTTACAATCTACTTATTACCATTCTTTAATCCCTTCTCAATATCCCGATTTAGATCAGCTACTGAAAAACTTTCATTTGCTTCATTTGTTAGTCCATATTTTAATTTCAAGTTTAAAATTCTTCCCACACTTTCATCAATACGATCTTCAGTAAGTTCACCCGATTTCACTGCATGTTTAATCGAATCTATTACAGAAACAATTTTGGCATAATCATGTGCCACTAAAATAAGGTCGCTACCTGCTTTAATTGATTCGACGGATGAGCTCTCAATATCGAAATTGTCTGTAATGGCTTTCATTGTCATATCGTCAGTGATAACTACGCCATTAAAACCAAGTTGTTTTCTCAAAACATCTGTGATAATTGGTTTGGACATCGAAGAGGGAAACTTAGGGTCTAGCTCTGGTAATAGAATATGTGCAATCATGACAATATCAGCGCCATTGGAAATTGCTTGCTTAAACGGGATTAATTCCATTTGATTTAATTGGTCGAGACTTTTATCAACAATCGGTAGTTTCAAGTGGGAGTCTACCGCTGTATCTCCGTGACCAGGAAAATGTTTGATGACTGAAATGACTTGTTGCGATTGAAGTCCTTTCATGGTTTTGATTCCTAATTCACTCACAATATTAGGGTCGTTTCCGTAAGAGCGATTGCCGATAATGGGATTGTCAGGATTACTATTAACGTCCAAGACAGGAGCAAAATTCATATTAAAACCGAATGCATTCAATTCTTTCCCTAAAAGTGTGCCAAGTCTATATGAATAGGAAGGGTTATTCATTTTACCGATCTCTTCATTCGTTGGTAGATTAGTTATCTCTTTCGGAAGTCTTGATATTCGACCTCCTTCTTGATCGATTCCAAGGAAGAGGGGGAAAGTATGTTGTGAATTAGTCTTTTTTATTTGATTTAATAATTGAAGGGTTTGTGGTGAATCATTCATATTCGATGCGTAAAAAATGATACCGCCAACTTGATAGTCGTTAATTAAAGAGCGGGTGTTTTTGGTGGCAGTAGTACCTGAAATTCCAGCAACGATCATTTGACCAATTTTTTCTTCTAACGTCATTTCTTCCATTTTTTTAGCGGTGGTTTGCTCTTGTTCTATTACATTAGTTACAACAGAGATATGATGAACGATGGGATTCGGCTGATCATCGGTAGGTTGGTTCAAAATCCATTTTAGTTGATAGGTAGTGTTAAGTTGGTATACCAGAATGATTTGATTCGTTGTTTCATCTACAAAAGAACGAATTTCATCTGGAGCACCCATTGTGTTTTTTATATCATTCAATTGAATGCTATGTAAGTGTGGGTGGTATGAGCGTACATCAAATATTCGATTATTTTTATGACCTACCGTCACATGGTGAGAGTCAAGGTAGTTTTCGTAAATACCTTGAGTATTCGATGTTGAACCATTTGAAAGTCCCCAACTTTTCTGGAGTTCATCAAACTCAGTTTGACCGGCAACTATAGGGGTATCGTGTACTCTTCCTTGGTTTGCAAAGTTAATAAGATCTTGAAATAAGTAATCTGATTCGATAATTTCAACCTCCTTATCGGGTTTCTCCATATCAAAAGCTGGCTGTGATTGTTCTTCAGCCTGCTCATCATCATTTATGCGCATCTTATCTTCTATATACAAAATAACAATTGTAGTCAAAAGAATAATTAATAAAATAAAGCCTAACTTTTTAAACATTTAGTAATCCTCCATTACTAGTAATAGGTTCTTTTTGCGGGCAAAAGCTTCTATATTATAGACGAGTCGAGTTTATAAAGCGTTACATTGAATACAAAGACCTCGACTTATCTTTAGAATCACCAAAAAACACCAGACCCAATCAATCATGAACTGGTGGATACTGGTGTTTGATAAAGTATGGAATTAGCCAAATTAGTTGTTTCTTTTTTTACGAGCAATCGCCATCGCTTTCCCTGTATTTGCAAAATGTTTTTTTGTAATGGATGATAAAAATTCTTCTCCTTTATCCACTAAAATCCTCGCTGCGATTTCATCCACTTTCGAGCTAGCGCCTTTAGGTATGGTGAGTCCAGTTTTTAAACTAAGTTTATCCATCTCTTCTAAAAACGCTACACGTGCTAGGATGGAAGCAGCGGCAACCGATACATGAAGTTGTTCAGCTTTCGTGGAGAACAAGACATTTTCACGAATAATTTCTTTTTCTGCTTTAATATGATTGTAGTAAATGCCGCGTTCGGCAAACTGATCGATTAATATATGGTCAGGTTTTGTTGGAGCAATTTTATTTAAAACATGTTTCAGTGCTTGATTGTGTAACAAGGCTTTTATTTTTCCTTGTGACCATCCTTTTGCTTGCACTGTGTTGTATTTTTCATTCCCAAGAATAAGAATGCTGTAGGAAAGTGATGTTTTTAGATCAGGAGCGATTTTTCGCATAAGATCGTCTGTTAACATTTTCGAGTCCTTCACACCAAGGAATTGGATGAGTTCGATTTTATCCGAAGGTACATAACAAGCAGCTACAGTCATCGGCCCAAAGAAATCACCGGTTCCCGTTTCGTCTGAACCAAGGACTGATTTAAAAGCAAATTCATCGGGCAATGTATCACCTTTAGTTGAGCTGACTTTTTTCACTGTTTTGCCCTGTACTGTTCCCCAAAGCGTTGCTTCACGTGTTGAACCGCCACCTTGGAACAATACTTTGCCAGATTTATAAACGGTGATTGAGGTATCTGCAAGTTTAGCAGCAAATAATACACCAGGAGCATTTCGCTCGATGCGATTTTTTGCATAATGGGCTATCACTTCTTTTAATTGGGTGGTAGATAATTGGATTACTTCGTTCGACATGAACACGTTCCTTTCTTTGGCTCCTTATTCACATGTGTATCGATTTCATGGTATGATACGTTATAGGATTTTAATGAGGGGGGTAGGCTTTGTCAGAGCAACATAAAAATCGTATTTCAGTAGATATATATGGACAAACATATAAAATGGTCGGTTCGGAAACGAGCGGACATATGCGTCTCGTTGCCTCTATGGTTGACGATAAAATGCGAGAAATCCATTCGCACAATCCCTCATTAGACAGTACGAAGTTAGCCGTACTAACTGCAGTGAACACCATGCACGAATATGTTAATTTAAAAGAACAAGTAGAACAACTGGAAGAAGAAATAAAAAGGTTAAAGGGTTGAACAAATGTTAGATATTATTTTATTGCTAGTATTATTAACGGGTTTATTTGTAGGTGCCAAAAGAGGGCTTATTGTCCAATTGATTCATATGACCGGATTTATTATCGCACTTATCGTTGCTTACACTTATTATAAACCACTCGCTGAGAAATTTGTGTTGTGGATACCATATCCAACAGTAGGATCGAATACAAGTTTAAGTTTTGCAATCGATCGACTTGATTTAGACCAGACATTTTATCAGCTAATTGCATTTGCACTTATCTTTTTCGCAGTTAAATTTGCTTTGCAACTCGTCGCTTCTATGTTTGACTTCCTATCTTATCTACCTGTACTAGGGGTTTTCAGTAAGATTGCAGGTGCTATTTTAGGATTTATTGAATTTTACATATTGTTGTTCATCTTATTGTATGTAATGGCATTATTGCCTATTGCGATATTCCAAAGTTTAATAGAAAACTCGATTATAGTAGATTCAATGCTTGAACATACTCCGTTTTTATCGGAAACGGTTAAAAAATGGTGGTTTATCTATACTGAATAATGACTTCTCTCTTCCTGAGAGGAGTTTTTTTAACAATATGTCTAGCTCCAAGCGCCAGTCCGCAGGCCAATTTATGGGGCCAGAAAGGCGAATTATTCGTCTTTCATCCTTTAAGCAGTCGGCGTCGGACTAGGACGGCGCTTTGCGCTTTTCTTTAGAGAGGGGGATCATTCATGAACAAAAAAATTATCATTAAAACGTTAGAAAAAATAGCATTATATATGGAATTAAAGGGTGAAAATCCTTTTAAAGTATCTGCATTTCGAAAAGCAGCCCAGGCTCTAGAACTGGATGCCAGAAGTCTTGCTGAAATGGATGATGTTACCAAACTAAAGGGAATCGGTAAAGGTACAGCATCTGTAATCGAAGAGTTAATTGACACAGGGAAATCTTCAGTACTTAAAGAGCTGGAAGAATCTGTCCCAAGTGGACTTTTACCACTATTAAAGCTACCAGGTCTTGGAGGCAAGAAGATAGCAAAATTATATGCAGAGCTAGAAATCGACTCCAAAGAAACCTTGATGCAGGCATGTTTGGATGGGAAAGTTCGTGGGTTGGCAGGTTTCGGAGCAAAAACAGAAGAAAAGATTCTAAAAGAGTTGGCACAATTTGAAGAAAGACCAGAACGTTTACCGATTTGGCGATTGGAAACAGCTGTACGATTAATTGAAGAAATACTAAGTGGAATCGAGCAAATAGAGAATTTCGCGGTAGCGGGAAGTTTTCGTCGAGTGAAAGAGACAAGCAAAGATCTCGATTTTATTATTGCCACAACAAAAGTGGAAGAAGTTAGAGCGCAATTACTCGAAAGATTACCTGTAACAGATACAATTGCAGCGGGAGACACTAAAGTTTCCGTTACCATTGATTTTGAAGAGTTAATCGATGTGGATTTCCGCTTAGTCGAACCAGTCGCATATACGACAGCTCTTCACCATTTTACCGGGTCAAAGGATCATAATGTTAAACTCCGTCAGATCGCGAAATCACAAGGCAAGAAGATTAGTGAGTATGGAGTCGAGCAAGAAGATGGAACTGTACATACTTTTGAATCTGAAGAAGATTTCTTCGCTCATTTTGGGCTATCATATTTTCCGCCGACTGTGCGTGAGGATTCACGTGAATTCGATCGCCAGGACGAGCTTGCAACACTAATTCAAAGAACTGCAATTAAGTCGGATTTACATATGCATACGACTTGGTCTGATGGTGCGCATTCTTTAAGTGAGATGATTCAAGCATG